>FLNY01004389.1_pt1 | contig 33685 bp, 29 predicted proteins | sample 1140381 | NCBI WGS metagenome assembly FLNY01 (sample SAMEA3878172, study PRJEB12797) | bioreactor metagenome | biome: Moose rumen | place: Sweden | collected 2011-10 | reverse complement strand
TCTGTGCATCTGGGCTACAACTTCAAACTGTAATTCCCGAAAAAAATACATAAACGTTAAATTATGGCGCAAGGAGTAACTCCCACAAGTCCATACAAATCTATCAAATTAATATTCTGATTTACTATGTGTGATTTGAAAAGATTTGTAAGATTTCTGCGCGAAGCGCATTCCTTATCATTATGACATTCTCTCTATGATAATGTTTCTCCTTAGCTATATATATGTCCGTTGTCGTCAATCAGCAGGATGGTCAGCTCTCCTTCTGGCAGCAGGGGAGTACAATGCGCCATGCAATGACTGATGACGACTTCGCTGAAAGCTTGCCGGCGGTCTTGCGGCAGAATGTCCCAAAGCTCTCGGGCGAGCGTGATAGAAGAAGCTTTGAAGAGTGTGGTCCCATCACATCCGGCTTCTCTCAGCAGCGAGAGCACAAACGGCAGGTCCATGGTGGTACGGCGGCTGTGGGTGTCAAGATGACCGGCTGCCAGTTTTACCGCTTTTCCGAGCATCACCCCCATGGTGATACTGCCGATGTGCAGTGCATCTGCAATTTTAAGCGTCTCTCCGATATAATTGCCGTATTCCACGAAGGCTTGTGACGGCAGGTCCGGATAGTGTTTCTTGACATAGCTTTCGCTTTTACCGCCACTGTTGATAACCACCCGTTCAGCACCGCTGCTCTTGGCAACTTCCATGCATTTGCGGATGCTCTGGATGAACGCCTCTTCTGAATAAGGCTTGATAATACCGGTCACTCCGATGATGCTGATGCCTCCTTCGATGCCCAAGCGGGGGTTGAAAGTCTTTTTTGCGATTTCCTCGCCTTGAGGCACAGAGATGGTCACACGCAGGGGCTTGCTGAACGGCCGGAGGTTCGCTTCCAGCATCTGCCGGGGGCCTTTGTTGATGGCAGGCTCACCAGGAGGGTAGTCGAAACCAGGAAGGGTGATTCTTCCTACACCTTCTCCACCATAAATCTCAAACCGCTCTGACGGCTCCACTTCCGCTCTGATCTCAATGCCGTCGGTCACATCGGGGTCGTCACCACTTTCTTTCAATGTGTAGGCATAGCAGTTGCCATAACAGACATCCACATAAATCGTCTCACCGTCGGGAAGGATAACAGGAACCTGTCTTGGCTGTTCTCCTCTCAACAGACGCATTGCCTGGGCGACAGCTGCAGCTGTCGCCCAGGTGCCGGTGGTGAGACCGCTATCGAGCGGATAGAACTCGGGCAGCAGTTTCTCCACCATCCTGCGCAGACCATGAGGCCCATTTACCACGATGAAGCTCTCCGGCATCTCGGGACGACGGAGGACAATCACTCGTGTTCCCATGGTTTTGGCTGCCTTGCATTTCTCCATAAAACCGCCAGACATACCACTCTCTTTCATGATAACCGCATTGGGACGGAGGCTTGTAAGCACAGCCTTGAAATCCTCTTGCTCGTCGTAAAAACAAAGCTGATCTTCGCTCGCTCCTTGCTTTCTTGCCATTCGTACAGAGCTGTCCCGGCGGAGAATCCGGTAGATGATACGGAGGCTCTCGTTTTCAAATGGTTTTAATTTGGAGATGGACTGCACACCGGTGGTGGCGAGCAATGTTCCCGTGATGGACGGTAGCTGGCTGTAGTCGTCAATCCATGTGAAGGCTGGGTCTCTCGGGGGATAGATACGTTCGAAACGGATAACGGGTATCGCCATCTCCTGGGCTGCCTCCGCCACATTGTGGTGGAGCTCCTTCGCAAACGGATGAGCGGCATCCACCAATAACCTGATGTCCTTTTCACGGCAGAAGTTACAGATATCCTCACTGTCCATAGCACCGGCAACTGCCATGCCATGATGCAGTGTCACATCCTGCTCTCCGGTCTTGGTGGAGTAGTAGAATGGGTTGCCGGCCTCTTCAAGCACGCTGACGGCTTTACGGCCTTCGGTGGTTCCTCCAAATACTAATATCATCGGGAAGCTGTCTTGAATCCGTGATTATGAATCTTGTCCTTTTCGGAATAAATGGGTGAAATGTTTGGAATAGAGCTCTGAAAGTCCCTGACGGTTGTCGATGGCCTCACCCACCACAATCATCGTGGTGAGTGTGAGGTGGTTGGCATGCACAATTTTCGCCAAATCTTTCAGTTTTCCACGCCATATCCGCTGGTCGCGCCACGTGAGGTGGTAACAGACGGCAACTGGTGTCTCTTCTGGATATTCCTGAAGTAATTCTTGCTGCACGTCGTCCACAATACCGGCACTGAGGAAGATACACATGGTGCTCTGGCTGCGGGCCAGCAGGTGAAGCTTTTCCCGCTCTGGCATCGGCGTACGTCCCTCACCACGGGTGAGGATGATGGTCTGGCAACGTTCAGGGATGGTGAACTGGCTTCTGAGTTCTGCCGCGGCTGCCAGGAAGGAGGAGATGCCGGGAGTGATGTGGTACGACATCTTGTGCGCGTCGAAAAATGCCATCTGCTCCTGTATGGCACCGAAAATGCAAGGGTCGCCTGTGTGAAGACGGACGATAAACTTGCCTCGGTCGTAGAACTCCTTCATCAGCTGGCACTGTGCCTTCAGATCCATGCTGGCTGACGAGCGCACTGTGGCGCCTGGCTTGGCGCAGAGGGTCAGTTCTTTCGGCACGAGGCTGCCGGCATAGAGGATAAGGTCGGCACGCTCCAACATCTTACGGCCTCTGACCGATACCAAATCAGGATCGCCTGGACCGGCTCCCACAATCTCGATATGACCGCCCTCACTGCGCAAGTACTGACGGCTGATGGCAACCGCCACTGTGTAATTGCTGCCTTTCGTCTTCTCGCAGATAAGCGTTCCATGGTCTGACCCCAGGATGGCGGCTGCCTCACACACACTCGGGGTGCCCACATGCCCTTCTACCGTAGCACTCGGGTTGGGAACTTCAACAGCGGCTAACTGCTCTGAGGTGAAGAAACGGACTGTCTCGCCCTTTTCTTGTAACAACCTCACCACCGGTTCGTCGGCTTTCACATCGATGGTGCAGAACTCTTTGGCGCAAGGGTGCAGGCCATTGGAGGTGAAAACACACATGATTTGCTCCAGAATCTCCTCAGCTGGCTGCGTCTGGTGTGCCAGCCCGAATCCGACGCTGGCGATTTTCGGCACAAAATGCAGGGTCTGGATGCCGTCTGGAGGGGTTATGATACGATGCGACACGATGATGAGGAGCTCATATTTCGAAGAATCGGCCGCTGAGATATCTGTGATGACCGTCACATGAGCGGGCAGATGCTGTTCCAGATACTCAGTACCCTCATCCCGGATTTCCATGAGCAAGGCAGTGGGTTTGCGATTGACAAACTTGAAAACACAATTGTTCATGTCAATGCCATGGTCGGCAAGACTCCAGCCAAAGTGTTGCGCCAGTGTGTCGAGCGCCCACAAGCCGGTGGAGTCGCTCTGGGTGGTCACTACAGGATCAGCTCCGAGAATCCGGGCTATCTCACCCGTGAGGTCGTTCGCACCGCCCACATGGCCTGAAAGCACAGAAATGGCATGTCTGCCTTGTGAGTCCACACAGACGACTGCAGGGTCGGTGTGCTTGTCTTCAACCAGAGGGGCGATGGTGCGTACGCAGATGCCCATGGCATCAATAAAGACAAAGGCATCATACTGGTGCCAACATTCTGAAACATCATCCCGGCTGACGATGTCAGCATAAAGTTCTTTGCGGATGATGTCAGCTATGTTACGGCCATCCTCGGAACTATAAATTAAGGCAATTCGCATTTGAGTATATCTATTGGGTTATAATCATTCAGTTGGATATGGAGTGGGGTGGCTGTCTTCAGCGAGAGGCAATTGCAGGCTTCTTCAAAGAGCATCTTGCTCTGCGGAGTCACACTGTTCATCACAATGCAGCCTCCAGGCTCAAGATAACCGCAAACATTTTGCATGATCTCTTTCAGTTTTCCACCATGTCCGCCGATGAAGACAGCGTCGGGGCGAGGGAGCTCACTGCAGTCAGTGGTGAGGAAATCACCGATATGGATGTTGATACCAGGGGCACTGAAACGTCGGCAGTTCTCAAGGATAATCTCCTCACACTCAGGGCGCACCTCGAACGACTCCACATGCAGATGGGGAAACTGAAGCTTGGCTTCGATGCTGATGCTGCCGGTACAGAAACCGATATCCCAAAAGGTTCTCTTACGGTGTAATTCAAGAGCCTGTAGCGAGAGCAGCCGGATGGGCATCTTCGTGATCATGCGCTCGCGTCCGTCGAGCAGGCGGAACTCCTGGTCAGGGATACCCCAGCGGCGCTGGTGATGGCCTTCAAGAATCAGGCAGTTAGGCTGACGAAAGTCCGTGTGGATCGCCTCGCTGAGCGTGCAGGTGGTGATGTGTTCCAGATTGTGGTTGCCGAGATGCTCACCCACATACATCAGGTAATCCGTAAATCCATATTCCTTCATACGGCTGGCTATAGCTGCTGGTGTGTGTTCTTTGTCAGTTAGAACTCCGATTTTGTGGACTCCCTCAATCAACGTCCGGTCGAACTCATGCCATGGGCGGCCTGTGAGTGACACAATATGCATGTCGTGGTAAGGCAGCATGAGACGATGAGCCAGCAGTTGGAGAGAGTTGAATGTCGGATAAGTTGTAATTTCAGAATATGGAAACTCCCGTTTGAGTGTATTGGCGAATCCGAAAAACAACGGGTCGCCGGATGCGAACACCACAATGTCATCGAATGCTTTATATTTCTCGAAGACCTGTGCGAGAGGCACTGTAATATCTATCCACTCGTGTTCTGCCGGAAGAAAGGAGGCGACAATCTCATGGTGGCGTTTTCCCCCGGAGAATATCTTACCACGGGTAATTACTTCTTGGATGTCACGGGAGAAATCGGGTTGAGGGTGGTCGGATATGCCGATGACGGTGAATCTCATAAGTCTCTCCCTGGTTTGATTTGTGCCGCATCGTCGAAACAGAGGATGGCATTGCAGAGTGTGGCGGCGAGATTGCTGCCTCCCTTGCGGCCTTCCACAATCAGTTTCGGAATGTCGGTGAACGGTTTGACCATGTGTTTGGACTCTCTTACGTGAACAAACCCCACTGGAGCGGCAATAATGCCCGTGGGACATGCTTTCCCTTTACGAATGAGGTCGCACAGCTCCATCAATGCCGTGGGTGCGTTGCCAAAGGCGAAAAGGGCATCGGGATGCTCCTCCACTGCCAGTCGAATGCCGGCCTGGGTGCGAGTGATATGCTGCGACTTGGCCATCTCTGCCACGCGTGGGTCGGAAAGATAACAACGGGCTTCCACGCCCCGCCGTTCCAAAGCGCCTTTACGGATACCGCTCACCACCATCGTCACGTCGGTGATAATGGTTTTCAATGTGCCGTCTTCCACCTTGGCGAACAACCGCTCCACGGCATTGTCGTCGGTGGTTAGCAGCTGCTCCATCTCAAAGTCAGCGGTGGTGTGGATGGCATGGAGCAGCGCCCATTTCTTACCTAAAGGGATGTTTTTGTTTTTTAATTCGCTTTCAATCGTACGGAAACTTTTCATCATAATCTGCTGGCCGACAGAGGCATCTGACGTTTCAGTCTCCTCACGGTAATAGCCTCGCGGAGTGATAAACCGGCCTGTTGGCGTCAGACGGCTCTGGCTGTTGCCGATGATGACGATGGAGAACATATCCACCTCTTCGGGGTTGAACGACTCCAGCGTGCAGGTGCTCACCATCTGACCTTCACGGCCGGCATTACGCACAATGCCCACAGGTGTTCCACCATCTCTTCCCTCCTGAAGAAACAGCTCTCTCAGGCGATAGAGCTGCCAGTAGCGCCCATGGGATTTGGGATTATAGACGGCAGTGACAAAGTCGGCCATGGCAGCTGCCTGAATCCGTCTCTCAATGAGGTTCCACGGTGTCATGAGGTCGGAGAGCGAGATGCAACAGAAGTCATGCCCAATCGGTGCGCCGAGCAGTGCGGCTGCTTTCTGGAAAGCGGAGATGCCGGGCAGCACACATACGTCCACCTCGCTCCGACGCTCTTCTCTCATCTCCCAGATGAGGGGTGCCATGCCGTAAATGCCGGCGTCGCCCGAGGAGATAACCACCACATTCTTGCCGTGCTCAGCCAGTTCGAATGCCTGACGGGCACGGTTGCGCTCCTGCTTCATGCCAGTGTCCACACACTCGCAGCCTTCTCTCACATATTGGCTGATAAACTTGAAATAAAGCTTGTAGCCTACGACAGCGTCTGCCTCTCTCAGTGCCTGCATGACGGCAGGTGTGATGTCTTCCTTACTGCCGGGACCGATGCCCGCTATGGTGATTCTGCTCATAACCGATGATTTTCCACAAATTTACGAATTTATTCCGAAAACAGCGAGGCGTTATTTCTTGAATTTGATTTTCAGGCCTACCACCACCATCCTCCCTGGTGAATAGAGGGCATATTTCCTCATAGAAGAGTCTATGCGGTCGTCCACCTTGTCGAAGATGTTGTCGATGCCAATGCTCGGCTCAAGTGTGCACCAATTCAGATAATCAAACGTGTGGACTGTGTTGAGGTTCCAGATACCATATCCTGGCGCATCATCGTAACTGGTGTAGTAGGTTTTCGACTGCAGCCGGCCGTTGAGATTCACGTTCAGCGCATAGTTTTTCCATGCGTGGTGGTAGTTGGCGGCAATAGTGGCGGTGTTTTTGATGCTCCGTTCCAAATCTGACCATACTCCTTCGCTCTGACTGCGGGCATAGGTGTAGGCATAGTTGGCGGAGAGGTTGAATCCCTTAAACAGGTTGGCAGAGAGATTCACCTGCAGTCCCATCACACGCCCTTTGTCGCTATTTTGATAGAAAGAATAGCGCTCAAGCAATGCCTCCTCGTCTGCTGTCATCTCCGGAAACTCATGACGGAATCTGTCAATGATTCCTCCGTCGATTTCAACATCCTTCCTCACCACCATGTCTTTGATGTTATTGACAAATCCGGTGACGCTCACGGCTACGGCACTGGTTCTGTATTCCGCATTGAGCGACCAGTAGTGGCTCTTCTCCGGATCCAGGTTCTCATTGCCGAAGATAATCTGCGGTTTTCCCCGGTTTACGGAGTAGTAATGATAATGCAGCTCGTCGAGTCCTGGCGCACGGAATCCGGAAGAGTAGGTGGCACGTAAATTGAAGGAGCCCGGAGAGTACATGAGGGTGGCCTTTGGTGTGAAATGACTGTCGAAATTCTCATGATAGTCATAGCGCGCACCTACAGTGGCTGTGAGTACGTCCAGAAACCGCATCTCATGCTGAGCATAAGCGGCAAGGATATAGGCACTCTTATCGATGTTGCCCGAAGTGGCGTTCAGGTAATCTTTTCGCCAGTCGGCACCGATGATAGTGGTGGAGTTGCTGGTAAGCCCTAAGATTCCCTTCAGCTGTCCTTCCAACATCCGCTGCTTCTTCGAGCGCACATAGTCGCCCACTTTGTTGGATTTGGTCTCCACATCGTATTCTTTGCCGTATTTGAAGTTGTCGGCGGTGAAGTCGGTCTGCAGAGAGTGGCGTGAGGTGAATTTATAGATACCGCCTACGTTCCATCGCAGTCCGCGGTATTTCATCTCATAGTCTGTGCCGCCGGTGATGTCAGGGTTGGTGTTGGGACGGTCAGTGATTTTTCCCGACAGGTTAATTCCTGCGTTGAGTGCCAGTTTCTTGTTGGGAGAGTAGGTGAATTTCTGGCTGAAGAGATTGGAGCGGTAACCAGTGAAGTAAGGTGCAAGTGTTTTCTGAGTCTCTGTGTCTGAGCCTTTCTTATACACCAGATCATTCGTCTGATAGCTGTCGGCACGGTCGTGGGTGTAAGAGGTATAGGAGCCGAAACCGTTTGTGTAGATGTCGAGATTCACGGACTCAGTCAGTTGCCCTTCTCCGGAAATCCGGGTGTTGCTGGTCACAGCTACCATATTTTGTGTTGGTTGGTCAGTGATGATATTGATTACGCCTGCGATGGCATCACTTCCGTAGAGGGAAGAGGCAGCCCCGTCGAGCACCTCGATGCGTTTCACTCTCGCCATATTGATGCGGTTGAGGTCAATATTATTTGAAATATCACCAGTCAGTTTCTGGCCGTTGATTAAAATAAGGATATATTTGTTTCCCAGTCCGTTGAGCCTGAGAAAAGTGCCCATGGAATTAGGTGCCATCGACACTTGAGGCAGGAGCCTCGTGATGGCTGCGTCGAAGGTGGAGATGCCCTGCTCGTCAATCTCCTGGCTTGAGAGCATTCTCACGGGTGTTGCTGTGCTTTTCAGTCGCTGGTGGTGACCGGAGCCTGTCACCACAATCGGGTTAAGGTTATAGAATCGCTCGAGTGCTGCCGAGTCGGTACGAAGACTCTGATGAATCTGAGCGGTCGAACTTAATGTTGTTATTAGTAAAAGGATAAACGGGATAGTTTTTCTAAAAATCATGATAAATCTTTTTAAAACGATGATACTCACCGACCGGCCGCTGCCAGTCGGTGAGTATACGGATGATAAAATAATGGTATTTGGTAATGGTTTTCTTATTCTTCTGGATACATTGAATGATAGTAGTCAACAACTTCAGCACGTCTTGTATGTGCTTTGTAGAGGTCGCGTATGTTCTTGTATTCGAGCAGACCTTTCACGATACCTTTGTTGTCTGTGTAAGAGTCAGCGTCGATAGTGTAGCCGAGGTGATAGAAATACAGCTTCCAGCTGGTGTCCTCTACCTCACCGTCCTCATTTACTTCGAAGCCGTTGTCCCATGCGTCGTCATCACCGGCCATGTCATTGTGAGCATGGTCACCGGCGATTGACATCAGCGGCGCACAGTATACATTTCCGCTGGTCAGACCGTTCTCAACCATACGCTCGTGAACCTGCACCTTGAAGTTGTCGGCCATATCCACAGTACCTACGAAATAGTTGCCGTTGATTGCTTGAAGTGCGGTCTCAAGCTGGCTGTAGCGAACATTGGCTTTGTAAGTGTCATACTCGTCAGGGTTACCGTGTCCCATGAAGAGCATAGCACCTTTGGCAGCGTATGACTTGAAGTTGGTGTCGAGCACCTTAGCGAGAGCTGTCACGTCCTCAGGGGTAGCCATGAGCGGAGTACCAATCTTGATCTTCACCTCAGAAAGGTATTTGTCGTCAAGGTCGCCATTGGAGTTGTTGGCAAAGTCTTTCACTGCGTTCACCACGCGGCCGTACTCTTCTCCAGGAATCACCTGCATGGACTGAATGATAATCTCGCTGTATTTTACACGTCCGAATGCCTCAAGCCAGTATTTTGGCTCATAGAAGGAACGGGCAACGGTGTTCTCAGCGGCAGCTGCGCGGTTGATGCAGATAGCGGAAGAGAAAGAGAGATAGACATCGTAGCCCTTGAACTCGTTCTCAAACTCACTTCTTGTAAGGTCGAACGCATCGTAAGCCTGCTGCCATGTGGAACCGAATGCCACGAGCAGGATGGCTTTGTCGTTCTTCTTCTGCTGTCTTACGGTTTTCTCTACTTCTTTCTGGTAACGTTCCATGTTAGAAGTTTTGTCATCGTCATCGTCGTTGCAGGCGGTGAAAGTTGCGGTAGCCATGATAGCGAGCATGGCAATCATCAAAAATTTAATCTTCTTCATTTTCAAATTTGTTTTTTGTGTTAGAATTTGATTTGTTGAATTTTATCTTTTTTCCTTGCTGGAATTTCAGGCTGAACGCCATATAGAAGGTCGTGCCAGGTGTGGTGGTGCCAAGATGCAGTCCGTGAGGTGTCTTATCGATGTAGTTGAAGATATTGTCCACTCCTGCCTCGATGCGGTAGTTCATTCGTTTGGCATGCCCGAGCGTATGGCTGGTGGCCAGTTTCCAAATCTGATAACCTTTGCCATTGCCGTCCACCTGATAGTAGCGTTTACTTGACATACGTCCGTAGATGCCGGCTCCGAACTGATAACTTTGACTGAAACGATGGTTCCAGATGATGAAAAGGTTACCTTTATGGTAGGCCATGCCGTCGATCACCACCCGGTCGAGCCGGTCGTGGTCGGCGTTATAGACATGGGCTTTTGTGTCGAGATAGCTGTAGCCTAGACCTGCAGTCCATTCACCTCTTGTATATCGGACATTAAAGTCGATGCCGCAGGTACGGGCGTCTTCCATATTCTCATATCTCCTCACCTTATTAAGCATCTCGCCGTATTGTATCCTGTAGATGTCTGGCGCCTCGCCAGTAGGGATAGTGACGAGGGTGATCATATTGTTGAGTTTGTTGAGATAGCCGGTTGCAGTGATATTCCAACCGTTTTTCGTATATTCTCCGCTGAGTGAGAAATAGTTGGATGTCTGTGGGTTGAGGTTCTTGTTTCCGAGATAGAGAATGATGGAACTCATCTCGCGGATATACATATAGTTCAACTCCTTGAGAGTAGGGGTTTTGAATCCCTGGCTCCAAGAGCCCCTCAGACGGAAGTCTCCGAGGCTGACCATGGATGACAGCTTAGGAGTGAGCCTCCATCCGAATGCCTCGTTTCGGTTGAGTCGCAAGCCGCCTGTCAGCTGAAGCCAGTTTAGCGGTGACCACTCATCCTGCATATAGAGAGCCTCAGTGTTGTCGTCCGCAGTCTTTCCGGCGATGCTCGTCGGTGCTTTGAGATAGTCGTATTGGGTCTCGATACCGGCGCTGAGCCGTTGCTGGTAAGGCAAGTCGAACACCCCTTTCAAATGTGCCATCGTACGTTGCTGGTCGCTCTGCAGGTTTTTCTGTCCTTTGAAATAAGGGAAGTCGAGAATGAAATTCCCCTCTTCATCAAATCCCTCAGCCAGGGTGGTGGAGGTGAAGGCATGGTAATAGGCATGCTTATTCCAGTCGATATCAAGGGTGATAACATCTCCCCTCCCGGTTTTCCACCGGCTGCCGACTGATGCGGAGGCATTCCGGTATTTCAGGTCGAATGTCTTCACGTCATATTTCGGGTATTTGCCCTTCGGACGGTAGATTCCTTTGCCATAGATGCTTCCGCCGGCATAGAACTCCCAGTTTTTGTTCAGCGTGTAGGTGAGCTGTTCGGCCACTTGCCAGTTGGTATGCTCATTGACGGTCTTGCTTCTGGAATCGGTCACTGGTGTGGCCGAAGGCGGTGTGTATTCAGTGGCTGTGTTCTGCCATCCGTCAGAGTGCTGGAGCTGGAAATTTGTGAGGCTTTTCCATTTGCCTGATGATAACCCGATACTGTTGTGTTGGCGCAAGTCCTTATAGGAGCCATAGCGGGTAGTGTTCTCCAAAAGAATACCTTCATCAGGCTTTTTGGTGATGATATTGATCACGCCTGCCATCGCATCACTTCCATAAAGTGCCGACGAGGCTCCTTTCACAATCTCTATGCGTTCGATATTCTGGGGGTCGATGAGCGAGAGGTCGTTCTCTCCGCCCACATCGCCATGGATGCGCTTGCCGTCAATCAGAATAAGGATATAGTTGTTGCCAAGTCCGTTCATCTGCATCTGTGAGCCCATGTCGCCCTCGTTGAAGGCAAAAGATGCGGAGAGGCCTCCCAATATGTCTTCTATTGAGCTGCCTCCATAGCGCTGGAGCATCTTGCTGGTGATGACCTCAGTCTGCACGGGCACATCTTTCAGCACGTGTTGCGTGCCGGTGCCTGTAATGACCACCTCCTGGAGCGAGTCGCTCATGAGAGGCTGCTGTGCCATCAATGTCTGGGTAAAGCACAAAAGTGCCGCCCACAGACAGATTCTGAATCTCATAACTTTGTTTTTTTAGCCACATAATCCTGTGTGGCGTTCTCTTTCCTTGTTGAAAACAGGCAGGTCTTCTGGCTTCCCCTGGTCAGCCACCCTTCCCAACCAATGTGAATGTGCGGAACATATTCGTGGTCAGTGGTTTTATGTGACTGACATGGAAAAAGGGGTTACAGCAGCAGGTACTGCTCCAGACTTTCACTGGATTCCCTCTCATCAGGACGACAATATAGTCCTGATTACCATGTTTCCGATTGCAAAGGTAAGAATAAAAACAATAGATTGTATATGAAATGCAAAAAAATATTCAGGAAATTTCACGATGCTCGCAAATATTTTCATTAACTTTGCAGCCATGAGAAATTCTTTTCTGATTGCAGCCCCCATGAGCGGGTCGGGTAAAACCACGGTCGCCAGAGGACTGATGGCACTGCTGACACGCCGCGGCTACCTTGTACAACCGATGAAATGCGGACCTGACTATATCGACACCAAATTCCATGCTGCGGTATGTGGACGACCGAGCATCAACCTCGACACGTTCATGGCGAGCGAAGAGCAAGTCAGGCAAGTGGCAGAGCATTATGTTGCCGGATCCGACGTGACCATCATAGAGGGTATGATGGGGCTTTTCGACGGTTACGACCATGAGCGTGGTTCTTCTTATGAGATTGCCCGTGTGCTGGATATACCTGTGCTACTGGTGGTGGATGCCCGGTCTGCCGCCTATTCCATGGGGGCGTTGCTCAAAGGGTTTGTGGAATTCCGTAGCGGCCTCCGTTTTTTGGGTGTGATATTCAATAGGGTGGGCTCTCCTCGCCATGAGCGGATGCTCAGAGAGGTTTGCGAGGAAGTGGGTCTGCCTTGTGTGGGCTGTCTCCCGAAAAGCGACGTTGCACAGACTGGTGAACGTTATCTCGGACTGGATTTTAGTGACGACCGGATGTCATCAGCCGCATTGCTGGCTGACTTTATGGAGCAGCATATAGACCTCTCGCTGTTGCCTTTGCCGGAGATGCCAGACAGACAGGATCAGGATAATCCAAAATTAGATGCTTCTGAACCTTTGGGTGAACATCGTAAGATTGCGATTGCACGGTCTGATGAAGCGTTCTCATTTATCTATCAGCAGACGCTGGACTGTTTCCGCAATGATGAAATATGCTGGTTCAATCCTGAGCGTGACGAGGTTTTTCCTTCCGATACCGACTTGCTGTACCTTCCCGGCGGTTATCCTGAGAAACATGCTGATATTCTCTCGTCGGCAAGTCACACACTTGATGCTATCCGCCGATACGCAGAGAGAGGTGGACGGATTATTGCGGAGTGTGGGGGCATGATGTACTTATGCAAAGAAGTCCTTACAGATGAAGGTTGTTACCCGATGTGTGGCGTGCTTCCCTATACGGTCTCAGCCCGGAAAGCCGACCGTCGCCTGTCCCTGGGCTATAGGCGGTGGGTGCTCGACGGTCATGAATACAGGGGCCATGAGTTCCACTATTCACAGTTCGTGGGTGAACAGCCTAAATCCGCCACGACGGTGTGGAATGCCAGAGGTGAAGAGGTGAACTGTCCGATTATCCGTCAGGGCAATGTCATCGCCAGCTACACGCATTGGTACTTTTTATAAAATTAGGAATTAGGAATGAATAATGAAGTGCATTCTTGATATATGATTAAACTACAACTAAAATATGCAAATAATCAGTACGAAGACAGGTGATGGTGGTCAGACATCCCTACGTGGAGGAGTACGTGTGGACAAAGACGACCTGCGTATCGAGACGAACGGCCAGATTGACCATCTGACCAGTCTGCTTGGTATGGTATTATTGAAATGGACAGGATCTGACGGTCAGCGTGATTTGCTCAGTCGTGTGCAGCATGAGTTGATGACGGTGATGAGCCATATTGCCACACCCGACGGAGCCACGAACTCACGGAAACTGAAAGTGGAGGGTTTAACTGCTGAAATGGAAGCGGCCGTCGCTAACGCACAGGTTGCCCCCTGCTTTATTCTGCCTGGGAGCACAGAGCTTTCCACTTGGCTGCATTTGGCACGAACCACCGCCCGGACTGCTGAGCGACGCTTGTGGACATTAAACCGCGAACACCCTGTCGATGCGTCTGTTTTAAGTTTTTTCAACCGTTTATCTGACTATTTGTTTGTGATGGCAGAAGATTATGGGAAGCAATAAGAAATTACATCCGCTGATGCTGGCAGGAACTGGTAGCGACGTAGGAAAGAGCATAATCGCCACGGCGTTTTGCCGTATCTTCCTTCAAGACGGCTATCATCCTGCCCCGTTCAAGGCGCAGAATATGGCACTGAACTCTTTTGCCACTGCCGACGGTCTGGAAATCGGGCGTGCGCAGGCGGTGCAGGCAGAGTCAGCAGGCGTGGCATGTCATACGGACATGAATCCGCTACTGCTCAAACCTCAGAGCGATCACACCTCTCAGGTGGTACTGAACGGAAAACCGGTTGGTAACCGTGTTGCCTACGACTATTTCCGTCGTGACGGACGTGATGAATTGCGTAAGGCTGTATGTGATGCTTTCGACCGACTTTCGGCTCGTTTCAATCCGATTGTGATGGAGGGCGCCGGAAGTATCTCTGAGTTGAATCTGAAGGATACCGACCTGGTGAATATGCCGATGGCACGTCATGCCGATGCCGATGTCATCCTGGTGGGTGATATCGACCGTGGAGGCGTGTTTGCCTCCGTGTATGGTAGCATCGCATTGCAGACCCCGGAGGACAGGAAGCGTATAAAGGGCATTATCATCAATAAGTTCCGGGGCGATATGCGTCTTTTTGAGGAAGGCCGCAAGATGCTGGAGACCATCTGCGGCGTGCCTGTGCTTGGTGTCGTTCCATACTATCAGAATATCCATATCGATGAGGAGGACAGCGTGGATCTGGCCTTGAAATCACATCAGCAGGCACAGGGAAAAGTAAATGTGGCTGTGGTGCTGCTCCGTCATCTTTCCAACTTCACGGATTTCAACATGTTGGAGCAGGATCCCCGGGTTCATTTGTTCTACACAAGCAACACTGATGAGCTGGAACATGCAGATATCATCATTCTTCCCGGCACGAAATCCACCATCAGTGACTTGTATGAGCTACGGCGCAACGGGGTGGCTCAGGCCGTTATGAAAGCCTACCGCAATGGTGCCTCGGTACTGGGTATTTGCGGAGGCTTTCAGATGCTGGGAATGGAGGTATGCGACCCTTACCATGTGGAAGGTGGGGTGGAGCGGCTGCCGGGACTTGGATTGCTGCCCCTCACGACAACCATCACACGTGAGAAAACCACTTGTCAGACCCGTTTTCGGATGGCTGAGGTGGAAGGCGACGACAACCTCATGGAAGGCTATGAAATCCATATGGGTGAGACTGTACCTGTGGAGAGTAACTCCTGTGAATCGCTCCGACCGCTTGCCATCAAGGAGAATGGTGAGCAGGAAGGATGGCTGCTGAACGGCCGATGTATGGGCACTTATCTCCATGGTATCCTGGACAATCCGCAATTCGTGGACAAATTACTCCAGCCGTTCTCCGGTAAGCTGACAGAAGGGACGGGTATTCAGGACTGGCATGCGTTTAAGGAGCAGCAGTATGATAAGCTGGCGGCTCATGTGAGAAAACACGTGGATATAGACCGAATTTATCAAATACTTCAGAACGATGATTGACGGACACGGAGATGACATCTACAAATACGATGACATTCGGCTGAATTTCAGTTCGAATATCTATCAAGGCACCGACCTTTCGGAGTTGGAAGCCTATCTGTCCGGCCGTCTGTCGTCGGTGAGGAACTATCCGTCGCCCACAGCCGTTGAACTGGAGGAGCGGATTGCCCGTCATTACGGACTGAACGAGGATGAAGTGATGGTGACAAGTGGCGCTACCGATGCCATCTATCTGATTGCCCAGACCTTTAGGAATGAGGGGAGTTATACCGTAATCCACCCCACTTTCAGCGAATATGCCGATGCTTGCAGGATGTATGGATATGAGGAGAAGGTGGATGGAGCACTGTGCTGGTTGTGCAACCCGAATAATCCTACGGGTGAGCTGACTGACAGTTCCAAGCTGGTGAAGTTGGCGGTAAACCACAAGTGGCTGGTGGTGGATCAGTCGTATGAGAACTACACGCTTCAGCGGCTGATGAGTCCTTCCACAGCTTTGTGCTTCCACAACGTGATTCAGATTCGCTCATTAACCAAAATGTTTGGTGTCCCTGGGCTTCGCATCGGATTTATCACTGCTCCGGCCGATGTGATAGTGTTGTTTCGCCGTAATTACCGCCCATGGGCAGTCGCTTCACTGGCTATTGATGCCGGCTGTTGGCTGTTCGATCATGATTTCCGTCTGATTCCTGACCTCAAGGCTTATATGGCGGAAGCCCGTCGGTTGTATGAGATGCTGAACGGTGTGGAAGGATTGTCGGTAAGTCCCACTTCCACGAATTTCATGCTTGGTGCTCTTCTGAATGGAAGCGCAGCGGAGTTGAAAGAATATCTGGCAATCGAGCATGGTATGCTTATCCGCGACGCCACTAATTTTGAGGGTCTCACACCTCATCATTTCCGTGTGGCGGCACAGACTCCAGAGGCTGATGATGCACTGGTGGAGGCAATTCGTGAATTTCTGAAAACCAACTGACATGGAAAATACGATATACCTGTCTGTAATTCCGTTACTGGTGGGCTGGATGCTCGACCTGCTGCTGGGCGACCCATCGTGGCTGCCTCACCCTGTTGTGTGGTTCGGCAAGATGATTTCCTGGTGTGAACACCGGCTTAACAAAGGCGGTTGGAGACGGTTGAAAGGGGGAATGACCGCTGTCGGGCTGGTAGCATTGGTGTTTGTGCTGATTTGGCTGGCTGACCATGTTCTCTGTGGCTGGAATATGATGGTTGCCATTGTGTTCCGCAGCATCCTGATTTTCTACTGCCTTGCCGGCACAACACTGATCCGCGAAGTCCAGACGGTGTTTTTTGCTGCTGACCGTTCGTTGGAAGAAGGCAGGAAGCAGGTGGGGCGTATTGTTGGACGCGACACATCGGAACTGACCGGTCAGGAGGTTCGGACAGCGGCGTTGGAGACGTTGGCTGAGAATCTGAGTGACGGAGTGGTGGCACCCTTGTTCTGGTTTCTGATCGGTGGTGTGCCTGGGATGATGGCCTATAAGATGGTGAACACACTGGACTCCATGATCGGCTACCGCACAGAGCGTTACCGTGAGTTCGGTTGTGTAGCGGCAAGGATAGACGATGTGGCCAACTGGTTGCCAGCCCGTCTGACGGCTATTTTGATGGTGATTGTATCTGGCAGTTGGAAGGTTTTTGCTTTCATAAGGAAATATGGCAGATGTCATGCCAGTCCTAACAGTGGTTATCCGGAGTCGGCTTTGGCAGGTATCCTGAACTGCCGGTTCGGCGGGCCACACTACTACTTCGGAGAGTTCTTCCCGAAGCCTTATATCGGTGAGAACGACCGACCGCTCACGTTGGTGGATATGCGGCGGGCTGTAAGGGTGAATCATGGAGTGGAGGTTCTGATGGTGATGCTGACAACTGTCTTGAGACTGGTGATATAACCCCAAGCGGATAAACATTCCCAGGAGGAGCGAATGACTTTTTGTGTGATTACGATTAGTTGTCCACCAACTAGTGTAACACTAAGTAGTGTATAAGCTTTTGACATGTTTATATTATTAATTTTCTGCGATTTAGTTAATATTTCTTAATTTACACCACTTTGTGTTATACTAGTTTGTGTACATTATTTTCTTTCCTTATTTTTGTGATGTAAAAGATGAATCATTATGAAAAAGAACGTAAGTAACCCATTTATTTATGGAAAGACCGTAGAAGGAGAAAACTTCACCGACCGTGAGTTTGAGACATCCCGTTTGAAGCTGAATTTTGAAAATGGGATGAACTCAATATTGATATCTCCACGCCGGATGGGGAAGACATCGCTGGTTAAGAAGGTGATCAGTCAGATAGAGAATCCTGGTATCAAAGTTGTGTTCTTGGATATCTATAAATGCCGGACTGCTATGGATTTCTATGAGAAATTTGCATCTGAAGTCATTAAGGCTACTTCCACACGAGTCGAAAAGATGCTGGAAGTGGCAAAGAATCTGTTGGTGGGTATCACTCCACAAATCAGATACAGTCCTGAGCCAAACACGGATTTCTCATTGTCTTTGGGACTTAGTCCACAGACTGTGAATCCTGACGAAGTTTTGAATCTCCCGGAGGTGATTGCACAAAAGCAAGGTGTGAGAATTGTAGTGTGCATCGATGAGTTTCAACAGATAGGTGAGATGCCAGATTCTCTCACCCTTCAAAAGACCATACGCAGTGTGTGGCAACACCACCAGCACACATCTTATTGTCTTTTCGGCAGCAAGAAACATCTGATGTCCTCCTTATTTTATAAACGGTCGATGCCATTCTATCAGTTTGGCGATATGTTCTTCCTCAAACGGATTCCAACGGATATCTGGATTCCTTTTATCATGAACCGTTTTTCGCAGGTAGGCAAGATAATTTCTGCAGTCTATGCGGCAAAAATTTGTGAGAAAGTGGAGAACTACTCCTCCTATGTTCAACAGCTGGCATGGAATATTCTGACTATGACAGGCGAGGAGGTGACAGAAGAATCCTTTAACCGTGGAGTAGACGCCACCTTGGAACAGGTGACACCTCTGTTTGTGGAGCAGTCGTTGCGCCTTACTACATATCAACTCAACCTGCTTCGTGCTATATGTGATGGTGTACACGATAATTTCGGAAGTTCGGAGATTCGTGAACGTTACAACCTCGGTAGCCGCTCCAATATTGACAAGCTGAAGAATGCCCTGGAAGAACGTGAACTCATCGAAATAAATGAAGACGGTTGTTTTATCACCGATCCTCTTTTCATAATTTGGTTTAAACGTGAGATGATATAAGCATATGAAGAAACTATTGTCGTTGCCGCCGCATCTGGTGGATTGTTTCCATGATATCACGGGGTTGTCGCATGAGGAGTTTTTTGTGTCGTCCGACCCAGCGGGTCACCGCCTGGGAAGCGGAGGCGGAACGTCGTGGCTGCTCTCTGAATGTTTCCGCTGTCAGCAGGTTGAACAGGATTTTGGACGTTGGCTGTCGGACGAGCCTCGCATCCTCATCCATGCTGGCGGACAGAGCCGTCGCCTGCCTGCCTACGCCCCGTCGGGAAAAGTGCTCACGCCAGTGCCGGTTTACCGGTGGGAGCGAGGTCAGCGGCTGAGCCAGACCCTGCTCGACGTGCAGCTGCCGCTCTACGAACAGATTATGGCGAAAGCACCAGAGCGTCTGCATACCATGGTGGTGAGCGGTGATGTCTATATCCGTGCCACCCAACCTTTTGGACCTGTGCCCGACACCGATGTGGTATGCTATGGGCTCTGGCTCGACAGCAGCATCGCCAAAGACCATGGTGTGTATGTGATGAGCCGTCAGACTCCGGGCGTGCTGAAACAGATGCTCCAGAAGCCATCGGTGGAGACGCTCAACGAGTTGCAGGCCGACCACCTCTACCTCACCGATATAGGAGTGTGGCTGCTGAGCGACCGTGCCGTGGAGTTGCTGATGAAGCGGTCAACAGATTCCTCAGGAGAATTCTGTGATTACGACCTCTATGGAGAGTTTGGCTGTGCGCTGGGTACCGACGCAACGACCCCGGATCAGGAGTTGAACGCACTGACGGTGGCTGTGGTGCCGTTGGCAGGTGGTGAGTTCTACCATTTCGGCACAAGCCGTGAGATGATTTCCTCCACACTGGCAGTACAGAACCTGGTGAACGACCAGCGTCAGATCATGCATAATGACCGCAAGCCACATCCTTCAATCTTCGTGCAGAACTCCCTGACCGATTACCCGTTCAACCCTTCTAATCAGAATATATGGATTGAAAACAGTTGCGTACCGAAGTCTTGGAAACTGACCCGCGACCATGTCATCACGGGGGTGCCGGAGAACAACTGGCAGCTGGAACTGGCTCCGGGCGAGTGTGTCGATATTGTGCCGGTGGACGATGGCGCTTATGTGGTACGCCGCTATCATATCGATGATAAGTTTGGAGGGGAGAAGCAGCGGGAACAGTGTTTTCCGGTGGTCAGCGAAGCAGAACTCAGAGGTTTCAACTGGGAGAAAGACTACCGGTCAGACCACTGCTTGATGAGTGCTGAGGAAATCACCGACCAAGCTAACCTGCACCGTCTGTTCGACCAGCGTCGTCAGTTCCGCAGAGCCAACTGGCAGGCGATGGCACGCAACTGGCAACACAGCGTGTTCTATCAGCTCGACCTCGATGATGCAGCTCGTCAGTTTGCGGCTCAGCAGATTCCGCTTCCTCCGCAGCTACCGGAATCAGCACCGCTGATGACGCTTATCCACGATGCGATGTTCAGGGGCGACGACGACCGTGCCTTCGAACTGCTGCGGCAGGGACTGACGGAGCCGGTGAGGAGGGAGCGACAGCTTCCGCGACTCTCTGTCCATCCCGATCAGATTGTGTGGGGGCGCTCACCGGTGAGGATCGACATCGCCGGAGGGTGGACCGACACGCCGCCTTACTGCCTGATGGAAGGAGGCAAGGTGGTGAACCTGGCTCTCGAACTCAACGGTCAGCAGCCGTTGCAGGCGTTCATACGTCCGTGTGAGGGAAAACAGATTGTGCTTCGGAGTATCGACCTGGGAGCGAGCGAGACGGTCACCACCTACAGTCAGCTGGCCGACTTCAACCGTGTGGGCAGCCCGTTTTCCATCCCGAAGGCAGCTTTGGTGCTGGCGGGTTTTCATCCCGACTGTTGCGCAGAGCCGTTTGGCTCGCTGGAGGCTCAGCTGGATGCCTTCGGCTGCGGGTTCGAAATCACGCTCCTCTCTGCCATCCCGAAAGGGAGCGGCCTGGGCACAAGCTCTATCCTCGCTGCTACGGTGCTGGGAGCCCTCAGCGACTTCTGCTCCCTCTCCTGGGATAAGAACGAGCTGTGCCGCCGCACGCTGATGCTGGAGCAGCTGCTCACCACCGGAGGCGGATGGCAAGACCAGTATGGCGGTGTGCTGGGTGGCGTGAAGCTGATAGAGACCTCCGGCGGATTCGACCAGAAGCCGGTAGTGCGATGGATGCCCGACGACCTCTTCTTGCAGCCTGACCGACGTGCCTGTCATCTGCTTTATTATACTGGTATCACGCGTACGGCAAAGGCCATCCTGGCTGAGATTGTGCGGCGTATGTTCCTCAACGAACATCGTCAGCTTAGTCTGCTGAGGAGGATGAAGGAACATGCAGTCCTCATGTATGATGCCATCCAGTGTCAGGATTTCCAGAGGATGGGAAACCTGCTGCGTGAGAACTGGCAGTTCAACCAGGCGCTCGACAGAGGCACGAACCCGGAAGAGGTGCGACGGCTGACCAACCTGATTGATGACCTCTGCCTAGGCTACAAACTCCCGGGAGCGGGAGGGGGAGGATATCTCTATATGGTGGCGAAGGATCCTGAGGCGGCTGCCCGTGTGCGTCAGATCCTTCAGGCCAACCCACTCAATCCTCGTGCCCGTTTCGTAGATATGACCCTCTCCAAAACCGGTCTGCAGGTCAGCCGTAGCTAGTTTTCGGTTGACAGTTGACAGTTTACAGTTTACGGTTTACAGTTGATTGTTGTCGCTGGTTGCTGTCTGGAAAATGATGATATAAAGCAAAACCCCGTCAATCGCATGGATTGACGGGGTTTTGTGTGTCTGGCTGGCTAAAGGGCAACGGGTGTGTTTCTACTGACTCAGCTATGGAGCAAAGAAAGGGCTTCCCGTAGTTCAACTTTTAAAGATATTGTTGTTTTCGGATAATTTTTGCAGTGCCTGGATGGTTTTTTTCTTGATTTTGTAGTTGAGGAAGAAGTCGGCGGAGCGCAACGTGTGGGTGTCGGTTCCACAGAAGTCATACAGACCGTGTTTGAGGAGCATTTTGGCGTTTTTTTTCGCTGAGTCGCCATACATTCCGGTGAGCGACGGCATGTTGAGCTGGAAGAGCACGTTCTTCTCTTTCCAGTGGATGAAGTCGTCCATCGTCATGTATCTGTAGCGTTCGGGGTGGGCGAGCACGGGCTTGAATCCTTTCGCCCTGACCTTATAGAGGATTTCTTCCATCCTCATAGGGGGACTGACATACGAGGTCTCTACAAGCAGAAACTCACCGGTTCTTCCCAACGGCAGTAACTGGTTGTCTTCCATGCGTTTGTCGAAGAGCTTGTCCATCATGTTTTCCGAAGCAAGGGCGAGTCTGATGTTGCCTTCATATTCTTTTTTAAGTTTGTCGAACCTCTCTCTCAGCTTGTCGGTTTGGTTAGGCATGTCCTCCATGATATGGGGTGTGAGCCACACTTGGCTGACACCTGCCTCTTCCCACAGTTGCAGGATGGCAAGCGTCTCCTTTGTTTTCTTCACGCCATCATCCACACCCGGCAGCAGATGGCAGTGACACTCGCAGAAATCCTGTAGGATTCCGGAGTCCTTCACTTTCATTTTGTGTTTGAAAAATAGCATTGTTATTAGTCCTTTTTCTCTCTCACAGATTTCAGAGATGTCAGAGATTAAACAATAAAAATGTTATAAGTGCAATTTTAATTTATTCGACGATAAATGGAATCAGGAATATAGTCTGTGTTAAAATTAACTAACAAACCTATGTGTTTGCCCGTAAGTTTAAGATAAGTATTTAATTGAAGGAAAAAGACCTCTTTCATTTCAGCTACAGACTTTAATTCGACAATAATAGTGTCCTCGACCAACAAATCAATAATTAAATCGTAATATAGATATATATATCATCATATATAATTGGAACGGGAACCTGACTTTGAACTTTTAACTTGCGTTTTTCTAATTCATGGATTATGGCTTTCTCATATATTTTCTCCAACAAATCAGGTCCTAGTTTGTTGTAAACGTCAAAGATAGCTCCTCTTATTTGATAGGTTATTTCATTTTCACTCATTATTATAATATCATATGAATTTTCACAGATTTTTCTTGATAAAAAAAGCATAAAATCTGTGTCATCTGTGTCATCTGTGAGTTATATATCTAACACTTGGTATTTTGAGTTATTAGAACGGAATTCTGGCACGATTTCTTTCATTTTTCTGACGATGGCCATATCGTCGTAGTCGTGGCCGATCTGGATGAGCTCATCGATTTCCCTGCTCACCTCTTTGAAGTCGTACTGCCTTACGCTGGCAATACGTATCTTCTCATTGAAGGTTGGTTTGGTGTTCTCCTGGTCGTTGAGCACCTCCTCATAGAGTTTCTCACCGGCTCTGAGTCCGGTGTATTTGATTTCCACGTTCTTCGCACCGCTGAGCTGTATCATTCGTTTTGCCAGATCGGCTATGCGTACGGGCTGTCCCATATCGAACACGAAAATCTCTCCTCCGTGGCCTTTCGTCCCTGCCTCAAGCACGAGCTTACATGCCTCGGGTATAAGCATGAAGAAGCGGATGATGTTAGGGTCGGTCACGGTGACCGGTCCGCCATTTCTGATTTGCTCCTTGAAGAGTGGTATGACAGACCCGTTGCTACCAAGCACGTTGCCGAATCGGGTGGTGATGAACTCGGTTTTACTTTGAACTTTTAGATTTGAACTTTGAACTTTAGGAGTTGTCAAAGCGTTGTTGAGGCTCTGCACATAGATTTCGCAGATGCGCTTGGAGCATCCCATCACGTTGGTTGGGTTGACGGCCTTGTCGGTGGAAATCATCACGAACTTCTTTACGCCGTATTTCACGCTGAGGTCAGCGATGACCTTGGTGCCGTAAACATTATTGTGAACAGCCTCTCCAGGGTTGTCTTCCATCATCGGCACATGCTTGTAGGCGGCTGCGTGGAACACGTAATCCGGCTTTTCTTCGGCGAAGATCCTTTCCATGCGTATTGGGTTGCAGATGCTGGTGACGATGGTCTCGGTATGCAAATCGGGCCATTCGCGCCGCATCATCAGCCGTATGTCGTGCTCCGGAGTCTCGGCCTGGTCGATGAGGATCAACTTCGCCGGGCTGTACGACGCCACTTGTCTGACGATTTCTGAGCCGATACTGCCGGCGGCTCCTGTGATGAGGATGCGTTTGCCGGCCAGTTCTTGTGCTACGGACTCCAGATCCACGGTGATCTCATCGCGTGGCAGGAGGTCTTCCACCTCCACCTCTTTAAGTTGTACCTCTTCAGAGTTAGAAAGGTCTTCGAGTGAGTCATGCTCGTTCTGTTCCACCATGTAGATTTTCACACCCAGTGCGATGAGCATATCTTGCAGCTGCTGGTCGTTACGGAACTCAGTCTTTCTCGTTGGTGACACAAGCACCGCCTCCACCTGGTTTCTCTCCACGGCTTTGATCACATCGGGTATGCCGTTATATACCTTACACCCCATCAGGATGAAGTTCGATTCCTTCGGCTCTGGTGAGATAAATCCTTTCAGGTTGTATTTCAGCGGTCGTTGGCTTCGGATTGTCTTGGCGAGGGCTACACCGCCGTCCTGTATTCCATAGATAAATGTGTTGACAGCGAGATCCTTGTTGCTCACCAGGTCGTAGATAATCTTGGCAATCATTCTCACCCCCCATTGAATCGCAGTGGCGATGATGCAGGTGAGCACGAGATGGCGACCCGACAGATGCTCGAATGTGGCTTCCGGGGTCATGAAGATGAGGTAATGCACGGCCAGACTCACCACCAATGCCCAGATGTTAGCGAATGCCACCCGCCTGAGGTCCACGAAGCTGGAGTATCGGATGATTCCAAGATAGGTACGATATATCTTATAGAACACCGCACAAATAGCTAAGTAGATAGCCATCACGTTGGTGATGACATAGAAATGGTGCTGGGTATGTGCACCACGGTACATCATCCAATAGACGAAGAACGCCGTGAAATAGACGATGAGTATGTCAAGCAGGAAGATGCACCAGTAGGGCAGTGCCTTCTTCTTGAAATACCAGGTAAAAATTCGATTAAATAGTTTCATGGTCTATTTCCTCCAAACCATTTTGTTAACAATGCCAGTGTAGCTTTGTATGATTTTCACCACTTTCGTGGATACGTTTTCTTCAATGTAGTCAGGCACAGGGATGCCGTAGTCACCGTTTTGGTTCATCTCGATGGCTGTTTCCACAGTCTGCAGTAGAGATGTTGAGTCGATGCCGGCGATGAGAAAACAAGCCTTGTCGAGCGCTTCGGGCCGTTCGGTGGATGTGCGTATGCAGACGGCAGGGAACGGATGTCCCACAGATGTGAAGAACGAAGCTTCTTCCGGTAGCGTGCCACTGTCGGAGACAACAGCCATAGCGTTGAATTGCAGACAGTTGTAGTCGTGAAATCCGAGAGGCTCGTGCTGGATTACCCGCTTGTCGAGCTGGAATCCGCTGGCTTCAAGGCGCTTGCGTGAACGTGGATGGCAACTGTAGAGAATCGGCACGTCGTATTTCTCTGCCATCTGGTTGATGGCATTGAAAAGCGAGAGGAAATTCTTTTCCGTGTCGATATTCTCCTCGCGGTGGGCAGAGAGCAGGATATACTTCCCTTTTTCCAAACCAAGTTGCTGGTGGATGTCGCTGTTCTCGATTTCCTGCAGGTTTTGGTGGAGCACCTCCGCCATAGGGCTTCCGGTGACGTAGGTCCGTTCTTTCGGCAGTCCGCAGTCGGCGAGGTAGCGTCGTGCATGCTCGGAATAAGCCATATTCACGTCGGAGATGATATCGACGATGCGTCGGTTGGTCTCTTCCGGCAGACATTCGTCTTTGCAGCGGTTACCCGCTTCCATGTGGAAGATAGGGATATGCAGCCGTTTTGCGCCGATGACGGACAGGCAGGAGTTGGTGTCGCCTAGCACGAGCACGGCATCGGGTTTTGTCTCCACCATCACCTTGTACGACTTGTCGATGATGTTTCCCATAGTGGCTCCCAGGTCGTCGCCTACGGCATCGAGATAGATGTCGGGGTCGTCGAGTTTGAGGTCGCGGAAGAAAACGCCGTTGAGGTTATAGTCGTAGTTCTGTCCGGTATGTACGAGCAGGGTGTCGAAATATTTCCTGCATTTATTGATTACGGCGGCCAGGCGTATAATCTCCGGGCGTGTGCCAACGATGATGAGAAGCTTCAGTTTTCCGTTGTGTTTAAACTTTTCCATATGTAGTTAGGGGTTTAAGGGTTTGAGGGTTTGAGGGGTTTAAGGGGTTTAAGCAAATTATGAATCCTTATATTTTATGCCAGTTATATCACTGGTTTTAATTTCTTTAATAAAGTTCATAATACATACTGAGAGTTTTCCGCATTCATTATATAACTCATTGTATTCCTCTGGTTTAAGGTAACCAACGTCATTTGCTCGAATCAGTTGCGAGCGAACCTCTCCGCAAGATCCTTTTGCAATATATAAGAAATTTAAAAACTCTTTATTGCCACCCTTTTCGAATCCTTCTGCAATATTATCCATGATAGAACCGCTTGCAGAACGTATCTGTTGAACAAAACGGTAGTCTAATTTAAACTCATCTTTTTTAGTAATGGGATATATCTTTTTTGAAAGTTCTCGTGCTTTCTGAAAGATTGCCAGTTCCTCAAAATTTCTGACCGTTGCCATCTTTAAACTCTTTAAACTCTTTAAACCTTTTCAAAGTACGTATCAGGATGGTTATTGTCAAATAGTTCGTTACAGTACATGACTGTGACTAAATCTTCTGTATCGGAGAGGTTGATGATGTTGTGGGTATAGCCAGGTAGCATGTGGACGGCTTGGATGTTGTCGCCGCTGACTTCGAATTCAAGGACTTCGTCAGAGTTTATCTTTCTCATCTGGATGAGTCCGTGTCCTTTCACCACGATAAACTGCTCCCACTTGGTGTTGTGCCAGTGTTGCCCTTTGGTGATGCCCGGCTTGGAGATGTTGATGCTCACCTGTCCGCAGGATTCCGACTTAATCAGCTCGGTGAATGACCCTCGCTGGTCGATATTCATCTTGAGCGGAAATGCCACCTTTTCTTTTGGCAGGTAGCTGAGGTATGTGGCATAGAGTTTCTTCTCGAATGAACCATTCGTTTGTGTTGGGATGACAAGTGTCTGTGGCTGGCTGTCGAACAGATGTATGAGATTAACAATCTGTCCGAGTGTTGCCTTGTGGGTAGTGGGGCAGTAGCAGTATTTGCCGTTTGGGTCGGGAATGACATCGAGTCCGTTGAACTCACAGTGGTGCTCTTCGCCTTTGAGTGCCGCAATCATCTCATCCGCGAGGTCGTCGATATAGAGCAGTTCCAGCTCCACGTTCTGGTCGTTGACGGTGATAGGCATGTTGTTGGCGATGTTATGACAAAATGTGGCGACGGCAGAGTTATAGTTTGGCCGGCACCATTTCCCGAAGAGGTTAGGAAAGCGATAGACGAGCACTTTCGCCCCAGTCTCTTGTGCATAGTTGAGGAAGAGGTCTTCTCCTGCTTTTTTCGACCGTCCGTATTCGCTGTTGCCAAACCGCCCTGTGAGGCTGGCTTGTTGTGATGAGCTGAGCATCACGGGGCATTTGTTGCCATGTTTGCGGAGCGTGTCAAGCAATACGGATGCGAACCCGAAGTTACCTTCCATAAACTCGCCCTGTTCTTTCGGCCGGTTCACACCAGCTAGGTTGAACACGAAATCAGCTATTTGGCAGTAGCGTTCTAGTTCTTCTGCTGAGTTGTCAATATCATATTCAAAGACGTTGTCAATGTGCAAGTCTCCGTAACAACTTGCTTTACCATCTTTTATGTTATTGAGCTGTGCACATAGGTTCCGTCCTACAAACCCCTTTGCTCCCGTTACAAGTATGTTCATTTTAAAGTTTAAAGTTGAGTCCACTTGAAAAAATCGTATTTAGTCTGACACCCCTACAGGGCTTGAATATAAATATCTGATTACCAAGGGGGAGGGGCACCACCCATGTGGTATTATCGACCTATCAGGACTTTTTCAAGTGGGCTCAAAGTTTAAGGTTTAAAGTTTAAAGATTTTATTTCCTCCTCTTTGTCGTATTTACATTTAGTAGCTTTTATCTTCAGCGCTTTTATAGGATCTATAAAGACCGGCAAGTAAGCGAGCTGTATCCTTTATCAGAATTTCCATATTGTTTATTTTTTCTTTTGAAATATATCCAAGTTTTTCAGAAATATCTAATTGAGATGAAATTTCCATTAAAGAACCAAATGACATTTCAATAAAACGAGCCTTATCATTGTTGGAAAATCTGTTAACACCTTCAGCAATATTAGAAGTGACTGAAAAAGAAGCTCTTCTTAACTGATCACATAGTGCGTACCGTTCTACGGAATGGTATTCCTCAATTAATTTGTAGATTTCCCGGACAAGATCTTGTGCTTTTTGATAGGCTATTAATTTTTTATATCCGAAAATCTCTGTCTTCTTTCTGTCTTCTTCCATACAGTCTTTCAACATTAAACTTTCAACATTAAACTTTCAACATTAAACTTTCAATATACTCGAGCGAAGCAATCTTTTCTTTTGTCTCTTCGAGATTCAGCCGGCGGGTGTTGTCGCTGTTGAACTCTTCGATGGTGACGCGCTTGATGTCGCCTTCAATAAAGTATTTGTCGTAGTTGAGGTCGCGGTTGTCGGCCGGTACACGGTAGAAGTTGCCCAAATCCTCCGCCTTGGCGCATTCCTCTTTGGTGAGCAGCGTCTCGTACATCTTCTCACCGTGGCGGATTCCGATGACCTTGATATCCTCTTTCTTGCCTCCGAAGAGTTCGCAGACTGCCTCTGCCTGTGTCTGGATGGTGCAGGCCGGCGCTTTCTGCACGAGGATATCGCCGTTCTGTCCGTGTTCGAAAGCAAAGATGACGAGTTCTACCGCTTCGTCGAGCGACATGATGAATCGTGTCATCTTCGGCTCTGTGAGTGTGATGGGGTGTCCATTCCGGATCTGTTCAATCCAGAGTGGGATAACGCTGCCACGTGAGCACATCACATTGCCGTATCGGGTGCAGCATATCTTGGTGTCGCCGGAATAGCGGCTTTTTGCCACTGCAATCTTTTCCTCAATGGCTTTGGTGATACCCATGGCGTTGATAGGGTAGGCCGCCTTGTCGGTAGAGAGGCAGATCACGCATTTCACACCTGCCTCTATGGCTGCATCGAGCACGTTGTCCGTGCCAATCACGTTGGTTTTGACAGCCTCCATCGGGAAGAACTCGCAGGATGGCACCTGTTTGAGCGCAGCAGCGTGGAACACATAGTCCACGTTCTGCATCGCATATCTCAGCGTGGATCTGTTGCGCACGTCGCCAATATAGAATTTGATTTTATGAGCCACCTCCGGCATTTTTGCCTGATATTCGTGGCGCATGTCGTCTTGTTTTTTCTCGTCGCGTGAGAAGATACGGATCTCACCAATGTCGGTGTTGAGGAATCGGTTCAGCACTGCGTTGCCGAAACTTCCGGTACCTCCTGTGATTAAAAGTGTTTTGTCTTTAAATGTTGTCATATGTGTTGATTATTGATATTTCCAGTAAGAAGTCTGTTGGTTTATTTTACATCTAAAATATCGGAAAAAAACTAAAAAAATCGAATCTTTTATACTTTTCGAATTGTTAATATCTTACAATTCTTTCAGGCATAATCTTCTTGTCATTAAAATTAACCAAAAAACCGAGTTGGAACCCTGTAATAGAAAGGTAGTTAATAACTTGTGCTTTGTGTACGGGTAATATTTTTTCAACAGCTTTTAACTCAACAGTAATCTTTTCAAAACAAACAAAATCAGCTATATAGGTTTGTTCTAATTTTTGTCCTTTGTAAACAATATCAAAGGATTTTTCCCTTTTAAATGGAATTCCTTGTAGTGTGAATTCTTTTTCCAAAGCTTCTTGATAAGCTTTTTCTAAAAGTCCAGGTCCCAATACCTTATGGACTTAAAAAATTGCGCCACATATTTTATATGATTCTTCAGGAAATAGTAGTGCCATTGTATTATTTTTTTACATCGTAAAAATACGAAACGGATTAAAGAAAATTTTTGGTTTATTTCGTTCTTTTCGATGTTCTAATCAAAATTTTTTGAAGTTGAGCCGGTAGTCGGTGTTGCTGAGTGTCATGTGGCGGTTGTTGAGTTTGTCGATGCTGAAGGTCTCGGGTTGCTGGTGGATGCCATAGATGGCGAGCCGTTCGATATTGTCGATACCCGGATGGATGGAGTCGGTCTGGTAGAGGTAACCGTCGTAGAGGGTGAGTGTCTCGTCGGTCTTCTCGAATCGGAAGGCATAGCCGGCCATGGTGATGAGTTTGTGCTGCACGGCCCAGAACACCTGGTTCTCCATGAGGTCGTGTGTTCCGCCGGTAGCAAGCGTGTCGATGGCGATGAGTTTCCAGTAGCCGTCAAGGTCACCGTTCCCGGAAGTCTCAGTCTCGTTACATGACACAAATAAAAGAATAATAAATAAAAAAGATAGTTGTTTCATATGCCTTGAAATGTTTCCACGTATCTCACGTATTTTCACGAATCTTATTTATTGTATAACCTTATAGCCATTGGAGAAATCATTTATATTAAAATTAACCAATAAGCCAATTTTTTTATCTAATAATTTCATATATGTTCTGACTTGTTTAAAATGAACTGGCATTAAGTTCTCAACAGATTTGAGTTCGATAATAAGAGTGTCCTCAAGAAGTATATCTAATCGCAAATCTGAACCTATGTGTACGCCCTTATAGATAATATTCACAGGAATTTGTGATTTAAAGTTTAATCCTCGTATTTTAAACTCTTGCAATAAAGCTTGTTCATATACATTTTCCAAAAGTCCTGGTCCTAAAGTATTATAAACATCAAAACATGCACCGATTGCCTCATATATTATTTTCTTCGTTTCCATAAATTATTTATTTTTTAGGATTCGAGTGATTCGTGGAGTAAAGAAGTCGTCTAAAAGTAAGGTTGAAGCCGCAGTTGTTGCCGATGATGGAGCCGGAGTCGATGCCGATGCCGAGGGTGGCGGAGTAGCCGCGGAGTTTCGGTGTGAATGGGGTATAGGTGCTTTCGATAAGGAAGTTGCGCTGCCGCTTCTCGTCGGTGAACGGTTTGGCGTAGGTGCCCCATCCCTGGAGGAAAGTGGCGAGGACGCGGTAGGAGAGGGTGCGGGTGGGCTGTCCCTCGACGCCGAAATGGTAGGCGATGAATCGGTTGTTCTTGAATTCTATGATGCCGTCGTCGTTGTAGAGCGGTGAGTAGTAGAGCGGGTTGCCGATGGCCTGTCCCCAGTGTTGCCATCCGGAGAAAATAGTGTGGTTGTAGAAGTTATAGATGCCGCTGAGTTTGTCGGAGTTCACGCGGTCGTTTGGGTGGTGCACCGGTCCGTTCTGGTATTTGGTGTAGAGGTATTCGGCGGTGATGCCCCGAAGCCATGTACCCCGTTTGATGTTGAGTTCCCATCCAAGGAGGAAGTCCTTGAAATCATAGCGGAAATGCTTGTCGCTCACTTTCGTCCTCCATTGGTCGCCTTCTCCGTAGCCGTTGAACTGTGTGCCTTTGAATCCTGCCTTGTCTTCGAAGAACTTATCGAGATAGACGGCGGTGCTCCAGCCTTTAGCGTTGTAGTTGAGGCGCGCCAGCCAGCTGCCGAGCACATCACCCTCCATATTGCTTTTTGATCCCAAGTCACCTCCGGAAACCTTGAAGGCGTTGTAGATGGATTTCCATCCGTTCCAGTTATGGTAAGTTGTAGTTGGAGTATGGGTTGTACCTCCGAGGATGGTGGCCATCTCCAGTCCCAGTTCGAAGGATAGCGGGAATTTCCGCTCATTGCCCAGTCGGAAATAGAAGGCTTTGGCATGGTATTGCTGATGGTCGGTATATCGGCTCTGTTTGTGTGTGAAGTCGTGTTGCCAGTTGGTGTCGGTGAACCATCCCCATGCCATCTGTCCTTTGAAGGCGAGCCACTTGCCAGTGAGCGGTATGTTCCAGTATTCCGGCAGCTCGAGCCTGATTTGCGGGATAGGTCTTGCGTTGATACCGAAGGTCTGCGAGCCCGAGCTGAGCCTGTTGTTCTTGAATTCCATCGGTCGTTCCTTAGCTCCGATGGTGAGTCGTGCTTTCTTATAGTCAATATCAGCGTATGCCTGGTGGATGATGAACGCGGATGTGTGGTTGGCTGCGACGGCGAGGTCGAGCCCGTAGCCATAGCGCCAGTTGTGGAGCGAGTCTGCCTGTGTGGAGCGGAAGAGTCCTGCCCGCAGGTGGCCGGAGTTGGTCTCGGTGGATGGGAGTCCGTAGCGGTTGGCTTGCAGCCATAGTGGTGCGTGGTCGCCGCTTCCGAAAGTACCGCTCATCTCGATGTTGACATTGACATCACTGGTCAGGCGATGCCGCGTGGAGTCATTTTCCTGAGCGTTTAAAACAACAGGAATGAATAAGAATAAAAAGATTAAAAACATAGGAGCCTCTCCCCCCTGTCCCCCTCCCCCAAAGGAAGGGGGCGATAACAAAGTGGGGTAATTATAAGTTGTTACTAGTTCTATTGCAATTCGGTGATCAGATGCAAAAAGCTGTCTTTAAAGCTGATTGCAAGCTTGTTTGATTGTTTTTATTACAACGTCTAGGTTATGAAAGATTTCTTCATTAGTGAAACGAAGTTCTTGATAACCTAATTTGTTTAGTGTTTCTGTTCTGTATTTATCATATTCGATTTGTTCTGGAGTATTATGATATTTACCGTCCAGTTCGATAGTAAGCATTTTCTTTATACAAATAAAATCAACGATGTAGTCTTGGATTATATGTTGTCTTCTGAAGTGATATCCGAGATTTCCACCCTTTAAAACATTCCATAAAATTGTTTCGGCCTCAGTAGGGAATTTACGCATTTTTACAGCATTTTCTTTCATTAGTGTATACCAGGCAGGATCAGCTGTATAGTGAAAGAAATCAGTCATAGTTGCAACTTTTGGATATAGTAGTACAGTTGTTGAAGCAACCTAGCTGGCACCCTCCTCCTTTGGGGGGGGTGGGCGGGGGGAGAGGGGCTTCTTATCTGTTTCTTAAATGTTCGATGCGTTCGTCGAAGTCGGGGTGGGAGGAGAAAGCCTGGAGCCATTTGGCATATTTGGAGGAGCCTTTCTCGGAGAGCTGTTTGAGCTTCTGCAGCGCGCTGATCATCGCTTCGGGGTTCTTGCCACACTGTTCGAGGAAGTCATACCCGTATTCGTCGGCCTGTGTCTCGTGATAGCGGGAGTGCTTGGCGGAGAGAGCGACAGAGGTGATGGTGCCGATGGCGGAGTCGGAGAGGGTGGCCCAGGTGTCGCTCATGGCACCCATGGCATCAGAAGCGGCACTGCGGAGTAGGGCACTGCGCCATGCTTTCTTGGAGTGGCGTAGTGCCACATGCCCTATCTCATGGCCGATGACTCCGAGGAGTTCGTCGTCGGAGAGAGCGTCCATCAGAGCGGAATAGACTCTCACGCTGCCGTCTGGGCAGGCGAAGGCGTTGATCTCCTTTGTCTGGTACACTTTGAAGTTGAGTGATATACCTTCAGCTTCTTCCATGCCTTTGGTGATGCGTCGTAGCCGTTTGGTGTAGCTGGAGTTGGATGCACAGACCTTATTTGCCTTATCGAGGGCTTCCACAGACTCTTTGACAGCTTCGGCAATCTCCTCGTCGGTGATGGTCACGGCTTTTCCGGCTTTGTAGAGTCCTTCCGCCATGCGGAGCCATCCCGACTGAGCTGAGGCAGTAAGAGGGGAGAGGGCGCAGCAGAGAACCAGAGCAAGAACAGGTCGCCTGACGGCGAGAAATATGTTCAAAAATTTATAAAATATCAAGGATTAGAGAATTATATTTTCTTT
>FLNY01004842.1_pt1 | contig 33695 bp, 29 predicted proteins | sample 1140381 | NCBI WGS metagenome assembly FLNY01 (sample SAMEA3878172, study PRJEB12797) | bioreactor metagenome | biome: Moose rumen | place: Sweden | collected 2011-10 | reverse complement strand
ACCCTTACGCCGATGATACTCCATCCCGGGGGAAAGTAGGCAGCCGCCGGCTTTTTTTTTTGTCCCGCAGGCTCCCGACGAGGGACGCTGAAAAATCTAGTGGTTATTTTTTTTCATTATATCTTGATTATATCGCTTAAATATAATAAATTTGTTACATTATAATCTTGGAGGATTTTTAAGAAAATGGCTGAATTCAAAATGAAGGATTTCGACCTTACTGGTAAAGTTGCTTGGGTTACTGGTGCTTCTTACGGCATTGGTTTCGCAATCGCTAAGGCTTTCGCTGCCGCTGGCGCAAAAATCGTTTTCAACGACCGCGGACAGGAACAGCTCGACAATGGTCTCAAGAACTATGCAGAAGCTGGTATCAAAGATGTTCACGGATATATCTGTGATGTTACAGACGAAGCTGCTGTTCAGGAAACAGTTAAAAAAATCGAGAAAGATGTTGGTGTTGTAGATATTCTCGTAAACAACGCTGGTATCATCAAACGAATCCCAATGCTCGAAATGAAAGCAGAAGAATTCCGCCAGGTTATCGATGTTGACTTGAACGCACCATTCATCGTTTCTAAGGCAGTTCTCCCAGGCATGATTAAAAAAGGCCACGGAAAAATCATCAACATCTGTTCTATGATGTCAGAGCTCGGTCGCGAAACAGTTTCTGCTTATGCAGCAGCTAAGGGCGGTCTCAAAATGCTCACACGCAACATCTGTTCTGAGTACGGCGGACAGAACATCCAGTGTAACGGTATCGGACCTGGATACATCGCTACTCCACAGACAGCTCCTCTCCGCGAGAAGCAGGCTGACGGCTCACGCCATCCGTTCGACCAGTTCATCTGCGCAAAAACTCCGGCTGGACGCTGGCTCGACCCAGAGGAACTCGCAGGTCCTGCAGTATTCCTCGCATCAGACGCTTCAAACGCTGTAAACGGCCACATCCTCTATGTTGATGGTGGTATCCTCGCTTACATCGGAAAGCAGCCTTCATAAACACAATCTTTCCCCGGATTAATGCTTCGGGGAATTGAAAAATCCACTTTTTTAAGTGGATTTTTTTTATTATAATGAATTATGTTTTCTTACAAAAATTGTTCCTTTCCGGGATGTGTGCATTTTGCTATTTCTGACTTTAATCCAGACGGCTCTCTTATTGAAAGCGGAGACTTTTGTTACGCACATACCGAAAATAAAGATGAAATTCAGCAAAAAGTTTTTGATTATATAAAATCTCATGAAAAAATAATCGGTTTGAATGCCAGTGGAATTACTTTTACGAATATCGATTTGACAGGAAAAAAATTCTTTGGCTGTAATTTTTCCCACTGTCTTTTTTCAGGCTTAAATTCCCGCGATATTTTAGTGCGAATGAGTACCTTTGATTTTTCGACTTTTAGTGATTGCAATCTTCTTGCGTGTAATTCTCATTTTTCTTCATATTCTGGCTGTAAATTTAGCCATGTAATTCTTACGGGAAGTGATTTGATTCAGGATAATTTTTGTGGTCTGTCATCCTTTCAGTCTTCCTTTGATGATTCGGATTTATACAGCTCCTATTTCATAAATGCGAAGCTAATCGATACTTCTTTCAGGAATTGCAACATAAAGGAAACGGTTTTTTACGAAATAACTCAGCAAAATGTGAGCTTCCGTCAATCTAATACGAACGCAGCTATTTTTGATAAGCGTGGCAGTGCATTGTTTACTGGCCTTGAAGAGTTAAATGTTCCGCGAGGAGTTCAGAAGGGGCCTACATTATGAAAATTTATCTTCACCTTGATTTTGAAAAACTTACGAATTGTTATCTCGTTGTAAACGAAGAGACGAAAAAGGCTCTTATTATTGACCCTTGTAAAATAACTAATACTTTAATCAATCAGATTGAAGAAGGCGGCTATGATTTAGCTGCTGTATTTATTACGCATAAGCATGAGAATCACTATCGGGGATTAAAAACGCTTAAGAAAATTTATGATGTTTCTGTTTATGCGGCTGATAACGAAATTTCGACGGACAAAAATGTCTTGAAGGGTGAGGGCGTGAAGGATATTGGCGGATTATCTGTCGAGTATTTTTCGCTCCCGGGGCACAGTTCGGATTCAATGGTTTATAAGATTGAGGATGCGATTTTTACGGGCGATGTGATTTTTGCAGGTAAAATCGGTTCAAGTTCCTGTGCTTATACGGGAAAATTCCTTGAAAATGGAATTAAATCGAAAATCTTTTCATTGAACGACGGAACTGTCATTATGCCAGGTCACGGGCCAATGACAAGTGTTGGAGCTGAAAAACTGTTCAATTTGGATTTAAAATAGAGCTGTTTTCTCTTAATTTTGCTTACAAAAGCGTTTAAAACTGATATAATTCTTTAAATCATAATAAAAAGGAAATAAAAATGGAAAAGCTTAGAGTATTATTGGCAAAAGGTAGAATTTACGAGTCCGTTTACGAGCTTTTGAGTGATGTCGGAATCTCTCTTAAACTTGCGGACAGAACATATTTCCCAACAACGAATCAGGACGATTTGGCTTTTCAGGTCGTAAAACCTCAGATTGCAAGTGCTCTTCTCGCCTCAAACAAGGCTGATGTCGGATTTTCTGGAAAAGACTGGGTTTACGAAAATGGCGTTCAGGACGGTGTAGAAGAAATTATGGATTTAGGCTTTGACCCTGTCAGAATTGTGGCTGCAATTCCAAATACAGTGGATTTTGAAGCCCTTGTCCAAAAGCCTGTGACAATTGCGACGGAATACCAGACTCTCTCAAAAAAATGGGTTTCAGATAAAAAAATTGACGGTACGATTTTCCGTACCTGGGGAACAAGCGAAGGCTTTGTTCAGGACAGCGAGGATTCATTGGCTCAAATTTTGATTGACAACACTTCCACAGGCTCAAGCTTAAAGGCAAACAATCTCAAAATCGTTGATACGCTTATGACTTCCTCAACGAGAATGTACGCCTCAAAAGAAGCTCTAAAAGACCCTGAGAAAAAACAGAAGATTATGGAGCTAAAAATGCTCTTCGAGTCTGTTTTGAACGCCCGTGGACGAGTCATGCTTGAAATGAATGTCGCTAAAGACAAATTTGACGGTCTTATTAAGGCACTTCCTTCAATGAAGAGTCCTACTGTTTCACCTCTTTTTGGCGATGACGGCTATGCTGTAAAAATTGCGGTTGAAAAACGGGAGGTTCCTACTCTCCTTCCAAAACTTCAGCAACTCGGAGCAACTGATATTCTTGAATATGCACTCAGAAAAGTCGTGAGGTAGTTTTTTATGCGAATTGCTACAATTGAACGAATTACTGGCGAGACTCAAATTTCTCTTACATTAAATCTTGACGGAAGCGGAAAGTGTACCGTTGAAAACCCGATTGGTTTTTTTGATCACTTGCTAAAATCTTTTTGTAAGCACGGACTTTTTGACTTATCTGGCTCAATAAAAGGCGATTTGAATGTTGATCAGCATCACACAATCGAAGACACCGGAATTGTTTTGGGACAGTGTTTTGCCAAGGCTCTCGGAGATTGTGCCGGTATTTACAGGAGCGGCTCGTTTTTGTATCCGATGGACGAAAGTCTTTTGCGTGCTGCCGTAGATTTTGGCGGACGACCTTTTTTGGTTTGTAACGCAGGGCTTACAGGAATTCCTTTGGTGAGCGTTCAAAATGGCAAGGAAGGCACATTTCAGACCGATTGTTTTGAAGACTTCTGGAATGGCTTTGTTCAGGCGGCAAAATGCAATCTTCACCTCGACACTTTGCGCGGTAGAAGCGATCACCACAAAATGGAAGGTCTTTTTAAGGCTGCGGCCCGTGCAATCCGTTCTGCTGTTGAAATTGATGAGCGGCGAAACGGAGAAGTTCCCAGCACAAAGGGCGTAATTGTATGATTTAATATAAAATTTTTGACAATTCATAAAATAGGGTTTAAAATATTCATATCAAAGTTTAATAGGAGAAAAAAATGCGCACTAAATATGTGGCTGGAAACTGGAAAATGAATATGGACAAGACTTCTGCTGTTGCTCTTGCCAAAGAATTAGTCGAAAATCTTAAAAATCTAAAAGCAAAATTTATGATTGCTCCTCCTTTTGTTTATCTCGATGCCGTGGCACAGATTATAAAAGGTTCTAATATCATTCTTGGCGCTCAGAATATGACTCTCACCGATAATGGTGCTCATACAGGTGCTGTTTCTTGGGCAATGCTCAAAGATGTCGGAGTCGAGACTGTTATCCTTGGTCACTCTGAGCGACGAGATGAATTCAACGAGAGCGACAAGCTTATTAACGAAAAGGTAAAAAAAGCCGTTGAAAATGGGCTTGATGTCGTGCTCTGTATCGGTGAGCTTTACTCACAGCGAGTTGCAGGAGTTACAAATCAAATCTGCGAAAATCAAGTGACGGCGGACTTAAAAGGAATCTCAGAGGAGCAGCTTTCTCATATTTCAATCGCTTATGAGCCGGTTTGGGCAATCGGAACTGGAAAAACGGCGACTCCGGCAGAAGCTCAGGAGGTTCACGCTTTTGTTCGTGCCCTCATTTCAAGACTTTACAGTCCGAAAGCTGCGGAGGAAATAAAAATTCTTTATGGTGGCTCAATGAACGCTAAAAATGCGGAAGAGCTGCTTGCTCAGAGCGACATTGACGGTGGTTTGATTGGTGGTGCATCGCTCAAAGCCGAAACATTCACTCCAATCTGTGAATTAGCGTCAAAATAACTTTTTAATCTAAAATCTTGTTGGGCTGACGAACTGTCTGAAGTTTGCTCAGCCCTTTTTTTATGTCTTTCAGAAAAAAATCAATTTGTCCCCGGACGCGTTTTAAAAAACTTAAATCTTGAACAGCACATTTGTAGCCGTCTGGAAAATGCAGAAATAGATATTCACGCATTGCGATAAGAGAGTATAATTCTTCTTCAAGTGACATTGAGCAGCTTGCAACATCTTGCCCGAACATCAAAAGCTCTTTTATGCGATTCAACGCACTCTCTTCACCTTCAAGGTAAGCTTTTATTTCTTGCAGTTTTTCTTGATTATGAGCGGAAAGGCTCTTATTTGGCGGAATTTTGACTTCATTTTGACCGTAAAACTGCTGAGGCAGGGAAGCCGGCTTTTCTAAATAATGTATTCCCAAAGGAAGTCCTTGTTTTCCGATGTCATAAAGATTTTGAGTGGCAGAAAATGCATCTACAAAGCTTTTTGCATATCCATCCAGACCTGTGTCCGTAAAAACTTCAGTTCCGTTTTTTCCGATGATTCTTTTTGCTCCGTTTTTAAACGCGGCAGCATAATTTTCTACAGGTGAGATCCTGTTTGTTGAGCAAAGGCGACTTATGTGAGCTGGAGCGTTTTTTGTATGAGTTCGTCCTAGTGAAAAAGAAAAATCAAGCCCTGTGACGAAAACCGGAATGTCTGAATTTTTCCTGAGGAGAAGGGCTATGTATGTGGCGGTAAGACCTACGGAGCCGAGAGGCGGAATTGTTGGCGGAAAAAAATCCTTTCGGCTGAGTTTTTTTAAAAATTGTGAATGCGTGTAGTTTGATGCGAAAAAACTTACGGCCGTCTTTGTGTGGCGAATAACAGAGGGACGGGAAAGAATATCGCAGATTAAAAGTGATTCTTTTGCTCCTCCTCCGATATATGCCTTTTCGATTGCAAGCTGACCTTCGACGGCAACAAGAGCGTCAGCCGTAATTCCGTGAGCCTTTAGGGAGGGAATGGCGGCATCAACGGCAAGAACAAAATAATTTTTTAGATTTTCTTGGCTTAATTCGGAAATCGTGCCTTCAATGCTTTCGCCGGCCCCAAAAACAAAAATTGGCTTTTCGATTGTGTGTGCAAGAGTTCTAAAGTCAATCGAGTGTATAAGAGCAGGCAGATTTTTAAACAGGTTTCGAGAGTAAAGTCTGCCTAAGCGAGTTAGAGTAATTCTGTTTTTCCAGAAGGTGGCGATAGAATTTTGGGCGAGAGAGGCAATTTCCGCATATTTTTCTTTTGAAAACTGAGTTCCTGCGCTCATTTCAAGTACTATTGACCTGCGGAATGTGGAAATATGCGGGAGATTTAGGCTTGCGACGGCTCTTTCTCCGCATAAAATATTTACGATGTAGTCGTTTTCCCGAAAAGGAAGTAATGCAATCCTGTCATCCTGAGCTGAAACAGAAGAATCTAGGGCATTCTTTGCCAATTCATACAGGTTTTCGTCAGTTTCGACACCCAGCACAAAGCAATTTTCTGGAAGCTTTTTAAGTAAAGAATTTAATCCCAGCCAAAGAAGGGGGGAGGCGGCGATAATCAGCGTGCCTGGCAAAAGCGTAAGACTTTCGATTGCCCCGCAAATTGCCCTTTCCGGAGCGTATTTTGAATAGAGAAACCTGCCCTTGTATGAAACAGAAAAGCCCCGGCCGGCTTGCACCAGACAGGGCTTTTCAGAAGTATTTTCGTTCATTGCACTGTCGTGTCGGCTCTGAGCCGACAATCGATTTATCTTGAAAGGAATTTGTTGAAATATGTGTCAGCTACATTGTTGACAACTTTTTTGCTCTGTAAGAGAGCTGTCTGAGCTTCACTTTCATCGTAGTCATCGATAGAAGTTTTGACTTTTGTTACTTGCTCGTCAGTTGCCTTGTCATTCTGAATGCCTGTGAGAGTTATGACTGAAACATAGTTTCCAAGTGTGACTGGCTCAGAAATGTCAGAAATTTTCATTGAGAAAGCGGCTTTAAGGAAATCTTCGTTTGTGCTTGCGTTTGAGAGAGCCTTTACATCGCTTGCGGCGATTGAGTCTGCGATTGAAACATCACCGTAGTTGAGCGGGAACGCCGGAATTGAAAGAACTTCAACTCCGCTTTCTTTTGCGGCAGCTTGGAATCCCTTCTGTTTTGCACTTTCAACGAAAGATTTTGCTTTTTCGGTGAAATATTCGTCAATCATTGATTTTTCGTTTGTATTGACATAATTCTTTACTGCGTCAAGAGTTGCTTCTTCTTCAATGTTGGCCTTCGCTGAGTCTCCAGTGCATTTATAGATTGAGTAGCCGGTATTTGTCTGGATAACCTCGCTCAACGCATCCTTTTCCAGTGATGTGATTTTTGCCAAGTCGTCATCGTTTGCAAGGTTTTCTTTGATTTGATATGCGAAGTTTGAAGTGACTTTTCCGTCCCCGTCAGTGTAATATTTTTCTGAGTATTCAGAAACTGCATCTTCAAAGGTGATTTCGTTGTTGCTAATCTGTCCAACCAATTTTTTTGCCTGAGCCTCGTCTTTTACCGTAATCATAGAAAAAGAGTAGGTATTGAAAAGGTCGATATTTTTTAATCCGAAAGCTTTTACTTCTGATTCTGGATATTCTGACTTGTCGAAGGAAACAATGTCGAAAGAGCGTTTTTCTTCGCCCAAAGATGTAAGGAATTCAACTTCTTTTTGAGAAACTTTGAGACCGTAAAGCTCGTACTCGTAGTCATCTTTTCCGAGCTTTGAGGCTGAGCCGAATAAGTCGTCATTGAAGCGTTCCCAAATGAGCTGTCGTGAGATGTTGGTTTTAAGCGCTTCTTTGTCTGACTGTGAGACTTGTGCGTAAAGCTTAGGATCGTATTTTCCGTCAGAATCGAGAAAATATGGAAGCATAGTGCGTGAAATTTGCTTTCCGGTAGGTTTGTAGCCAGATTCTTTTACAGACTCTTTGTAAGCCATTGACTGAACTGCGGCGTTGAAAGCATAGTTGTAAATATAGAAATATGCAGACTGGTCGAGCTGCTGTCCCTGATTCTGGTAATAGTTCTGATAGTTCTGAACCGCATTTGCGAAATCTGTGCCAGGTTCAAGAACGATGTCTTTGCCGTCATATTTACCGAAAGAGATTTTGTTAGCGTCACCTGTGAAAGCACGGATAAGCTCAGTGCCAACGCCAAAAACGACGAAACAAATAACAGAAAGAATGAGGATGATTACGGAACCAATCCAAAGCATCTTGTTTTTCATAGAAATATTCCTTAGATTTTAAAATAATAGTGAAATCTATTTTATCACTATAGATTTTCACTGTCAATTATTCCGTTTGAATGACAGAAAAGCATTTTTTTTGTAAACTGTCGCTATGAAGCTTTTGAATGTAGTTGTAATTCTTTCACGGCCTGAAGAAAGCCGAAATGTCGGTGCGGTTTGCCGTGCAATGGCGAATAACGGACTGAAAACGCTGCGAATTGTCGGTAAGAGACAGGATTTTGATGACGAGCGGGTGCGTATTCTGGCAATTCATGCCTGTGAAATCTGGGAAAATGCCGAATTTTTTGATTCTATAACTGAAGCCAGCCGTGATTGCTCTCTTGTCGCAGGTACAACCCGCCGCCGCGGAAAAAAGCGTGGAAAGCTGCTTTTACCGGAAGAATTCGCTTCTTTTTCTTCGCCAATATCTGAAAACGCAAAAATTGCCGTGGTTTTTGGAAACGAGAGGACAGGTCTTGAAGAAGAAGAACTTGATGAATGTACTATGGGGGTGACCATACCTTCGAGCGAGGAATTTGGCTCACTGAATCTTTCCCATGCGGTTCAGATTATTTCTTATGAGATTTTCAGGACATATTTAAGAGAACAAAATAAAATTTCGGCAGGCTATACCCCGATAACGCTTGACCGTCTCAACAAAACTGTGGAGGAAATAGCCGAAAATCTACAGAAAATAGGATTTTTTAAGCTTGCGGGAAAAGACGATATGAAAAAATTTTGGACGGACATCCTTTCTAGAGCTGCGCTGAGTGAAGGCGAGGCAAAATATATTGAAAAGACCTTTTCAAAAATGGCAGGACTAAGCTGTAAAAACTAAATTCTGATGTCATCAGGCTCTATTGTGTCGCTTTCGCTGTAAACAAGTGCGGCCGTGCGCAGAACTTTTTCCAGCTGGCGGATATTTCCTTTCCAGGGAAAGGTTTTTAAAAGGCTGATTGTTGAGGCTGAGATATTTTTTTTGATTTTTTCCCGCTTTAGGAAGGCATGGCAAAGCTCTTCTATGTCTTCAAGCCGCTCCCTTAGGGGCGGAATTCTTATAGTGACATCATTCAGCCGGTAAAATAAATCTTCACGGAAAAAGCCTTCCCTTATGCTTTTTTCGAGATTTGCGTTCGTGGCAAAAATCATTCTGGCGTCTACAGGAATTTCCGTGTTTGACCCGACTCTCGTAACAAAGCCCTCGCTTAGAACCTGAAGCAGCTTGGTCTGAATGTTCGCGCTTATTTCACCGATTTCGTCTAAAAAAAGGGTTCCGCCAGCCGCTTCCTCAAAAAGCCCCTTTCCCTCGATTGCCCCTGTAAAAGCGCCTTTTGAAACTCCGAAAAGTTTTGCTTCTATAAGGTTTTCGTTCGAATTTGAAAGAACTGCATCCTTAAAAGGCATTTTGCGACGCTCTGAAAGCTCGTGAATGGCACGGGCGACAGTCGTTTTTCCTGTCCCTGTTTCCCCAAGCAAAAGAACCGAGATATTTGATTTTGAGACCTTTAAGATTTCAGTGCGAAGTCGCTGCATTGCGAGGGATGAGCCTTTAAGCAAAGAGAATGTCGGAGAAATAGAAGCTGATATGTCATCCTGAGAGAGAATTCCTAATGAAGAAGCTCCCTCTCCGTCGCTTACCAAGCCTGTAAGTTCATTTTTATCTGAATATTCGAAAATCTTGCAATTTTTGTTTTCAGCGAGGGATTTCAGCTCTTTTGAAGAGAGCGTTTTATGTGCAAGAATTCTTATAGGTTGGGTGGAAGAAGCGATTATTTTTGAAAGAATATTAAAATCTGAAGCAAATTTTATTAAATGGGAAGAATTTTGCCGGAGAAAAGTCAAATCATCGATATTTTCTGAAAAAAGAATATTGCACACAATGGAGACCTCTTCCTGAGCAGCGTTTGTGATTTGAGTCTACGAATTGTTTTCAAGGCTTTCTACATGATAGATACCTTTTTCTTCTTTTGGCATACCGTTTTTTCGGAAGAGCCTGTAGAACATCAGAAGAATTTTATAATGAATGTATGGGAAAACGAGGAAAATTTTGAGCGGACTATGGGCTATTTCTGACCAGATTTCCTTTCCTGAGTCAAAGGTCTTTTCGCTCACACGGTGGATTCGCCCTGCAAAAATACCAAGACAGTCCCTGTAATACAAGAAAATGCTTGATGAAAATTTTTCGCGCCTGTTATATGACCAGAGATTTTTTTCTTTGATTCCGTCACCGACAATCACGAGGGAGGGAGATGCCTTGTAGATAGCCTGAATTACATCTTCTTCGGAAGATTTCGGAAAATAGCCGACATAACGGCCGACAATTCTAAGGGAGTGGAATGTGTCACGGACATTTCGTTCTGCCGTCTGCACGGTTTTTTTTCGTCCGCCTAAAAGATACAGGCTTTTGTAGTGCTGATCGAGCGTATTTAAAATCTGAATGACGGCATTGAATGGGTTGTATCTGACGGGAACTTGAAGCTTTAAGAATTTGGCGCCTTTTAAAATACTTTTTGAGACTGGAATAACCAAATCAGCCTGACGAAGGGCATCACCCAGCTTTTTTTTGCGGTTTCGGGCCTTTAATAAATCCCAGACTGTAAGAAAAACAATCTGCTTATGACCTGGCTTTTCAAGAATCCTCATGATTTCATCTGAAAGTTCTTCGGGTTTACAAATATCAACAGGCACACCAAGCAGTTCAATTCTGGTCATGATTTTCTCCGTCTTTTGGGAACTTCAAAAAAACCGCCTTCGGCGACTTTTTTATACTTTATTTTATCAAATTTTTAGAAAAATAAAAAGGGATAGCCCGATTTTGAAAGCTATCCCCGATTTTTTTATTGAGTTTTTAGACCTTGAACTGGTCAATCTGACTTCCGATTCGGTAGATTGAGCCGTTAATCGAAGTAGTGATATTTAAAAGTGAACTGTCGGATTCTTCCATCTTTTTGATGTTCTCTGACATATTTTCGACCTGATTTTTTACTACATCAGAAGAAGTCTTTAGGGAGTCGATGTTGCTTATGATTCCCTGCCGTGACTTGTCAACTCCTTCACTTGCCGTGCGGACTTGGCTCGTGGCGTCGTTCATATAGCTGAGGGCATCGCCAATCTGTTTTGAGCCTTCGCTCTGCTCTTCCATTGCAAGCTTTATTTCGCGGACAAGATTTCCTGTTCCCTGAATTTTGTCTGCGACGGCACTGAATGAGCGGTCTGCGAGGCTTGAGGCGTCAACGACACCTGAAATTGAGCCCAAAATGCCTTTAAGCTGGGCAGAAATCTTTTTTGATTCGGCCGCAGATGTTTCTGAGAGCTTTCGGATTTCGTCAGCGACAACGGCAAAGCCTTTTCCGGCGTCTCCTGCGTGAGCCGCCTCAATGGCAGCGTTCATTGCAAGAAGATTTGTCTCAGACGCGATTGATGAGATGACTTTGTTCGCCTCGTTAAGCATTTTTGACTGCTCTTCGATTTGCTGAATTTGAGTGTTGACCTCGTGCTGCTGAGAAATTCCCTTGTCTACATCCTCTTGCAGAATTGAGAATTCACCGGCCATTTTTTCGACAGAGTTTGAGACTGAGCCGATATTTCCAATCATCTGGGTAACTGCTGAGCTTGCCTGCTGAACACCCTGCTCCTGCTTTTGGAGCAAATCCCTTAAGGACTGGACCGCTTCTGAAATTGTGTCCACCGCACCGACAGAATCATCGACCTTTGCATGCTGATTTAGAATCTCACTGTTTACGCCCTTGATTGATTCGACCATCTGAGAGAGAAAGTCTGCGTTATCCTGAACCATTTTTCCCAGCTGCTCACCGTAAACATGAAGATCGTCCTTTGAATCTTTTAGCTCTGTAACGATTGTCTGTAATTTTTCGGTGAAGTCATTGAAGCCAGAAGCAAGATTTCCGATTTCGTCCTTAGTGCCAACCGGAAGGCGTTTTGTTAAATCTGCGTCTCCGGAAGCAATTTCTTTGATAGCTCCGCCGACATTCTTAAGAGGCTTGATTGCTAAATTTACTACGAGCATGCCGACAAGAAATGCTATGACAAGCGCTATTCCCGCGATACCGAGCATGCTGTGCAAGAGAATCGTGATTCCGCCGTAAAAGTCAGAGTATGGAGCCTTACAGATTACGACCCAGTCACAGTTGAAAACAGGATAATAAGCGACAGAGAATTTTTTACCAACAATTTCGTCGAAGTAGACATCCGTTCCGACATCGTTACCGGCACAGATTCGGTCAATTATCTCCCGGAAACCTTCGGAAATGCCGTCATAAATAGATTCTCCTTTGATAACAGGGTCAACATCATAAGTCGCTATGTATTTTCCTGTCCGGGCATTGATAACAATAGGGTGGTCAAGCAAACCTACGGTGATGTCTTCAACCGTGCGGCAAAGCTGGGTGCTGTCAAGAACGGAAACGACCTCTGCGATTTGCATGCCGTCTTCGTCATAGACAGGGGAAGCGTAAAATGTGGAGAGCTGACCGTTTATCGGCGACCAGTTCGGATCCATAATCGCATTTTCTCCGCCCATTGACACTTCAAGGTATTCGCGGTCATGCAAGTCTTTGTAGGCGCCAGTTGTCGTGTACCCGACACCTTCTGCATCGTAAATTGCCATGCCGATGTAGCCGTCAAGGTCTTTGATACAGCTGTTGATAAGCTCCCATTTTTCGTACAAGTCAACATTCGGGGCACGGATGACGCTTAGCTGGCTTAAAGTCTGGAGCTGCTTGAATTCCCGGTCATTTACATTGAAAATGTCAGATGCAGTGGCACGGGCGAGAGACATATTTCCAGTGTCGACCGCCGTTTTTAATTCTGAAGAGGAACGAAGATACGAGAATCCTACGATTCCCGCACTTGCCAAAAAGATTACGCTCAAAAACGCAAGGTTGATTTTTCCTTTGATTCCCAACATTTTTTAATTCTCCGGTGACCTGAACGCGTTGTTTAGTTTTTCCATATTTTCGTTCAGGACAATTTGATAGATTTTTTGATTTAACTTTTTTTCTGTTTCTTTTTCGAGGTCTGGCGTGTCATCGTGCTTGATGAACATAAAAACGCAGAGATTTTTGCCGCTGAAGTTTCGCTTCATTATGAGAACTGCATCCGACATGAACGAAGTGCCGTTGACATAAAGTGCGACATCCCTGATTTTGTCGAAAATCTCAAAGCCGTCAGCGCCGCCCTGTAAATCACAGCGGAAGTGAGTTACATTGACATCGAGAAGATTTGCCGTGTAGCCTGTTCCCTTGTGCTCGAATTTGACGGAGCTGCTTTTGTCGCAAATTGCGCGTACAAGATTTCGCCGTCCTTTTGCGCCGCTCTGTTCCAAAGTTGCGAGAATTGAGTCAAAATTGTTTTGATTTCCCTGTGAAAGGGCAAAACAACCGGCCTTGATGCGGACATCACGGACATAGTAGGTTTTGATTCGCTCTTCATCCTCCGAATTCTGGCGTTTTAAATAGAAAATTCCGATTAAAACGCTGTTTCCAAGATATTCCTGAAGCTCACGGATATAACTTTTCCATTCGACTCCTTCAACGCGGGCATCAATATTGAAGTAGAGGATTGATTCTGGGTAAAGTTTTGTGATTTCACGAACTTTAGTCTGAAGAGGACAGGCGTAGTCATCATTGATAATGTAAGTTTCGTAACCTCTTCCTAAAAATTCCTCAAGGTAGCTTTTGGGAATTAAAGATGTGTCTGGTGCAATAAAAAAGGTTTTTCGACCATAAAGTTCAATATCGTGTTTTGCCATAGCGCAAATTATAACACGGAATTATCTGAAAAGCGAATTATTTATAAGAATTATAAGAAAAAATTAAGAATTTTTATGGCCGGCAGTTGAAAAATTGGAGTTTTTAAAGTTTTTTTGTAAAGCTTCTGAATTATAGCACTCTTTTCTAATATTTTGTATAATTTTGACAGAAGGAGTAAAAAATGGAATTAGTTTGTCCTGCTGGAAATATTGATAAATTAGCTTATGCTTACGCTTATGGGGCTGACACGGCTTACATTGGTCTCAAAAGATTTTCCCTCCGAATTAAGGCCGACAATTTTTATGAGGACGAATACAAGCGGGTCATAGAGCTCAAAAAAAAATATCCTGAGAAGCGGCTTTTCTGTGCCTTGAATATCGCCTTTCACAACCACGACCTCAAAATGTTCCTGCAGAATCTCGATTACTTTAAACAGTACCCGATTGACGCGTTTATCGTTCAGGATTTGGGCCTGGTTCCGATTTTGCAGAAAGAATTTCCAAATACGCACCTTCATCTTTCAACACAGGCTTCCTGCATGAACAAAGAGGCTGTCAAAATGTACAAGTCTCTTGGTTTTAAGCGGGTGGTTCTTGGCCGGGAAGTTTCCCTAAACGAAATCCGCGAAATAAAAGACGCCTGCCCTGACATGGAGCTTGAATGTTTCGCTCACGGAGCCATGTGCATAGCTTACTCAGGCAGATGTTTGATGAGCGCATATCTTACGGGGCGGAGCGCGCAAAGCGGATTCTGCTCTCACTCCTGCCGATGGGAATATGATTTGGGGACAATTGTGGACAAGCCCCTAAGCCCCCCTTCTCATATTTCTTCACTAAAAGAACTCAATGAAAAGGGCGGAATAATAACGGCTGAGGCCGCTAAGGAAATTGCCCAGTCGGGAATCTTGCGCTTGCAGGAAAGGCAACGGCCAGGTGAATTTTTCCCTGTTTTTGAGGGCGACGACTTTACGGCAATCCTCTCTTCTAAGGACTTGTGCATGATTGACCATTTGGCAGATATGAAGACCGCCGGAGTTGACGCAATCAAAGTCGAAGGGCGAATGAAGTCAACTTATTATGTCGCTATGGTTAGCCGCGCCTACAGAAAGGCTCTGGACGCCCTCGAAGGGAAAATTTCCGCCGAAGAAGCCGCTCCCTTTATTGCCTCACTTGAAGATGTCGCCCACCGGGAAAGCACGACTGGCTTTTATTACAACCGGGGAAACGCCGACAAAACGACGATTGGTGCAAGCGACTCTCCGTATTTGCTTGCCGCTTCTCTTGGAGAGGCTTTGTCAAGCGAAGAAACAAACAAAATCTTTGAAGCGGGCGAAAAGCTTTTAAAAGACCGCGAAGCGGAGCTTGAAGCCATGCACCCGGAGGCTCGGAAAGCGGCTCTGCGGGATTTGGAGATGCATCCCGAAAAGAAAATCAAAATCGCCGAAAAGCACGAGGGCTGGAAGGTCTATCCTTACGCTGCCCTTAACCGGGTGGATTCCGGCTCGGAACTGGAATTTGTCTCTCCTTCAGTTTTGGCACAAAAAGTTTCTGGCTCTGAGTACGAATTCATCAATCCCAAGACCGGCGAAAAGCTGGATTGGGTGAATGCCGACCACGACTGTGCCATTTACACTGCCATAAAAGTCGAAGAAAATACTCTGGTTCGCGTGAAGGACCCGGATTTTGTCGAAGGTGAAATTAGGGATAGGGGACGGTAAGCAATTAGCGGCCTGCAATGAGAAACAGGCGATTTTTTATTCCAACTTGAAAGCGCCTGTGTACAAGTCGTAGTAGCGACCTTGCTTTTCCATAAGCTCATCGTGATTTCCGCGCTCGATAATCTCACCCTTTTCAAGGACCAGAATTTCGTCTGCGTTTCGCACGGTGGAAAGCCGGTGGGCAATCACAAAGACAGTCCTGCCTTTCATCAAGGCGTCCATTCCTCTTTGAATGAGTCGTTCAGTTCTTGTGTCGATTGAGCTTGTAGCCTCGTCCAAAATCAAAACCTTCGGATTTGCGCAGGCCGCACGGGCAATAGCTAAAAGCTGTCGCTGGCCTTGGCTTAAATTTGCGCCGTCGCCTGTTATAACGGTGTTATATCCGTCGCTTAAGTGATTTATGAAATAATCTGCATTTGCTAGCCTTGCCGCAGCGAAAACTTCTTCGTCAGTGGCATTTAGATTCCCGTATTTTATGTTGTCAAAAATCGTTCCTGTAAAAAGATGGGTGTCCTGCAAAACCATTCCAAGAGAATTACGAAGAGAATCTTTTTTTAGTTTTTTGAGAGAAACGCCATCATAAGTAATTGTGCCGTCATTTTCTTTAATGTCGTAAAAACGAGTCAGAAGATTCGTGATTGTGGTTTTTCCGCTTCCAGTTGAGCCAACCAATGCGATTTTCTGACCAGGGCGGGCATGAAGGGAAATATTTTTCAGGACAGGAACATTTTCTTCATACGAGAAATTTACATTCTCGAATAAAAAATCTCCCCTAAACGAAGAGTCAACTTCTATAGTCCCATCGTCAATCTCAGGATTTTCGTCGATTACTGCAAAAATTCGCTCGGCTCCGGCCAAGGCATTTAAAACTGAGTTGAACTGCTGGCTTACCTGAGTAAGAGGACGGGAAAAAGAACGGGTTGACTGCAAAAAGCTTGCGATTGTTCCCACATCTGAAAAGCCTTTGATTACAAGAAAAGCACCCGCTATTGCCGTAAGTGCGTACTGGATGTGGCTTAGATTATTCATCATCGGGCCGAGAACTGAAACATAGCTCATCGCGCTTGTTCCCGCTTTCCTGAGATTTTCGTTTAATTCATCGAACTGGGAAAGAACTTTTTCCTCACGAGTAAAAACCTTTACGACTTTTTGCCCTTCAATCAGCTCTTCTATGTATCCATTTACTTTCCCGATATTTTCCTGCTGGCTTCTAAATGCCCTTGCTGATTTTTTCCCGATATGAGCCGAAAGTGTCATAATCAGAAAAATCGTTACGAGCATTAAAGCCGTAAGGGGAATGGAAAGAAGGCACATCATAATGAAAATCCCGCTTACCTGAAAAAAAGTCGAAAAAAGCTGGGGAACGCTCAGCGAAAACATCTCCCGCAAAGTGTCGGTATCGTTCGTGTAAAGCGACATTAAAACTCCGTGCTGACGAGAGTCATAAAATTTAAGCGGAAGCTTTTCCATGTGATGAAACAAATCCTTTCGCAGGGCAGCGAGCGTTCGTGTGGAAATTGAAACAAGAATCCTCTCACTTCCATAAGCAGAAAAAGAGCCCACAACATAAACGCAAATCATCATAAGGACAATTTTTAAAAGACCCGATAAATCAGGATTTTCTTTTCCAATCAAGGGGATGATGTAGTCGTTAATGGCAGGTTTTAAAAGATAAGTTCCCAAAACAGTCGCAAGCGAATCTAAAATCACAAAAAGAAAGACAAAAATCCAGAGAACCTTAAATCGCCCCATGTAAGATACAAGACGGCTAATCGTTTTTTTTGTATTTTTGGGCTTCTGCGTTCCCCTCATTTTTACTGGTGGCATATTAAGATTTTAACGGAAAAAAAAGATTTTAACCACAGATTATGATTAGAGGGGGGCGGAAATCGCCGTGGTGACATAATTTTGCATTGAACATTAAACATTTCTCATTTATAATCGGCAACATATTTATGAAAAAGGAAAAAGCCCCGCAGAACAGAACCTTAACTCTCACTGAAGAAGAAATTCCTCTTTTAAAAAAACAGCTCCTTACGCTCGGTGAACTGAAAAATTGCTCTGATAGATTTCACGATTCGCTGACTTCGGTCGAAATTACGCAAAAAATTCTTGATAAAACAATAAACGGCGATATCTTACAGGCACTTCCCCTTTTGCCGGATGAATTTGCGGATTTAATCATAATTGACCCGCCTTACAATCTTACCCGAAATTTTGGCGGAAGGATTTTTAATGAGCGGAGCGAAGAGGCTTACGATGAATATCTTTCGACTTGGTTTCCTGAGGTTTGCAAAAAATTAAAGCCTCAAGGCTCTCTTTATATCTGCGGTGACTGGAAATGCACTTCAAGCTTGCAGCGGGCCGTTCAAAAAGAGCTTACGGTTATGAACAGAATCACCTGGCAGCGGGAAAAGGGCAGGGGGGCTTCAAGCAACTGGAAAAACTCAATGGAAGATATATGGTTTGCCGTAAAAAACCCGAAGAATTATTATTTTGATGTAGAAGCTGTAAAGCAAAAAAGACGGGTAATTGCCCCTTACAAGGAAAACGGAAAGCCAAAAGATTGGGAAGAAAGCGAAAACGGAAATTTCCGCCTGACATATCCGGGTAATTTCTGGGATGACATTTCAATTCCCTTCTGGTCGATGAGCGAAAACACTGAGCATCCGACCCAAAAATCAGAAAAACTCTATGCGAAGCTCATTCTTGCAAGCTCTAAAAAAGGCGACATTGTTTTTGACCCCTTCTTGGGAAGCGGAACTGCGAGCGTCGTTGCGAAAAAGCTCGGACGGCATTTTGTCGGAGTGGAATTAAGCGAGGAATACTGTCTTTTCGCCCAAAAAAGGCTTAATAAAGCCGAAACGGACAAAACAATCCAGGGCTATTCAGACGGCGTTTTCTGGGAGCGGAACACAGGAGCCATGCAGAAAAAGTCAGAAAAGGCTGCCTCACCTTCTAATCTGCCTGACGAGAGACAAAATTAAAGCAGACAATAATCAGCAGCACGACCAGAACCGCACAGGAAACATAAATTGCCATAGGGCCGAGAATAATCACGAGAGCATAGTCGAGCAGTTTGCAAACATAAAGTCCGCATTCCAGGGCAAAATATTGTATTAATGTGAGTAGCGGCAGCAGAAAAATCCATTTGAACTTAAAAAGCTGCTCGGTTTTAAGACGGTAATTCCATGCCATGCAGGCCAGGAAAATGCAGCAAATGAGCATAATCAGCGGATAAGTGAGCCTGTAAATGAAATCTGAATTGTAGACCTCGTAAGAATAGCCGTATTCCCGAGCCTTCGGTAAAAATTTTATGAGCGAGATGAGACTCATTTTTTTAGAACCGCTTGTAGCGTCGCAAAGAAGATTGAAATCTGAAAGAGGAAGTCCCAGAACGAAATATGAATTTAAGTAAGGCTCTTCTTTTTGAACAAAATCTGCATCATATTCATAAACTGGCGAAATTCTGCCGCTTCTGTCGCTTTTTGAAATGCTTTCCATCATCAAATATGGCACTGTCTTGAATTCATCTTTTATTCCGAAATGAATCTTTGAGCTTTCGTCGAAGGTAGTGGCGTTTTCGGAGAGCATTTTTGCATAAGGAACGAACATTGAGCGCTCAAATCTTCCTTCTTTTGAATATGTGAAAAGAGAAAATCCGCGCAAATATTGAATCATTCTGCCAGAATTTTTGACGGGCGTTATTCCGCGGATATAAACGACATCACGACTTCCGTCAGCGTGCGAAATTGAAAAATAAATGTTGTTATGGCTTTCAAAACGGCGGAGATTTTCAACTTCTTCTATGAAAAAACACTGATTCTCAACCCTTTCCCTTGCAATCACAAGGAATTTAGAGACATCAGCGTCTCGAGCCGCTATATCTGAAAAATTAGAAATTTCAAGGAACTGATAATACGCCTCGATGTTGTCTCCCCGGATCAGGGCACGGTAGGCGTTTCTTTTTTTCCTGAACAGGCTCTGCTCTTCGGTCTCCCGTAGCTCGGTGGGGGCAAAAAGATGATTCCATGCCTCACTTGCGATTCTTGTCGCTTCATCGAGATTTATGTCTTTTTCCTTCCCTATCTGAGTCGCAAGATAAGCGTAATAATGCGCATCAAACCAATTTTCGGCCTGTTGCGCAAGCTTTGCCTTGTTTAGGAGGGATGTGACTGTTTCGCCCTTTGTCTCAAAAGCCGCAGAAAAAGTAAGCTTTTCGCCACTTTCGCTGACTAATTCCTCGTGGTCAAGCACCATTTTGAGAGATTTTAACTCTGCCGCAGAGCGTTCATTGATGTCGAGGGCGTCCTTGTCCTTAGGATTTAAAAGAAGTGCGTTGTAAGAATACTCAAAGGCGAGATTCATATTGCCTTTGTTGAAGTTTTCACGGCTTAAGCTCATAAATTCGCCGAAAAGGACGGGTTTAATCTGTGCCCGTGACTGTTTTGACTCAAAAAGCGGAACGAAAACCTCTGTTATGAAAGTGACTCCCAAAACGATAATAATCGAAGCTATCATTGTTTTTCGGAAATGCGACATAATCAGCGGTGAATATTTGATTTTTGCTTTTTCTGAATCTTTTCCGTAAGCGATTGCACAGCCAAGCAGAAAGGAACTGAAAATTAGGGATGGCAAAAACCTGCAGAAGAATAAAAATCCCCGCCTGAAAATATATGAGCTTAACTCTCCGTCAAGCAGAAGGGGATTATTTTTTATGAGGTTTGAGACCAAAAGACAGACTGCAAAGGCAAGAACTGAGTATATTGCGACGATAATTCCAGTTTTTCTCATTCTTCAATCTCCGAATTTGAATTTCCGAATCGGTAAAGAGACATAAATAGTCCGAAAACAGCAAAAACAACCGTGATAATCAGGTTGATTAGGATAATCAGAGGATCTTTGGCTCCTGTAAGCTCAGACAGCTTAAAGGCTATTTCTTTAAAAATGTCTGGCATAATATTCATATAGTAAAGGAAATTGATGAAAAGAATCGCAATGCAGGAGCAGATGACGAAAATTACATTTGCGAGTTTCCATGAGCTTGCAAACTGTACTCCGTAGGCTGAAAGAAGGGCAAGTCCGAGAGAGGCAAAGGCGAGCCATGCTAAAAATCCCAGTGAGGATGAGTAAAGGCCCGCCGTTAAAAGAGCGTTGTAAACTGAAAGAGGGTAGGTGACGATTTTTGACGGCTCAAGTGAATTTTTGATTAAGATGTCAGAGTAAGGAAAAGCCGACTCTGTTTTAACGGAATAGTCATAAAGCGGGACAACGGCCCCCTCTTGTCCGAAATAGCCTGTCGTGTCAAGGAAAAGTCCTTCTGCTTTGCCATTTTCGTCGATTCGCGAGTAATAAAAGACTCCGTTCGCTTCTTTTCGGAAAACACCTGCGGAAGAAGCCTCGACTCTTGAAGAATATGTGTCGCTATCGTATTTGTGAATTAAGTGTAAATCTGTAGGAATTAAAACAAGCCAGGAAACAGCCCCGAAAATTACATATAGAATGAAAGAAAGAATCTGCTGGCTGGGATGACGAATGAGGTAGAAAATAAAAAGAATCTGAACGAGAATACAGACGAGAGGCACTGAGAAGAATAGCCCTGTCATAAAAAACTTCAGCGAAAAGAAAGCTGATTGAACTCCCGTTACGAAAGATGTCAGGTTGCAGTTGAGCATAAAAAGCGTTGCAAAAATTACCATGCCCAAAAATATTGAAGCCAGATAAATGACCGCAAAAGTAAGAATTCGTTTCATTATGTCTTATAGAGTATCACGGAAAAATAAAAAATTCCACTCTAACTTTCAATTATTTTTAATATGTGATAGGCTATTACTACTTATAATTTTAGGAGAAAAAAATGAAAAAACTTCTTTCTGTTGGCGCTGCTATTATTGCGGCATCTCTTGCTCTTTCCGGCTGTAACGAAAAAAACGGCAAAATCAAAATCGGAGCAATTCAGCTCGTTGAACACCCTGCCCTCGACAAAAGCTATCAGGGCTTTGTTGACGCTCTTGCTGAAGAAGGCTTTAAAGATGGCGAAAACATCTCCATTGACTTCCAGAATGCTCAGGGTGAGCAGGCTAACTGCGTTACAATCGCAAACAAATTCGTAAACGACAAGGACGACCTTATTTTTGCAATCGCGACTCCTGCGGCTCAGGCAGTCGCAAATCTGACAAAGGAAATTCCGATTCTTGTTACGGCCGTTACTGACCCTGAATCTGCAAAACTCGTAAAATCAAATTTCCGTCCTGAAACAAATGTTTCCGGAACTTCAGATAGAACTCCTGTTGACGCTCAAATCGCTCTTCTTAAAAAACTTTTCCCGGATGTAAAGACTGTTGGCGTTTTGTATTGCTCTAGCGAGGCAAATTCCCTCGTTCAGCTTGAATGGGCAAAGGATGCTTGTAAGCTAAACGGTCTCGAAGTCATTGAAGGCTCAGTTTCAAGCTCAAACGAGATTCAGCAGGTAACTCAGAGCCTTGTAGGAAAGGTTGACGCTTTCTATGTTCCTACAGACAATATGCTCGCGGCAGGTATGGCAAATGTTGCAATGGTTGCAAACGAAGCTAAACTCCCTGTAATCTGTGGCGAAGAGGGAATGGTTTCTTCTGGCGGTCTTGCAACTTACGGAATCAACTACTATGAGCTTGGAAAACTTACGGGAAAACAGGCTGCAAGAATCTTGCGAGGTGAAGCGAAGGTCAGCGAAATGCCAGTCGAATATCTTTCAAAGTTCGACTTCACGGCAAACGCTGAGACTGTAAAGGCTCTCGGAATTACTCTTCCAGAGGGTTTGTAATAGTAAGGGGGGAAATCCCCCCAAAAAATGCCCCTGATTAACATTAGTTATGAAAAGAATTTTTAAGAAAATCTGTTCTCTTCTTTTTGTATTTTCTTTTGTCTTAAATTTCTCATTTTCACAGGCTGAAGATTATAAATCTGAAGCCCAAGAGTCTGAATCATCTGAGAATTTAGTGACATCTGATAATAAAAAAGGAAGTTTCGCGCAGAATCTTTCAAGTCTTGAAGGCCATCGCTTCATTGAGCTAAGGGGGGCAATTCCCGCTTTCCCGATGTTGACAAGCCACGGAGTGGCTCAGTCCTTTGTAGCGGCCTTTTCGGATGTTTTTGGAGAAATTTTTGCCGGTGGTGACAGTTACAGTTCGACGACTCCAAGGTTTGCGACCGACATGAATATTACCGTTTTTCCGCCAATTGCAAATTACAGGCTCGGCTTTATGGGCGGACTTGCGATTGACATTTGGGACACGCACTATGACAAGAGCGGAGAGTCTGAAAGCGAAACTCTCTCAATGAATTTCGCTTACATTGGCTTTCACGGCGATTACGGTCACTGGGTTTTCAACGAAATTGGAATGCGGCTTTCCCTTTACGGCGAAGTTTCAATCGGCTGGCTTATGTCTGACGACGGACAGGACACGAACAACTCCTTCGGCTTTGACCTCTGCCCGCTGGGAATTCAGTTTTGCCCCGAAAAGCATATTGGAATCTATTTTGAATTTCCTCATTTAGGAGCACGCCCCTTCTTCCAGACAGGCCTTTCAATCGGATTTTAATTTTTATTCCAAAACTAAATCTACGGCTGTCGCACCGGTTGCCTTTATAAGGTCATCTGGTGCGATTTTTATTTGCTCTCCGCGGACTCCGGCGCTTACATAAATGCTTTCGTGCAAAAGTGCGCTTTCGTCAATAAATGTCGGGAATTTCTTTTTCATACCAAGAGGCGAGCAGCCGCCCCGGACATAGCCTGTCAATGCGAGTAGTTCTTCTGGTTTTACGGGACTGATTTCCTTTGCTCCGCAGACATTCCTTGCTTTTTTGAGGTTTATTTCATGGTCAGCACTCTGGCAGAAAACAAAAATCTGCTTTGACTCGCTTCTCATTACAATCGTTTTAAAGCAGGCGGACACTTCAATGCCAAGCTTTGCCGCCGTATTTGTGGCAGCTCCCCGGCTTAACTCATGCTCACCGTCGTCATCATAAGAAAGGGTTTCATAAGGAATTTTCAGTCCATCAAGAATTCTCATAGCGTTCGTTTTTTTCATATTCTTTTCCGCCTTTTTGTGCTATATTTAAACAAGAATTACGCTAATTATACGAATTACACTGATTATTTTAAATATCTAATTTGTGTTCTTTCCTAAAATTGGTGGCTAAAATTTTTTTTCGAGTAAAATTTATGGCACAGAATATATCTGAAGTTTTTTCTAATTTTTCTCAGAAGCTATCTCGCTTTAATAAATCGCCTGACGCAAAGAGGCTTTCGTCGGTCGAAAAGCAAAAGAACTCTTACCTTGAAGAAAAAATCCGTGAGCGGGGCGAGCGTCTCCGTTCTTCGGTCGTGTCGACCTACAAGGTTTTTAAAGCTCCTTTTGAGGCTTTAGGCGAGCAGAGCGACAGGGCTTCTTCGATTGACAAGGACGAGCAGAATCTTTTAAAAGCCTACAATCTCTATAAGTCCTGTATGGATATCGACAAGGAAAATCAAGATGAAATTGGCTCAACTCACATAAAGTCAGTCGAAATCGCTTCTCCTCTATCGGACAAGGCGAGCTACACTCAGGGCGGGCAATTTATCTATCTTCTCGCGTGGCTTTATTTCGAGCAGAATTGCCAGGAATATCTTCCATTTTTTGAAGAGACTGAAAATCACCACACGCTTTGCTTTTTTTCGCACGAAAAATTTCAGATGGACAGTCACGACAAAGAAATTTTTGAAATCATAAAGGCGGAATTTTACTCATGACAAAGGATTTAACTGCAGGGCACCCGTTAAAAATCATTTTTAACTTCGCCGTTCCTGTTTTTTTCGGCTATCTTTTCCAACAGTTCTACAATCTCGTTGACACAATCATTGTCGGTCAGTTTTTGGGAGTTGACGCGCTTGCCGCAGTCGGCTCAACAGGAAGCCTGAACTTTTTTCTGATTGGCTTTTGTATGGGAGTCTGCTCAGGCTTTGCGATTCCTGTTGCCCAGCGTTTTGGGGCCCAGGACTTTACATCCATGCGGCAGTTCGTCTTCAATTCCTGGGTTCTAATCGGAATAATCTCCTTTTCGATGGCGCTGCTCACGACGATTTTCTGCCGTTCAATGCTCTCTCTCTTAAAAACTCCGGAAAATATCATCGGTATGGCTCATTCTTATTTTGTCGTGATTTTGGGCGGAATTCCTGTTATTTTGTTCTACAATTTTCTGGCGGGAATTATCCGCTCTGTGGGGGATTCAAAAACCCCTCTTTATTTTCTTCTGATTTCGGCTGTCTTAAACATTGGGCTTGACTTACTTTTTATCGCCGTCTTTAGAACTGGAATTTCCGGGGCTGCCTGGGCAACGGTAATTTCTCAGGGCTTTTCGGGCCTTCTCTGCTTCTTCTACATGAAAAAGAAATTTGAGATTCTCCGTATTCGAAAGGAAGATAAAATCTTGTCGACAAAAAGAATGTTCACCTTGCTTGGAATCGGCATTCCCATGGGCTTACAGTATTCAATCACGGCTGTAGGAAGCGTAATCTTGCAGTGGTCGGTGAATCTTTTAGGCTCAGTTTATGTTGCGGCTATGGTCACGGCTCAAAAAATCAGTATTTTCTTTTCGACGCCTTTTGACGCTCTCGGAACTACAATGGCGACCTATGCGGGGCAGAATGTTGGCGCAAAGAAAATCGAGCGGCTAAATCCAGGGCTTTTCTGGGGCTGCGTAATCGGGTTTTTGTACTCGGTTTCCGCACTTATAATCCTGTATTTTTTCACGGATAATTTGGCTTCACTTTTTATAAGCAAGAACGAGTCACCTGAAGTAATAGGGGAAGTTATGAAAAATGTTTTTTATGCGCTTATGGCGAACGGCTCGACTTATTTCTTGCTTGCCCTTGTAAACGAAGTAAGATTTATGATTCAGGGGATGGGATTTTCCCGTCTTGCGATTTTTGCGGGACTGGCAGAACTTGTCGGACGCTCTGTTATCGCAATCTTCCTGGTTCCGATTTTCGGCTTTCAGGGGGCTGTTTTGGCAAGCCCGCTCGCCTGGGTTTTGGCGGACAGCTTTTTAATACCGGCCTACTTTGCGAGCAGAAAGAAATTGATAAAAATGCTAAAATAATTCATAATAAACGAAATGAAAAATCAAAGAGGTTCGGAGAGATTTGACGATTTTGCCCGTGTTGTTTGTCCTTCTCTCTGTATAGTTTCCGGCAGTCTCACAGATATTAGCGACACAGGCTTTAAGGCAGAATTTAGCGCTCCCTGTACTGTAGACACCGAAAAAGAATACGAGATTCAGCTTCGGCTTTCAAGAATAAGCTCGGAAGTCCTTGAACTTCTTGCCCAGCCAGTTTGGTCAGATTTTAACGAAAGCGAAGGCAAAACTTCTATTGGCTTTTCAATCCTTCATTCAAAGGATTCTGCCCGCTTAAATTCCTACATCAAAATGCTAAAGGCTGACAAATCTGACGAAAAAAACGGCGGACTTATCTCAATAGATACCGACTCGCTTTTCATATAAAAATAAAAAAAATGATACAAATCGAAAAACTTACAGGAATGGCTTTTCTGGCTTTTCCGAAACTAAAAAATCTTCTCACAGCGGAACTCGTTGACCGTTTTTCTTATGGTGAAATAGTTGAGGCGGCAACTGTCTCAGGAATGTCCTTTACGCCTTTTGGAGCATCCTCATGGTACGGCGATTTGCTTTACTGCCCTGATTTTGACTCATCTCTTTTTGAAGAAGCCGGACTTTCCTTGCCTTATTTTGCCGCAACCTGTATGGAGGAGCCGGTTTTGATTCATTTCGGCTCTATTGGCGAGGCTGCTGCTGCTTTAAAAGAAATTCAACGGAACTGGGCGGGCTATCAATTTCAGCTTTTCAGGCGAGCAAGCCTTATTCAGGAAAAACTTCCTTACATCAATTTAAAGACCAGGACTTTTCCTGCTGAAATCCCGTCGTCATCTATGGGGCTTTACACCCTTCTTGATGAAAAAACGATGATTGCCTCGGCCAAAACGAATTCGCCGCTTCCTTGTGGGTACATTACCTTTGAAGAAGACCACGAAAATCCTCCGAGCAGGGCATATCTTAAATTGCAGGAGTCACTCTCGCTTTTCCACACTTATTTTGGTGCGGATTTTCCAAAGGAAGGCGACAAGTGCTTTGAGGCGGGAGCCTGTCCCGGTGGCTGGACCTGGGTTTTAAGGCAGCTGGGCTCTGATGTGCTTGCCGTAGACAGGGCGGAGCTTGCCCCTTCTCTTATGAATGACCCGAAGGTAAAATTTATGGCCCACGACGCCTTCACTTTAAAGCCGGAAGAAATATGCTCTATCCTTAATTGCGAAAAACTTGACTGGCTTTTAAGCGATGTAATCTGTTATCCGGCACGCCTTTTGCAGTGGATAAAGTCCTGGCTTGACTCTAAAATGGCAAAAAACATTATCTGCACAATCAAAATGCAGGGGGCAATAGACTGGGTTTTAATCTCAGAATTCTCAAAAATTCCTAACTCAAAAATCGTTCACTTAAATTACAACAAGCACGAGCTGACAATAATGATTCATAATGAAACCTCTAAAAATGCGATGTTTTAACTCTTGCTATTTTCAAGAGTCGAAGCATTGCGTAGAAACTCGTCGGGTTCTCTAAAAAATAGCCGAAGGCGAGTTTTTAGAGATACCCATAACTCGTAAAATGTCAGAATAATCCAAATTTTTGAAAGAAAACAAATTTGCGACCTTGTTATAATAAAGTTCGTGATGAGGTCTGTTATGAAAAAGTCTGTATTTAAAAATTTTTTTTCTGTGTTTGCTGTAGTTTCGTTCTTAGTGACTGCTTGTTCAGTCGATTCTGCTAATAGTACGGGGGGGGGTACTGTAGAGCCTCAAACTCCTGAAATTCCGCCGACTGAAGAGACTGAGACTAAAACGGAATCTGTCCCTGAGGTCCTGGGGGCGTGGGTGTTCAGCGATTTGTCAAATGTCGCTATCGAAGGAGTTGACGCTGAGGAAACTATTTCAGATTCATCTGCTTTGGCGGCTTCTGCTGCTGTTTACACAAGCTTTTCGGCGGTTGCTTCGAAAAAATTTTCACTAAAAAGCGATGTTGACTATCCTTCCTCTAATAAAAATCTGACTGCAAAAATCAAATCTCTTGGAGAGGATGAAATTCCGATTCAATATTATAAATTTGAAGAAAGCCAGACCTGCAGCGTAACTGACGCTAGCGCGGGAGATATTCAGATTCAGGACTCAGCCTTCGTTATAGACTCAATAGAAGGTCCTTTTAAAATCAAAATAAATTATTCTACAAACGCAACAAAAAAAGACGGGCGATATGCATACATAAAAATCAATGACGAAAAATACTCTGACACGCCTGCAAGCTCAGCTAACCCTTTAACGACGAGTGGAAAGTCATTTGAAAAAGAATATACAGGCACAGATTCTGTGAGGATTACCGTCGGTGCTGCTGGCTCTAGTCCCTGCTATCTTCGGCTGTATGATGTCATTATCACAAAGGATAGGATTCAGACTACGACAATAAAAACGACTACGAATTCTGACGGCTCAGTAACGAAAATTACGACTGTGACAGATGAAGACGGAAATGTCCTTTCAGAAACAAAGGAAACAACGAGCGCTTCTAGTGATGAAAATACAGCTTCTGATGATGACGATGCTTCTGATTCAGAAGAATATACGAATGGCTCAAAAATAGGCCGTAGAAGCCGCCTGACGGAAATTGACACATCAGGAATAAAAAATGCGATTTATGTTTCGACGGCAGATGAATTTGAGTCTGCCCTGACGCAGGTAAAAGAGGGTGGGGCGATAGTGCTTTCTGAGGGAACTTACGCCTTTGACCACCAGCTGACTATTGCCGCGGGAAATGACGGAAGTGCGTCTTCAATGAAATATATTCTTCCGGCAAGCGGGGCAAGTGTAACATTGGATTTTTCAAGCCAGAGCTATGATTCCAGCGATACTTCAAAAAATGAGCGGGGACTTCAGGTTAACGCAAATTACTGGCATATTTACGGATTGACGGTCTACGGCTCTGCAGATAACGGCATTTTTGTCGCAGGAAAGCACAATATTATCGAGCGATGTATTTTGCAGGCAAACAGAGACACTGGCTTGCAGATAAGTCGCCGTGCCTCTTCTGTTACAAGTTTTGATGACTGGCCGAGCGACAACCTTATCTTAAACTGCACTTCATTTGACAATCACGACCCTGCGACCGATGAAAATGCCGACGGCTTTGCCGCAAAGCTCACTTGTGGAAACGGGAATGTTTTTGACGGCTGCATTTCCTACTGTAACAGTGACGATGGCTGGGATTTGTACGCAAAGTCGGCTACAGGTTCAATTGGTGTCGTGACATTAAAAAACTGCGTCGCTTTTTCAAACGGAATGCTTACGACAGGCTCGAATTTCGCGAACGGTGATATGAACGGCTTTAAACTGGGCGGTTCAAATAATGCCTGTCCGACTGCCCATATAATTACGAATTGTATGGCCTTTTTGAACGGAAAGGACGGATTTACCGACAATGGAAACGGTGGCGCGCTGAAGGTTTCAAGATGTACAAGCTATGGAAATACGAATTCAAACTTCAATTTTTACAGAACCTATGCAGGCGGCCTTTTCAAAAAGCTTGTCAGTATGCTGGGGAGCGTGACGCCTTCTCAGGTTGACAAATTCGGCGGAAAGGAAAGTGAATGTACTGTTGCCTCAAAAATTTCAGAATCAGTCTATGTTACTGACAAAAAGAAGGGAGTCTTTAATTATGTCGAAGAAGAAACCGAAATTTTTAATGGAGACAAGGTAGGTAATTCAATCTCTGACCTGTTCAGCTCTGAAATTAGCAGCTCTTCTGCCCCTGTTTTTGACTCTACCGTAGATGCAAAATGCAGGAATGCGGACGGAACTGTAAATATGTCGGGCTTTCTCGAAACGAAGGCGGCCAGCCCTTACAAGGATATGGGCGCTCATTTCGGCAAGGAAGCCTATGAAATTATAGATATTACTCTTTAAGCCTAGAGATTCATAGACGCATTTTTTTCCGTCGTTCGGTAAAACTCATCGAGCGACGGAATATTTTTTCGTAAAATTGAAATCAACTGCTCTTTGTTGCGGAATAATTCTGCTGCCCTTGGTTCTTTTTCGTCAAAATGACAGATTGGATAAAGAGAAGTCAGAAGCTCATTGAGCTTTTCGTCTCCAAATTCAATGTTTTTTAAGACCAAAAGCTTTTCATATTCGGTTTCTTTAGGATTTTCTTCAGGAAGCCAGAGTGGCTCATAAACTCGCTCACCCTCTCTTGCACCGATGATTTTTATTTCAATGTCTTTTCCTGGCTCCAGGCCTGAAAATTTTATGATTTGCTCGGCCATATCGATGATTTTTAGAGGCTCGCCCATATCAAGCAGGTAAGATTTGCCGTTTTCGCCGACACCTCCGGTTTCAAGGACAAGGGAGCAGGCCTCTGGAATTGTCATAAAAAAGCGCTCCATTTCCTTGTCCGTGACAGTTACGGGGCCGCCAGTTTTAATCTGCTGCTGAAAGAGAGGCAAAATTGAGCCACGAGAACCCAGAACATTTCCGAAGCGAACGAACATAAATTTCTGCTTGTTACTTGCTTTTTTTGAGTACTGCAAAATCAGTTTTTCACAGAGCATTTTGCTTGCTCCGTAAACGCTTACCGGACTTACGGCTTTGTCAGTCGAAATCAAGACAAAGCGCTGGACTCCGTTTTCAAGGGAGGCGTCCAGGAGATTTTTCGTTCCAAAGACGTTGTTTTCGATAACAGCGACAGGATTTTCTTCCATCATTGGAACATGCTTGTAGGCGGCACAGTGGAAAATTACATCCGCATGAGTATTTTTGATAATGTAATTCACATACTCTCGGTCTTTCATGTCCCCGATAATCGGAACTACCGTCGCTTTTTCTCCCACACCTTCCTGCTGCAAGACATGAAGCTCACGGTAAATCTGAACGATAGAATTTTCTCCGTGCCCAAAAAGATAAAGCCGCTCCGCTCCTCCCGAAAGCAGCTGGCGGGAAAGTTCTGAGCCGATTGAGCCACCGGCTCCTGTAATCAAAACCCTCTTTCCGCGAAGGTATTTCAAGCTTTCGTGAAGGGGAATTATTACGGGAGTCCTGCCCAAAATGTCGAGAGGATCAATTTCGCGGGTCTGAACAAGATGAGCCTTTCCGTCTACGATTTGGCTTACGCTCGGCAAAATCCTTATGTGAGCGAACCCGCCTTTTTTTAAAATTTCGTAAATCTCACGGATTTTTTCGGTCGGGGCGGAAGGAATTGCGATAATCGCTTCGTCTAATGGTCCGCATCTTAAGAGCTTAGCGACTTCCGAAATCGGTCCTAAAACAGGAATACCTTCGATTTGTTTTCCGATTAAAGACTTGTCATCGTCTAAAAAAGCGGCGACCGTACCGAAAATTTTTTTTCGTTTTAAGTCGCTTGCAATCATCTGACCGGCAAAACCGGCGCCGATTATGTAAATTTGAGAATCACTCTTCTGCAGCATAATTTTCTTCGTAGACTTCGCAGCCTCGTTTTCCTTTTTCTTTTACGATATATAGCGCCCTGTCAGCCTTTTTGAACAGCTCTTCGCTAAAGCCTTCCTCGCCGAAAGCAACTCCGACACTGACAGAAACCGGCTTGATATTGTCTTTTATGTTTACAAGCTTTTCGTTTACGCTCAAGATTTTTTGCTTGATTGTGCTGGCGGCATTTGGCGTACAGTGAGGTAAAATTGCCGCAAATTCGTCGCCTCCGATTCTGGCAACATAGTCGTCCGTTCGGAATGTTTCAGTAAGAATTCGCGAAAGCTCCTGTAAAGCCGTGTCTCCGCCCGCATGTCCGAAATTGTCGTTTATGTACTTGAAATTGTCCATATCGATGAGAAGAAGCGCAATCTGCTGCTTTTTTTCGGCGGAAGTCGCACAAATCTGATCAAACGCGCGTCTGTTTAAAATTCCTGTAAGAGCATCGTATTCTGCTTTTTTCAGGAGTGACTTTTCGTTCTGGGCCTTCAGCTCGTAGATTTCGTTGTAGCTTTCTGCTAAGTGCTTACATTCAAGAGAGCCGATTACATTGAGCTTTTCATCGTTTGCAATGGCGTTTTTGAATTTTTCCAGCGGTAAAATGACAAGGTAAGCAAAAGCGATGAAGAGAATTACATTTACGATTAACAAGATAAGAAAAAGATAGCGAAGACGGCGGATGTTCATGCCAAGCTCATCCGCATTCATATTTAGCTCATCTTTTATCTGCTGCTCGATTGCGGCTATAGTGAGCTTGCAGTTTTCGTTGATTCTTGTTTTGTAAATAAGATAACCTTCTCCGAAAAGGTTGTTCAGCGCCGTTTCCTTTAGTTTTTCTTCTGAGACATTCAAATCTATGCTTCGAATTGGAATTGAAGCTATTTGATTCGGAATTTTGTCACTGTTCATGACCTTATAAGCAAGCCGAATCGCATAAAGCTCCATATTGATAAGGCTCTGGCCTTGTTCCAGGGCGATTTTAAGTCTCTGCAAAGCCAAATCCTTTTCGTTACAGACTTTTTCGAGTTCAACGAGAGCCTTCTGCTGCCGTTTCGTTTCGTTTATTTCTTCGAGATAGGAGGTGACATACGCCTCTTTGTGAGTGACGACAAAAAGACGAGCCTGATCCGTTAAGAAACTTGAGCTTTCTTTGATTAGCTCGGAGCTTTGTTCACAGATAATAAATTTGTCAATCGCGTTTTCGACTGCGTGAAACCTGTTGTTTACGGTATTTGAGATGACAAGAATAAAACAGAAAACAATCGCCGTAACTACGATAAAGAAGATGTCGAGAACCTGTATGTTAATTCCTGTAATTGAGCGATTATTTTTGGCAATATGCCGTTTTTCAGTCTGCAATGGTGATTATCTCCCCATAAAGTTCGGTATTTTGGCTAACCGCGTCATTTATTACATCTGCACAGGCGTTTTGCCATGGAACGATGCTTTCAATCTCGGTGAATTCAACGCCTTCCGCTTCGAGAGCCTTTTTTGCTTTTTCTTCGGCTTCCTGTGAAATCTGCTTGCAATATTCGCTGGCGTATTTTCCCGCTTCAACAAGAATGTCCTGTTCTTTTTTTGAGAGATTGTCCCAAGAGTCAGCGGTGATGACGACCTCCATAATCCCAAGCTGATGACCGTCAAGAATCATATACGGTGCGACCTTGTAAAAATTGTTCGAAAGATAATTTGCTATTGGCTGCTCAGCTATTTCGGTCTGTCCAGTCTGAAGGGCAGAATAGAGGGTTGAGAAACTTACGGGAACGGCTTTTCCGCCAAGGCTTTCAATTATTTTGGTCATAATTGTATTTCCGGCCGAGCGGATTTTTTTGTCTTTAAAATCTTCGAGAGACTCTAGCTTTTTTGTTGAAAAAAAGTGACGGAAGCCTTCTTCGGCATAAAAAAGCCCTTTTAAGCCAAGTCCGATTTCGTATGGCTCGTCAAGGATTTGCTGCGCTACAGGAGAGGCAGCGAAGTTGTAAAAATGCTCCCTGCTTGAAAAAGTGAATGGAATGTCAAGCAATTCTGATTTTTTGCATTTGTAGGAGACAAGGCTTGCCGGAGAAACTCGTGCTATGTTTACGCTTGGTTTTTCTTCGGTTATATACTTCATAACCTGCGTGTTGTCGCCCAATGCACCGCCTGTAACAACCTGAATTATGAGCGAGCCATTTGAAAGCTCTTCTACTTTTTGGGCAAAGGCAAGGTCTACTTGGGTAGAAATTGAACCGTCCGGATTAGGTTCTGACATTACAAGTGTGGTTGGTTCTTTTGAACAGGATAAAAATGTGAAAGATAAAATGAAAGATGATGTAAAAAATGCAAATAAAAACTTTCTCATAAAAATATTATATTCCTTGTCTTTTGGGGTGTCAATGTTCAAGTAACTTGTAAAAACTCGTCTTCGGCGATTTTTTTTCGAGCTTCTCGTTAAAGATTTTTAGCGCTTTTCTCTTCTAATCTGTGAAAAATTGTGGTAATCTATGGAAACACTGATTAATTCAATGGAGAATTAATCAGTGTTCTCTTTGAATGTTGCTAACTGTTCGTAACTCTTTTGGCAAAGCCAATCGAGAGTTACGACAGTTTGACGGGAAGCGCTGAGTAATCGCGTCAAGTGTTAATCAGCGCTTCCCTAGC
>FLNY01004070.1_pt1 | contig 33740 bp, 35 predicted proteins | sample 1140381 | NCBI WGS metagenome assembly FLNY01 (sample SAMEA3878172, study PRJEB12797) | bioreactor metagenome | biome: Moose rumen | place: Sweden | collected 2011-10 | reverse complement strand
CACACAGGCAACTCCCATCGGCCTTTATGGGGAAAGGGGATATTATGTCCTCACAGATGCGCAGGACACCATTTATAACCCAAACAAACACTTGACCTGGAAAAAATGCAAGTCTAACACTGAACGATGTCAGTTTGGGAGTGCTTATTTTTTATCTGCGGATTTTAGGGTTTTTCAAAAATCCTGTGCATTCTTCGGTTTTTCAAGAAAGAAAAGAAAAACTTCTTTTCTTTCTTGTGTGATTCCAAAACTTTTCGTACCTTTGCAATTGATCACTGGCAACATGACTTCAGTGGAAGCCGCCAGTGTGGCTTTCGTGGGTGAATAGATAGTTGTATCTATATTCTATAGAGGTTCCCGTAAATTCCGACCAGAATAGTAACAGAGCCTTGTGGAATGGGGATACACCTTTGTTATAAGGTGTACCCGTTCCATATATGTCTCTGTTACGGGTTTTTGGTCGGATACCAGCGGGAAGCGTATATCACCAGAACTGGTGCAGTGCATCCGATATCTGCTGAAGAAAAACATCCTCTGCGGTGATGCCCTTACCATGTTGCAACAAGACGGACAGCCTATCACCTTTTGCGAATGGACTTTCATCGGCACGGGCGGTAAGGTGAAGCGGCGCGACTTCGAACTCTCAGAACTTCTGAAGAATGTGGAGTACGACAAGCCTAAGGCCGGTGAAGAAGGACTGCTCTTTGCTGACACGGGCGAACCGACATTCGTACACCTGCCCAAGCGTGAATATCCTGTGACTGAGTATCTAAAACTGCCCGACTATGAGTAATACGGCCTTAAGTAACTATAACCCAGATGTACTGTCGTGCTTGGCTAACCTAAGCAACGACGAAGTGTTTACCCCTCCGCAACTGGCCAACCAGATGCTCGACATGCTGCCACAGGAGTTATTTAAGAGTCCAGATACGCGATTCCTCGACCCCTGTGCCAAGAGTGGGGTGTTCCTTCGGGAGATTGCCAAAAGGCTGATTGATGGACTGGCCGATGAAATGCCTGATCTTCAGAAGCGCATAGATCACATTATGCACCATCAACTCTACGGTCTTTCCATCACCCAACTCACTGCTCTGATGAGCCGTCGAAGCCTCTATTGCTCAAAAGATGCCAGTTGCAAGTACAGCCTCACACACTTTGATGATCCTATTCCTGCAAGAATAATTGGAAAAGCAGAATTTGGGGAGAAGAATATGATTTGTTCAGAAACATTTCTTGCCATAGGTCCTTTTACAAAAAAAGACGAAGCAGTTAATGTAGCATCATATATGCAAACAAAGTTCTTTAGGCTCCTTGTGGGAATTAGGAAAAATAAGAATATGACACAGAAGACATATTCTTATGTTCCCCTCCAGGATTTCAGCAAGCCGTGGACGGATGCGGAACTCTATGCAAAGTACGGACTGACAGACGAGGAGATACAGTTCATAGAATCAATGATTCGACCAATGGAATAAAACAAATAGAAATCATAAAGGCGCTCTTTGACAAGATTTTGATTGGAAAGTTTGGATGTACAGAAAAAAGTTTGTATATTTGCAACCGTATAAGCGTTATTAGGATGTTAGTACTTCAAGATTGCATCAACAAACTAACTGCTTTTAAACATGCTTTTGGCAAGCAGTTTGGAATTACTAAACTCGGAATTTTCGGGTCTGTAGCCAGACAGGAAAATACTGAGGGTAGTGACATTGATATTGTTGTGGAGGTTGAGAAGCCTACGCTTTCCTTGATGTATGAATTGAAGGAAATGTTGAAGGATTTATTCAAGTGCAATGTTGACTTGGTTAGATTCCGGTCCACTCTCCGTCCATTGTTAAAGTCTAACATTCTAAATGATGTGATTTATGTATAATGACACGTTAGAAATACGGGACAGGTTAGAGGGCATACTTGAATCGATTAATCTGATTCAGGAATGGAGTAAGGGTATGACGGAATTGCATGACTTCATGATATCTCCAAGCCGTGTGATGGCATTTAAGACTTCCTTGGCAAGAACACGGCCAGCGGAGGCATGAAACTGAAGCATGAGTGGGCAAGGACATTCAACTGGGACTGTATCGTGCTGGATGAATATCACTATGGCGCTTGGCGTGAGAATGCCAAAGAACTGATCGGCGCCACTTCGGATTTAAAATCCGAAGAAACGGACTTGCGCAACGAAATTGAGAATCCTGACTACTTCGACGAAGCGTTGATGCCCATCACATCACGGCATTACCTCTATCTGTCAGGTACTCCTTTCCGTGCTATCGCCTCCGGAGAGTTCATTGCTCGTGAATGTCGATAACTTCACACTCCAACGCCTGATGAATAACGAACAGGCGATGGCAGCCCTCATGAAGATTGAAGGGTTCCGGTCGTTGAATCAGGATATCGAGACCATCATCAACAAGACAGATGCAATCAAGAAGAAACGTAAGGAAAGTGAAGAGGGACTAACGGCTCATGAGAAAAGAGAACTCTCAGATGCAGAGAAAGAAATCAAGAGCAAGCGAAAGCAGATACAAGAGAAACTGATGAAGTTTGCCACGCGCATACCTATCTTCATGTATTTGACAGACTATCGCGAATACTATTTGAAAGATGTCATTCTGCAGTTGGAACCCATGCTATTTGAACGCGTGACAGGATTGACGAAACAGGACTTTGCACTGTTGGTTAGCCTGAATGTCTTCAACGAGGCATTGATGAATGATGCAGTCTATAAGTTCAAGCGCTATGAAGACAGTAGCCTAAGTTATGCTGGTATAGACCGTCACGAAGGAGAGAGGCTCGTGGGTGGCTATAGTACGGTTATCACGCAAGAGGAATTTAGTCAACAGGCATAAAAAAGAGCAAAAACTGTCAACCAAAATCAGGAAAACAAGGTTTATCCAAACGTGAGTTTTGCTAACTTGTTTTTGAGGGTCTCTGCCTCTGATTGGCGGATGCTGAGACGGATTTCGCAGGTGTTATCATAGGTCTGCGAGAGGATGCGGGGATTCATCTCCTTGACGATGCGCATCACGTCGTTCATCATGGGGTAGGAGAAGGAGTAGGTGACCTGCTCTTCTACCTGGCGCGTCTCGATCACGGAGTGGGCGATGGCATCGGCAGCGGCCTCGCGGTAGGCCACGATCAGTCCGCTGGTGCCGAGGTTCACGCCGCCATAGTAGCGGACGACGACGGTCAGGATATCCGTGAGTTCCAGGGAGTTGATCTGTCCGAGGATGGGCTTGCCGGCCGTGGAGGAGGGCTCCCCGTCGTCGTTGGCGCGGAACTCCTTGCGCTCGGGACCGAGCATATAGGCGTAGCAGACGTGGCGGGCGTCGTAGTATTTCTTGCGGTACTGGGTCAGGAGCGCCTTGATCTCATCGACCGTCTCGACATGATGAGCGAAGGCGAGGAACTTGCTACGCTTCTCGGTGTAGTAGCCCTCGCCTCCGGTCTTGATGGTCTTGAATTCGTCTAGCATAACTAGTAATACTAGATAATTCTAGTTATTATACTCCTGCCAAGACTTGATCTTTACATCTGATAGACCGATGGCGGTGAAGGCCTCGATGAAGGCCTTGGCCAGGCGCACGTTGGTCATCAGCGGGATGTTGTGGTCGATGGCTCCGCGACGGATCTTATAGCCGTTGGTGAGTTCGCGCGAGGTGTGGTTTTTCGGCACGTTGATCACCAGACCGACCTTGTGCTGCGAGATGAGGTCCATCACGTTGTTGTCGCCCTCCTCGTCGGGCCATGCGACGGCAGTGGCCTTCACACCGTTGTCGTTGAAGAACTTGGCCGTGCCAGCCGTGGCGTAGATGGTGTAGCCGTTCTTCGTGAGTTGCTGTGCGGGCTCCAGCAGCGACACCTTGCCCTTGGCGCCACCCGAGGAGATCAGCACGGCATCCTTCGGTATGGAGTAGCCTGTGGCAATGAGACTGTTGAGCATAGCCTCGTTGAGATCGTCGCCCAGACAGCCCACCTCACCAGTAGAACTCATATCCACGCCCAGCACGGGGTCGGCATTCTGCAGACGGGCGAAGGAGAACTGCGAGGCCTTCACTCCGATGCGGTCGATGTCGAACTCGCTCTTCTCGGGCTTCTGGTAGGGAGCGTCGAGCATGATCTTCGTGGCCGTCTCGATAAAGTTGCGCTTCAGGATTTTCGACACGAAGGGGAAGGAGCGCGAGGCGCGCAGGTTGCACTCGATGACCTTCACCTCGCGGTTCTTGGCGAGGAACTGGATGTTGAACGGTCCCGAGATGTTGAGTTCAGCGGCAATCTTATGGGCGATCTTCTTGATCTGGCGGATGGTGGAGAAATAGATGTGCTGGGCAGGGAACACCATCGTGGCGTCGCCTGAGTGCACACCAGCATACTCCACATGCTCTGAGATGGCGTACTCGATGACCTCACCCTTGTCGGCAACGGCATCGAACTCGATCTCCTTGGTATCGGTCATGAACTTCGAGATCACCACGGGGAACTCCTTCGACACCTCGGTGGCCATGTTCAGGAAGCGGTGCAGTTCATCATCGTCGTAGCAGACGTTCATGGCAGCGCCTGAGAGCACGTATGACGGGCGGACAAGTACAGGGTAGCCGACTTTTTCGACGAACTCCTTCACGTCATCGAACGAGGTGAGTGCCCTCCAGGCAGGCTGGTCGATGCCGAGTTTGTCGAGCATGGCGGAGAACTTGTCGCGGTTCTCGGCACGGTCGATATCCACGGGTGATGTTCCCAGTACGGGCACGCCCTGACGATGCAGTTTCATGGCGAGGTTGTTAGGAATCTGACCGCCCACTGATACGATGATGCCGCGAGGCTGCTCCAGGTCGATCACGTCGAGCACGCGCTCCAATGACAACTCGTCGAAGTAGAGACGGTCGCACATGTCGTAGTCGGTAGAGACGGTCTCGGGGTTGTAGTTTATCATGATCGACTTGTAACCCAGTTTACGGGCGGTGTTGATGGCGTTAACCGAACACCAGTCGAACTCCACGCTGGAGCCGATACGATAGGCACCGGATCCGAGAACCACGACCGACTTCTCATTGTTATAGTAATTAATATCGTGTGCGGGTACATATTTCTCTCCTTCGGCATTGCCGAATGCAGGCACGTGAGTGTAAGTGAAGTAGAGGTAGTTGGTGAGTTCCGGATGTTCGGAGGCCACGGTGGGGATGCGCTTCACCGAGGGAAGGATGCCCTTCTGCTTGCGATAGCGGCGCACCTCGAGGTTCTCCTTTTCCATATTGCCGCCCTGAGGCTTCAGCACGAAGCGGGCTATCTGGAAGTCGCTGAACCCGCAGCGCTTCACTTCGAGCAGGAGTTCGTCGGGCAGTTCCTCCAGAGCATTGTATGTCTGCAGTTCGTGCTTCAGATCGACGATGTGCTTCAGGCGCTCCAGGAACCAGACGTCGATCTTCGTGAGTTCCTCGATGCGCTCGATGGTGTAGCCTTCTTCGAGTGCCTGGGCGATGGCGAAGATGCGCAGGTCAGTCGGGTTGGCCAGTTCATAGTCGAGGTTGTCGAACTTCGTGTGGTCGTTGCCCACGAAGCCGTGCATGCCCTGTCCGATCATGCGGAGACCCTTCTGGATCATCTCCTCGAACGAGCGGCCGATGCTCATGATCTCACCCACGGACTTCATCGACGAGCCAATGAGTCGGCTGACTCCGGCAAACTTCGTGAGGTCCCAGCGCGGGATCTTGCAGATCATATAGTCGAGTTGCGGAGCGACGTATGCGCTGGAGGTCGTACCCATCTCACCGATCTGGTCGAGCGTGTAGCCGAGCGCAATCTTCGCGGCGACGAAGGCGAGGGGATAGCCGGTGGCTTTCGAGGCGAGGGCTGAGGAACGGCTCAGACGGGCGTTGATCTCGATGATGCGGTAGTCGTTGGTCTGGGCGTTGAAGGCGAACTGGATGTTGCACTCGCCGACGATGCCGAGGTGCTTCACGCACTTGATGGTAAGTTCCTGCAACATCTTAACCTGCTCTTCCTTCAGCGAGCATGTAGGAGCCACAACGATCGATTCGCCAGTGTGGATTCCCAGCGGGTCGAAGTTCTCCATCGAGGCCACTGTGAAGCAGCGGTCGCTGGCATCGCGGATGCACTCGAACTCAATCTCCTTCCAGCCCTTCAGCGACTCCTCGACGAGGATCTGCGGAGCGAAGGTGAAGGCCGACTCTGCCAGTTCGACGAAGGTCTTCTCATCGGGACAGATACCAGAGCCAAGGCCACCCAGGGCGTAGGCAGAACGGATCATGATGGGGAATCCGATTTCGTGGGCTGCCTTCAGGGCATCCTCCATCGACTCGACGGCGTGGGACACAGGCACCTTCAAATCGACCTCACCGAGTCTCTTCACGAAGAGGTCGCGGTCCTCTGTATTCATGATGGCCTCGACGCTTGTGCCTAGCACCTCGACGCCGTATTCCTTCAGCGTTCCGTTCAGGTAGAGTTCGGTGCCGCAGTTCAGGGCCGTCTGACCACCGAAGGCCAGCAGGATGCCGTCAGGGCGCTCTTTCTTGATAATCTCAGTCACAAAGTGGGTGTTTACCGGCTGGAAATACACCTTGTCGGCGATACCGTCCGACGTCTGGATGGTGGCAATGTTAGGGTTGACGAGTACGCTCTTGATGCCCTCTTCACGGAGTGCTTTCAGTGCCTGCGAGCCAGAGTAGTCGAACTCGCCTGCTTGTCCGATTTTCAAGGCACCCGATCCGAGTACCAGCACCTTCTTCAGTTGTTTCTTCATAATTCGTATTGTTTTTTATTTGTTCCTTAATGCTGCAATGGATTCCTTCAGCGAGGCGATCTTCTCCTCGGAGTCGCTCTGCTTCTTGCGCTCGAGGGCCACGACGGTCTCCGGGGCGTTCGCGACGAAACGCTCGTTGGAGAGTTTCTTCTTCACGCCTGCGAGGAAGCCTTCGAGGTGCTGGAGTTGAGCCTCCATCTTCTGGATTTCTGCCTCCACGTCGATCATGTTGCCTAGGGGTACTGCGTATTCCCGGGTGCCAACCATGAAGGCGCTGGCGGTGCCGTCCTTCTCGCTCACCTGAACGATCTCCTTGAGGTTGGCCATCTTCATGGCGGCTGCTCCGTAAGTTCCGCTCAGTGTGGCTCCCACCACTTGAAGCGTGAGTTTCTCCTTGGGAGCGATGTTGCGCTGGGAGCGCACGGTGCGCACGCCGCTGACGACCTGTTTGATAGTCTCCACATTATTAATAACAATCCTCTCGTCGTCATCGGGTGATTCGAGTTTCAGGTTCTCACGCATGATCGACTCACCGTCCTTACGGTCGTAGAGGGCCTGCCACAGTTCCTCCGTGATGAAGGGCATGAACGGGTGGAGCATCTTCAGCAGTATGTCGAAGAAACGCAGAGTGGCATCGTAGGTCTTGCGGTCGATGGGCTGCTGCTTACCTGCGATATAGGCGGGTTTCACCATCTCCAGATACCAACTTGAGAACTCATCCCAGAAAAGTTTATAGACAGCCATCAGCGCGTCGGAGATGCGGTACTTCGAGAAGTGGTCTTGCAACTCTTCGTTGACGGCTTTCAACTTGGCGTCGAACCAGGCCACGGCCAGTTTGCCGGCATCTTCCTGCGGAGCGTCTTCGCTGACCTGCCAGCCCTTCACGAGGCGGAAGGCGTTCCAGATCTTGTTGTTGAAGTTACGCCCCTGCTCGCAGAGGGCCTCGTCGAAGAGGATGTCATTACCAGCGGGGGCGGAGAGCATCATCCCCATGCGCACGCCGTCAGCACCGAACTTCTCGATGAGTTCGATGGGGTCAGGACTGTTGCCTAGTGACTTTGACATCTTACGGCCGAGTTTATCGCGGACGATACCCGTGAAATAGACGTTCTTGAAGGGGAACTTGCCCATATACTCCTCACCAGCCATGATCATGCGTGCCACCCAGAAGAAGATGATATCAGGAGCGGTCACGAGGTCGCTAGTGGGGTAGTAGTAGTTGATTTCCTCGTTGCCAGGGTTGTTGATGCCGTCGAAGAGGGAGATGGGCCAGAGCCAGGAAGAGAACCATGTGTCGAGGGCATCCTCGTCCTGACGCAGGTCGGCATCGGTGATGGCAAGATTCTTCTGCTGGGCCAGTTTGAGGGCCTCCTCGCGCGTCTCAGCAACTACGAAGTCGTTCTCGCCTTCGCCATAGTAGTAGGCCGGGATGCGGTGTCCCCACCAGAGTTGACGTGAAATACACCAGTCCTGAATATTCTCCAGCCAATTCTTATAGGTGTTGACGTACTTCTGAGGATAGAACTTCATCTCGCCGTTGAGCACTGGGGGCAGGGCGATGTCGGCAAAATGCTGCATCGAGAGGAACCACTGCATGGAGAGGCGCGGCTCAATTGCTGTATCGGGATTACGCTCCGAATAGCCTACCTTATTTGTATAGTCTTCTATCTTCTCCATCAGTCCGGCTTCCTGCAGGTCCTTGGCAATCTGCTTACGGCAGTCCATACGGTCCATGCCGACATAGATGGGCGACTGCTCCGATATAGTACCATCGGGATTGAAGATGTCGATGGTCTCCAGGTTGTGGGTCTTGCCGAGCATGTAGTCGTTGGTATCGTGGGCTGGCGTCACCTTCAGACAGCCCGTTCCAAACTCGATATCCACATAACGATCCTCGATGACGGGGATGACGCGACCCACCAAGGGAACGATGACCTCGCGACCCTTCAGCCACTGGTTCTTGGGATCCTTGGGGTTGATACACATGGCGGTATCGCCCATGATGGTTTCTGGACGGGTGGTTGCCACGACGGCGTAGTAGCCCTTCTCGTCGTGGTGGATGATATTACCCTCTTTTTCCAGAGTCTCTAGATTATCTAGGCTATCCAGGCCATTCACGTAATATTTCAGGTGGAACAGGTGGCTCTGCTCCTCTTTATAGACCACCTCCTCGGTGCTGAGGGCGGTGAGTGCCTTCGGATCCCAGTTCACCATGCGGAGGCCACGATAGATGAGTCCCTTGTTATAGAGATCGACAAACACCTTGATGACGCTTTGAGAGCGCGTCTCGTCCATGGTGAAGGCGGTACGGTCCCAGTCACAACTGGCACCCAGGCGACGGAGTTGCTTCAGGATGATGCCGCCGTGCTCATGGGTCCAGTCCCAGGCATGCTCAAGGAACTGCTCACGGGTGAGGTCGTGCTTCTTGATGCCCTGCTCGGCCAGTTTCTTCACCACTTTGGCCTCTGTGGCGATAGAGGCATGGTCGGTGCCTGGCACCCAACAGGCATTCTTTCCCTCCATACGGGCTCGACGCACGAGGATATCCTGAATCGTGTTGTTCAGCATGTGTCCCATGTGGAGTACGCCTGTCACATTGGGGGGAGGAATTACGATCGTGTAGGGCTGACGTCCATCGGGTTTGCTACTGAAAAGTTTATTGTCCAACCAATACTGATACCATTTAGATTCGACCTCTTTTGGGTCGTATTTGCTTGCAAGTTCCATATTTATGTTTAATTATTTTCAAAAATCGCTGCAAAATTAGTAAAAATCCAGCGAAAAGTATTATCTTTGCCACATTATTTAATATATTTATGCATACCAAAGAAGAAAAAATGCAGGCTTTCGGTCGTTTTCTTGACGTGTTAGACGCGTTGAGGGATAATTGTCCGTGGGACAAAAAACAGACCAACGAGAGCCTGAGGCCTAATACCATTGAGGAGACCTACGAACTATGTGACGCATTGATAAAGAACGATGTGCCTGATATCTGCAAGGAACTGGGCGACGTATTGCTGCACATCTGCTTTTATGCGAAGATCGCTGAAGAGAAAGAACAGTTTGATATGGCTGATGTCTGCAATGCCCTGACGCGGAAGATGATCACCCGTCATCCCCATGTGTATCATCCTTCGCAGATTGATGCCGAGAATCCCAAGCCATTGCCCTATGTGCCGAGTAACGTAGAAAGCCCTGGGGATCCTGGGAATTCTAAAGACGTCACAACCGTCACTCAGGTGCTTGAGAACTGGGAACAGATCAAACTGAAGGAGAAGGATGGAAACAAGCGGGTGCTCTCTGGTGTTCCAGAAGCCTTGCCAAGTCTGATCAAGGCTTATCGTATTCAAGATAAGGCCAGGAACGTGGGCTTCGACTGGGAGAATCGTCAGGATGTGTGGAAAAAGGTGCGTGAGGAGATCGACGAATTGGAGGTGGAACTGAACAAGAATGATAAGGAGCGTTCGACAGAGGAATTAGGTGACTTTATGTTCACCGTCATCAATGCGGCAAGGCTCTATAAACTGAATCCGGACAATGCGTTAGAAAAGACAAATCGAAAGTTTATCGATCGCTTCAATTATATTGAGGATCACAGCATTAAAGTGGGCAAGCCACTTAAGGATATGACACTCGAAGAGATGGATGCTCTGTGGAATGAGGCCAAGAAAGTATTAAACAAATAGGAGTATAAATAATAATATTTAAGGTAGTATGAAAAAAATAACGCTTTTAGTATTGGCAGTTGCCGGAATCGTTGGATTCGGCAGTTGTGGTGGTGGACAACAACAGGCAACCGTAGAAACGGACACCGTGTCTGTTGAAGAATTGGTTCCTCGTGACAAAACTGTCTATGGTATTTGTATAGAAGGAACGGCAATGAATACTCTGGAAATGATTACGGATAACGGTGATACCTTGAGGCTCGGTATTGAAAAAGCATCAGAAAACGGAAAAGTGTTGGGGGGGCTTCAGGTCGCAGACCGTATTGCGGTGGTTATGGACAAGAGTACGAAGGAGGCTCAAATCGTTATTAATCTGAATACTCTTCTGGGAGACTGGGTCATGCCAGATCCTCTGGACGGCAGTGATGAGATTGGTATCCGTATCAAGGAAGGTGGTGTTGCCGAGAGCATTGACCAGAGTACGATTATCTATCGTACGTGGAAAATCTTCAATGGTGATCTGGAAATCCTGCTTGTACGAGAGGGAGGAGGTGATGAGGAAGAGGAGAATCGTTATGAGATCCTGACCCTTGGTCCTGACACCCTGGCATACAGGACTATCGGCAAACCTAAGGACGAGACGGAAACCTTTGAGTATAACCGTTGGAAGGAAAAGCCCAAAATAGACCTTCACGGCTTGGAATTGGAGGATACTAATGACGAGTTCAATAAGATTTGATCAGATTAAGTGGAACCATTTAAGATTCATATTCTAGGGTGTGGAAGTGCGCTTCCCACCCTTCGTCATTACGCTTCTTCACAGGTGGTGGAGGTGCGTGACAAAGTGCTAATGCTTGATTGTGCAGAGGGTACGCAGATGCAATTACGAAAGAGCAGGGTGCGCTTTACTAAACTGAGCCACGTCTTTATTACCCATCTTCATGGAGATCATTGTTTTGGCCTAATTGGTATGATTTCCACTTTCGGCTTGTTGGGACGTACGGCCCGTCTGCATATCCATGCGCCAGAAGCACTTGGTCCGGAATTAGATCGCCAGATCCGTTTTTTTACACATGACCTTGGCTTTGAGGTCGTGTTTTATCCTGTTGATACGACCAAGAGACAGACGGTTTATGAGGATAAGAGCATCACGGTGGAGAGTATCCCACTAGAACATCGAGTCCCCTGTTGTGGCTATCTGATAAAAGAAAAGCAGACCTTGCCACATATTCGTAGGGAAATGATGGACTGCTATCATATTCCTGTCAGTCAAGTTGGAAATATCAAGAATGGGGCAGACTGGATTACTGCGGATGAGGAATTGGTTCCTAATAGTCGGCTAGTATATCCTGCTGACAGACCTCGCAGTTATGCATATATCAGTGATACTCGCTATATGCATCACCTCCACGAACAACTAAAAGGGGTTGACACCTTATACCATGAAAGTACATACGGAGATGACCATCTTTTGCAGTCGGAGAAATATTTTCATTCGACGGCGCGTCAGGCTGCAAAGGTTGCTCAAGATGCAGGAGTCGGCAGATTGCTTTTGGGCCATTATAGTTCTCGGTATGAAGATGAGCAACTTCTGCTAAAAGAGGCAAAAGAAGTGTTCGAAAATGCATTTTTGACGAATGAAATGGATGTTTTTGAGTTGTAATGATAGAAAAATGAACATTTTTATAGAAAAGATTTGGTAGATTCAGAGTTTTTACTTACTTTTGCAGTGATAATCATGATTATGAAGAGAAAATTGCTCATATTGTCAGCCTTTATTTCCTTTGCCTTCCTATCTCCGGCAACGGTCTATTCCAGCGTGTTGAGGAATTACGCTGCAGGGGTGATGGATTTTCAGGAATCAGATATTTCTATTTCGTTCACTCAAGGAACTCTCACTATAATTGGTGGTGAAGGAATGATTCTCGAAATCGTCTCTTTGACAGGAAGAAAGGTCATGGAGCAGCCGATTGAAAGTCCTGCCCAGAAATTTGAATTGAATATTCCTAAAGGTTGCTATATTGTAAAAGTTGGCAAGGTCGTAAGGAAGGTCTCCATTCGTTAATATTGTTATTGTGTGGTACCTGTCTGTTCTTGGGTTCCTGTACAGGAGGAAACCAAGGGCGGTCTGAGGATGAATTATCTGCTTTTGGCGTTTATGTCCATTCTATCGACACACTCTTATTAGAGCATCATCTTGACAGTTTGTTGAAGGCCGACACGATCGTGTGGGAAGGTGATAAGACTGTGAAAGGGCATTATGCTGCCAATGTATCTTTCGGGGAAAAGTCATTATGGCTGTCACGCATGGGAGTGGAATCTGACGCTGATTCCCTGTTGGAGTTCTTACGTCGGGAGGTGTCTCAGCATGGACTTGATTCTGTTGCGTTTTGCATCCCTCAGATTTCAAAAGATCTTGATATCGTCCACCAACTTTCTTTTGATTCCTTAGGTGTTGGTATCAATGAATTGTTGCCCCGTCTCGAATACTGTCTGTCTAAGGCCTATGTCCGTTATACCATAGGACAGCGGTATGGGTTTGTGCGTCCGGACAAACTGCTCAATAAAATGGATTTTAAGAAAAACCGCAATGAGTATGCTCGTTTATTCGACTATGAAGTGCAGGCTCCGGATTATCAAGAATCACTTCAGAAAATGTCTTCAGACGATCGGATAAACTACCTTCGGACTTCTCGTCCTAACAACCGTCTCTATTCCATTTTGCAGAAACAATTGGGAAAGACTACTGACCAAGAAACTCGCCATAAGTTGGCTGTCAATATGGAAAGGTGCAGATGGCAGATACAACAACCGGAGGAGAATAGTCGTATGGTGCTTGTGAACATCCCTTCCTTACAACTTTGGGCTGTTGGTGGCGATTCTGTTCTTAATATGAAAATAGTATGTGGAGCCACAACGTCTAAGACACCTCTATTACATAGTGAAATCCGATATATACAGGTTAATCCGGAATGGTCAATCCCAAAGACAATTGTAGATTCGGAGGTGGCACATCATGGTGGAGACTCTGCCTACTTTTACAAACGCAATTACTATATTATTGACCGTAGTTCTGGAGACACCTTGCATCCTTCGACAGTTACGCCGGAACAACTTAAATCTGGTCGTCTGCGCGTCGGACAGAAAGGCGGGCCAGGCAACTCCTTGGGTCGTATCGTGTTCCGCTTTCCTAATAATTTTGACGTTTATCTGCATGATACAAGTAATAAGCCGGCCTTTAACAGGGATCGTCGTACACTTTCCCACGGATGCGTGCGTGTACAGAAACCATTCGAACTGGCTTGTTTCTTACTGCCAGATGCCGATGACTGGAAGAAGGATCGCCTTCGACTCTCCATGGACATTCCTCCTGAGACAGACCGTGGAAATGACTATCTGGAGGAACATGAAGAAGACCCACGCCCCCTCAGGCTTCTGACGTTTTGTGAGGTGTCTCCTCACGTACCTATTTATATCATCTATTATACTGCTTATCCAAATCCGGAGACAGGACTTGTTGAGTCATGGCCAGACTTATATGGTTATGACAAGGCCATCAGCCATGCAGGCAGGTTTTTCTTACAATAAAGTTCAAACCAGACTTTTCCCATGGAAGAACGTAATGAACGACAGATATGGCAACTACTCTCTAATTCAACCACTCAGCGTAAGGGCTTTGAATTATTGGTTCGCAACTATTCTGAGCAGTTGTATTGGACTATCCGTCGTTTTGTCTTGGTGCACGACGATGCAAACGATGTGTTGCAGAATACATTCTTAAAAGCATGGAATGGATTGGATGGTTTCCATGGCGATGCGAAGATTAGCACGTGGCTTTCCCGTATTGCTATCAATGAGAGTTTGGATTTCCTTCGCCATAGGAAACATCTGTCAATCAGTATGGATGATGCACCTTTGGGTAATCTTATGGCAGACGACTATTTTGACGGATCTGAGGCTGAGGCGATGTTGCAGCAGGCTATAGCCTCATTACCTGATGTGCAGCGTACAGTTTTTATATTACGCTACTTCGAGGGGAAAAAATATAGCGAGATCAGCCGCTATCTTGATACGTCCGAGGGTGCCCTTAAGGCATCCTATCATTTAGCAGTGAAGAAGATCTCTGATTTTTTTAAGTCACATGATTAAACCTTTTGAATATTGATGCGTCATATATACGATGAACGATGAATATTTTATAGAGGAAAGAGTCGGAAAGAGAAATCCCTTTCTAGTGCCGGATGGTTATTTTGACCATTTGCCGGAACAGGTGATGGCTTCCTTGCCCGTACGTAAGCGTCAGGCGAAGTCTATTTGGCTGCGTCCAATTTATTATGCAGCCGCTTGTGCATGTGTTTTGTTGATTGGAACTGGTATTTGGATGGCTCTGCCGACGGACTCTTTCCAATCTTCTACTCAAGTCATGGCGGCACAGAATCCTCTTGACGTGGCTTTTGATGAGGCTGCTGACTATATGATGCTTGATAACCATGATATTTATGCGTATTTGGCGGAAGATTATTAATATAGTTAGAAGATGAGAAAGTTGTTATTGACATGTTCCTGTTTGGTGTTTTGTCTGTGTCAGGTCTTTGCAGATGATCAGGAGAAGTTCTCGCCAGAAAAGTTTCAGGCCCAAATGGAGCAATTCATAACTCAAGAAGCAAATCTGACATCAGAGGAAGCATCAAAGTTTTTCCCCTTGCTTCGTGAGATGTATGAAAAACAGAGACTTGTCTATGACAAGATAAAGAAAGAGTGTCGGCAAAGGCCTTCCGATGAGGCAGGCTGTAAGAAAGTCGTATTACAGAGGGATCTCTATGAGTTGGAACTTAAGACCATCCAGCAGTCTTACCATAAAAAATTCTTCAATGTTTTGAAACCTTCAAAGGTTTATGATGTTCTTAAGGCGGAAGATCGTTTTCATCGGAAAGCCTTTAAGAATTGGAGTAGTGGAAAGAAACATTCTCCCAAACATTAATGGGGTTTATTCTAGTTTAGAGCCCTCAATAAGTTTTGGACAAAGATGTCTTATCTCACATTTGTCGCAATGTGGTTTCCTTGACGTACAAACATATCTTCCGTGAAGCAATAGCCAATGATGCGCATTGGGTATGTCCTCGGTTGGAATGTGTCTGACTAATGCCTGTTCGACTTTGAGTGGAGTGTTGTCACTCTTGCCGACAAGTCCTAAGCGATGTGCTACGCGATAGACATGGGTGTCAACTGCCAATGCTGATTTCCCAAAAGCGACACTTTGGATAACGTTGGCAGTCTTTCGTCCTACTCCAGGCAGGTCTAACAGTGCGTTCATATCTGAGGGCACTTCGCCATGATATTTTTCCATAAGCATCCTAGCCATTTCCACAAGATGAGATGCTTTGCTGTTTGGATAAGACACGCTGCTGATATATTCTAGCACGTCTTCAGCACTGGCTTTTGCCATGGTCTTAGCATCAGGGAAATGCCTAAACAATTCTGGCGTTACTTGGTTAATTCGCTTGTCTGTACACTGGGCACTGAGAATCACGGCGACTAATAACTGGAATACGCTGCCAAACTCCAATTCGGTATTTACGTTTGGCATCAGCCCACGGAAGTGAGCCAGTATCTTTTCGTATCTTTCTTCTTTTCTCATCTTTTAGTTTTCTAGAAGTATTTGTTTCTGTGCAAAATTAGCATATTTTTCTCATATATCTTTGTCGTTTGGCTTTTTTTTACTATTTTTGTGGCATAATCTCAACTAAAGGCATGTAAAATATGAAGAAATACTTTTCGTTGGCCATTTTGCTATTTGTCGGAATGGTGTATGCTGAGGCAAGTCACGTGAATGAACAAGAGGCTCGTCAAAAGGCAGAGGCATTCTTTATGACGGGTGTTGGAACCAGGAGTATGGCAGACAGACTCATAAGAGTGTATCTGCCTTTAATGACGAAATCCCCAAGTTGGTCTGTGACAGATGCGCCGATCTATGTCTATAACAAGGAAGGTGGCGGTTACGTGATTATATCTGGTGACGACCGTACCTCCTCAGTACTGGGTTATAGTGAAAAGGGGCGTATTGACGGGAATCGGCTGCCAGTGAATTTGAAGAGTTGGTTACAAGGGTATGTCAGGAAGATTGAACGTCTTGAAAAAGTCACCATACAGTCGAACGAGACAAGGGCAGGATCGAGCAAGACAGAGATTCGGCCGAAGTTAAAGACGGCATGGGGGCAGGATTATCCCTATAATTTGCATACCCCGGAGTTGCATGTGGTATGGAATGATATGGAAAGGACCGTAAATGCCGCAACAGGTTGTGTGGCTACGGCAATGGCTCAGGTGATGAACTATTACCGATATCCTAATGCCACTTTAGAAACACTTGAATCATACGAAGGTACTAGCGACATCCCTGTTATGACGGAAGATTATGCGGTGCCCGACACGGTTAAGGATGTGGAATGGGTAACAGAGGAGATTCCCGCAGGTTCAGTGATTGATTGGGATAACATCGTAGATAATTACGATTTGATGGATGTGGACGGCAATGTTTTCAGCATCTACAAGAATACGGAGGCTCAAATTGAAGCGGTTTCTCGCCTGATTCAGTATTGTGGGGCTGCTACTGATATGCAATATGGGTTGGAGTCTTTAACTTGGGATGGCCCGTTACTGACAGGTTTGATAGAGGTGATGGGGTATGAGGATGTCTATGCCCTTTATGCCAAAGAGTTCAATGCACAAGGGTGGATAGATGCGGTCTATCAGGAATTGGCGACAGCAGGACCCGTGCAGTTTGGAGGCAGTTGTCCTACGATGGGGGGGCATCAGTTCGTGATTGATGGTTATCAGTCAAGGAACGGTAAGGACTATTTCTATGTGAATTGGGGCTGGGACGGTGAAGATAACGGTTATATGTTGCTTGACGTTCTGGAACCGGGTTGGATTATCAATGACAGTGGTAAATCAGAAGGCTTCACTGAAGAGCAATGTATAATATGTGGTATGGGCCCGAATGGTAAGGGCGTTACCAAATGTCCTTTTGAAGGGGTCTTCTTGGATTTGTTTGAAATGGGGAAAGATGGTAAAACATATACGCGCAGATCACAGGCTGACTCCTTCGATGTGAATGACTATAGTATTAGTTGGGTGAATATTCATAAACCCATAGTTACAGCAGTTCCTGCTATTGTGGCCTTAGACGATGATAATCAGATAGTAACAGGTACTGTCTTTGCAGATGTTGAGACGGGAATGGATATGGAATTCTTTCAATATTGGGGAGTAGATAGTGAGCAATATCATAAACCTTTTCCCTTTGGTGATGGTCTTGGTGATGGGACCTATACAGTCGCTGCCGTTACATTCGAACCAGGTACAGAGGACTGGGTGCTGATGGAGAATTCTGAAAACTTCTCAGTGAAGGTGACAGTTAGTGGAAACAAGGCGACGTTCATAAATTCCGATATCCAAACATCCGTCACTCCAGTAGTCTTTAAGCCCTCTATAGATACAGGTACCTCTTGGTATTCACTTTCGGGCGTTCAACACGATGCAAAGCCAACAGGTAAGGGCATCTATATTCATAATGGACAAAAGATTCTCGTCAAGTAAGTTTTAATGACGGCGCTTGAATTCAAGGGTCTTTGGTAACTTCTGCCATTTGCCGTTTTTGGGAACCTTTAGTGTACTACCCTCTATTTGCTTAAGCACATAGAGGGAATCTTTAATAGTTAATTTGGCTGTAAGGTCTTCGCTGCCATAATCATTGATCATTGAGAGTTTGGCAGTTGAGCCCGTTATTTCAGCAGAAGTGATGACCCAGCAGAAGGTGTTGTTATTCTTACCAAGATAACCTGGCAGGTGCCCGTAGAGGTCTTGTCCGGGAATGGTTATGGACTCATCATAGAGATCCATCCGAATATACACCTCATATTCTTTATTATATATGTACGCGCGGAATGGCTTGTCTTCACTTTGGGCTTTTCCGATAAGGACGGACTGAACAAGAATGGCTATGACAAATAATTTCTTCATACTCATGCTATTTCTTTTTTGCTGACAAAGATACTAATCTAAATCATTAATTGTGAGAATTAACTAAAAATATTAGGAAAAAGGTTGTTGTTTTTAGAAAAATTTAAGTAACTTTGCGCCCAATTATAATTAAGACATGGCAAAAAAGCAGTTAATGCCAGACTACATCTTCGAGTCAAGTTGGGAAGTCTGCAATAAAGTAGGGGGAATCTATACAGTCCTTTCGACGCGTGCCAAGACCCTACAGGAGGCACTTCAGGATAAGATTGTTTTCATCGGTCCTGATTTTTGGAAAGAACAAGAAAGTCCTTATTTCAAGGAGGACAAGGCTCTCTTTGCCGATTGGCAATGGGAGGTCAAAGAGAGCAACCGTGAACAAGGCTTGCCAGAACTCAAGGTGAGAGTCGGTCGTTGGACTGTTCCTGGAGAGCCAATTGCTATCTTAGTTGATTTCAATCCGTTCTTTGAGAAGAAAAATGAAATATATGGCTGGTTGTGGGAGAACTATGGTGTTGACTCACTCCATGCCTATGGCGACTACGACGAGGCTTCGATGTTCTCCTATGCTGCCGCCTTGGTAGTGGAAAGTTACTATAACTATTATTTGGATAGTTCTAAGAAGGTGATCTATCATGCCAACGAGTGGATGTGCGGCCTTGGAGCACTATATATCAATAATAAGTTACCGCAGATTGGTACGATCTTCACGACGCATGCCACTAGTATCGGTCGCTCGATTGCCGGTAACATGAAACCTCTCTACGATTATCTCTTTGCCTATAACGGTGATCAGATGGCAGGAGAACTGAATATGGAGTCGAAACATTCCATTGAGAAGCAGACTGCTCATTATGTTGATTGCTTTACAACAGTGAGTGACATCACGGCAAAAGAGTGTGTCGAACTGCTTGACAAGCCTGTTGACGTCGTTCTGCCGAATGGCTTTGATAATAGTTTCGTTCCCAGTGCCGCTAAGTTCACCCGCAAGCGCAATGCTGCTCGTCGGAAGATGCTTGAAATTGCCAATGCACTGTTGGGTGAAGATCTTGACGACGATACGTTGCTCATTTCCACCTCAGGGCGCTATGAGTTCCGCAACAAGGGTATCGACGTATTTGTTGAGGCGATGAACCGTCTGCTACGTGATCGCGACCTGAAGAAGAAGGTGGTGGCCTTTATTGAAGTACCAGGATGGGTAGGGGAACCGCGCAAGGATTTACAGGAACGCCTGAAGAGTGGAAAGAAATACGATACGCCACTGGATGTACCTCAGATTACGCACTGGCTGCATAACATGAGCCATGACAACGTACTGGGTGTGATGAAGTACTATGACATGCACAACTGTAAGGATGAGAAAGTTAAGGTAATCTTCCTGCCTTGTTACCTTGATGGTAATGACGGGATCGTGAATCTGACCTACTATGATGTTGTGCTGGGTAATGATCTTTGTATCTATCCTTCTTATTACGAGCCTTGGGGCTATACACCGTTGGAGGCTGTTGCTTTCAAGGTGCCATGTATTACGACTGATCTGGCAGGATTCGGTCTTTGGGCCAATAGCGTGTTCGGCAAGCCTGGTGAGATTGAAGATGGGGTGAAGGTGATCCATCGTACAGACTATAACTATTCGGAAGTGGCTGATATCATCAAGGATACAGTTGCCACTTATTCGGGTATGACGAAGAAACAAGTTGATACGGCCCGTAAGAATGCTGATGCTTTGTCGAAGAAAGCACTTTGGAGTGAGTTTATCACCTATTATTACGAGGCTTACGATATTGCCCTTCGTAAGGCGGAGGAGCGGAAGAAGTCTATGAAGTAAGATAATTTTAATACGATAATAGTTTCAAATACAAAATTTGAGAGAATATGAAAATTAAAGCAGATTATGCAAATGCTCCCCAATGGAAGGAACTGACTGTTAAGTCAAGTCTTCCTGAGCAGTTAAAGTGTTTGGATGAGATTGCCCACAACATGTGGTGGGTATGGAACTATGAGGCTCGTGACCTGTTCCGTGACCTGGATCCTGAACTTTATCATGAGGTAAAGCACAATCCGGTGATGTTGTTGGAACGACTGAGTTTCTCTCGCAAAGAAGAGATTCTAAAGGATAAGGAGCTGATGAAGCGCGTTAAGAATGTTTATGATTTGTTCCGTAAGTACATGGACGTGAAGCCTGACTCAAGTCGTCCGTCTGTGGCTTATTTCTGTATGGAATATGGTATCCACTCTGCCCTGAAGATTTACTCCGGTGGTCTGGGTATGCTGGCTGGTGACTATGTGAAGGAGGCATCTGACTCTAATGTTGATATGTGCGCCGTTGGTTTCCTGTATCGCTTTGGCTATTTCACACAGAGTCTGTCTATGGACGGACAGCAGATTGCCAATTATGAGACACAGAATTTCGGTTCGCTGCCCATTGAACGCCAACTAGACAAGGATGGTAATCCGCTGGTCATCGACGTGCCTTATACTAACTATCAGGTACATGCATACGTTTGGCGTGTAAATGTTGGCCGTGTCAGCCTTTATCTGCTGGATACTGACAACGAGATGAACTCAGACTTTGATAAACCTATTACCCACGCCCTCTATGGTGGTGACTGGGAGAACCGTCTGAAGCAGGAGATCCTGCTCGGTATCGGAGGTATGTTGCTGCTGAAGAAACTGGGCATTAAAAAGGATGTCTATCACTGTAATGAGGGTCATGCAGCACTCTGTAACCTGCAGCGTTTGTGTGACTATATTGACGAAGGCCTGACATTCAATCAGGCTTTGGAACTTGTTCGTGCTTCTTCACTCTATACCGTACATACCCCGGTGCCCGCTGGACACGACTATTTCGAGGAAGGTCTCTTCGGTAAGTACATGGGTGGCTATCCCCAGAAACTCGGTATCTCTTGGGACGAGTTCATTGGTATGGGTCGTACGAATCCTGATGACCACGGCGAGAAGTTCTGTATGTCAACCTTTGCCTGCAATACCTGTCAGGAAGTGAATGGCGTATCAATGCTTCACGGCTGGGTATCTCAGAAGATGTTCGCTCCGATCTGGAACGGTTACTTCCCTGAGGAGAACCACGTGGGATATGTCACCAACGGTGTTCACTTCCCCACATGGGCTGCTACCGCGTGGCGCAAAGTATATGCTAAGTATTTCGATGAGAAGCACATGAGCGACCAATCCAACGAAGAGATCTGGCACGGCATCTATAATTGTCCCGACGAGGAAATTTGGAGCACTCGTATGGCTCTGAAGCAGAAACTCTTCGACTATATCAAGGAACAGTTCCGTGAGACATGGCTGAAGAATCAGGGTGATCCCTCACGTGTGGTAACCCTGCTCGAATCAATGAACCCGAATGCGCTGGTGATCGGCTTCTGCCGTCGCTTTGCTACCTACAAGCGCGCCCATCTGCTCTTTACCGATCTTGATCGTCTGTCTAAGATCGTGAACAATCCTGAGCATCCTGTAATGTTCCTATTCGCTGGTAAGGCTCACCCCGCCGATGGTGCCGGACAGGGACTGATCAAGAGAATCTACGAGATTTCTCAGCGTCCGGAGTTCCTGGGTAAGATCATCTTCCTTGAGGACTACGACTTCCTGCTGGCTCGTCGTCTGGTATCCGGTGTTGATATCTGGATGAATACGCCGACTCGCCCGCTGGAGGCATCTGGTACGTCAGGTGAGAAGGCTGAGATGAACGGTGTCGTCAACCTGTCTGTCAAAGACGGCTGGTGGCTGGAAGGTTATCGTGAAGGTGCTGGTTGGGCTCTTACCGAGAAACGGACCTATCAGAACCAGGGCTATCAGGATCAACTCGACGCTGCTACCATCTATGGTCTCCTGGAGAACGAGATCATTCCTCTTTATTATAACAAGGATAAGAAGGGCATCTCGAAGGGCTGGATCAAGGTCATCAAGAACTCTATTGCCCAGATTGCTCCTCACTATACGATGAAGCGTCAACTCGATGACTACTACGAGAAGTTCTACAACAAGGAGGCCAAGCGCTTTAAGGAAATCTCAAAGAACGATTATCGTATGGCCAAGGATATCGCACAGTGGAAGGAAGCCGTTGCAGAGCGCTGGGATGCCATTAATGTGGTTTCTGCTGAGTGGACATTCCCCGCAACAGGTGGAGAGGCTGGTCTGAAGTATAGTCTGAAGTATGTTATCAACGAGCAAGGTCTCGACGATGCCATCGGCTTGGAGAAGGTGAACATCTTTGTCAACAAGGATGGCGAGGAGCGTATCTTCTCGGTGGAACCGCTGAAGATGACGGGTCACGAGGGTAACAACTACACCTTTGAGGCTACATTGTCTCCCACGCAGTTCGGTGTCTATAAGAGTGCCGTCCGTATGTACCCGAAGAACAAGAATCTGCCTCACCGTCAGGACTTCTGCTACGTGAAGTGGCTAGAACTGCCCAATAACTAATTCGGCTGGCAGTTGATCAGATAAGAAGAGCCCGAGTTCACTTGAACTCGGGCTCTTTGTAGTTTTCGAGAATATATTTCCCTAAATAGTTGTCTTTGTTGCGCCTGGCTGTGTTTAGGATGCAGTCCGACATGCGTCGGTGCAGACTGTCAATGGTATATGCATCTTTTCTTGCAATATCCTTTGCCAACAACTGAATAGAGTCTGAGAGTTGCTGCCATTCGTTATTGATCCTTGAACCAGAGACTCTCGAATGCTCCGTTTCCGAATTGATCTCTATCGTCAGTTCCCCTGGCTCCAGAAAGAATGTTACGCCGCAGTTCGGCTCCTGTTTCACGTAGATTCTGCAGAGACTGATGGTATCCGTTTTCCCTGTAAACAGGAATTGACCTTCACTGACGATGGCATGAGCCAATAGATCAGTCTTACTCTCTGTAGCCATACAAATTGTATCGCCCTCCTGAAAGGTGCGCGCAAATCCTTTTATCTGATAAGAATCAGACTGGCATGAGCCAAGCGCGATGCCCGCTAGTGCCAGTCCGATAAATGACCTGATACTCATTATATATTAAATAATGTATAGGTCGCTAATGCTCTTATTGTCAATGACACGACGGATGGCTTCGGCAAACATGTCGGCTACCGAAAGTTGTTTCACCTTGGCACAGCGTTGGGTATAAGGTATCGAATCAGTGAAGATAATCTCCTCCAGAGCCGACTCCTGTACACGGTCGCTGGCAGGACCACTCATCACACAGTGGCTGGCGCAGGCTCTGACCGTCTTGGCACCTGATGCCTTCATCAGGTCTGCAGCCTTGGTGATGGTGCCGGCAGTATCTACCATATCGTCGATAATCACCACATTCTTGCCTTCCACGTCACCGATAATCTGCATCGTAGCCACGACATTGGCACGGGCACGCGTCTTATTACAGAGCACCAGGGGACAATTCAGGTATTTGGCGTATGTATTGGCACGCTTGGAACCGCCTACGTCGGGTGAGGCAATCACCAAGTTATCCAGATGGAGGCTCTGCAGGTAAGGCATGATAACGCCTGATGCATACAGATGATCAACAGGCACGTCGAAGAAACCTTGGATCTGGTCTGCGTGCAGGTCCATCGTGATGACGCGGTTCACGCCAGCCACACTCAGCAGGTCTGCCACGAGTTTGGCACCAATACTGACACGTGGTTTGTCTTTTCTGTCCTGACGGGCCCAGCCGAAATAGGGCATCACGGCATTGATGGTACGTGCTGATGCACGCTTGGCTGCATCGATCATCAGCAGCAGTTCCATGAGGTTGTCGGAGTTGGGGAAGGTACTCTGAACAAGGAAGATGTCTCGGCCACGGATACTCTCTTCGTATGAGACGGCAAATTCTCCATCAGAGAATTTGGTGATTTGCAACTGTCCTAGAGGACAACCTAGGCTTTGGCAGATTTTTTCTGCCAGGTATTTCGTTGCTGTTCCCGAAAATACCATGTAGGAGTTCTTGTCACTCATTTTCTTTTATATATTATATTACTCTATTGTCTTACGAAGTTTCTCGAAATGGTTAAGCAACTCTTTGTAGTCAATCTCGTTGTGGATGTTGAAACGGTTCCATAGGTCGCCACAGATCACCACGCCTCCGAACCCCAGGTCCTTAGCATACTTGATGTTGTCGAGATTCATGCCACCTAGGGCATATACCTTCTTGTCAATAAGGCCCTGACGAGAGGCCTCTCTTAATTCATCCTCTGTAAACGACTGCTTCTCGCTATCCACCGTCTGACTGTCGAAAATAGATTGCAGGAATACATAGTTAGAATGTTTCTTTGCTTCCTTGAGTTCACTGACGGCATGACAGGTACGGGTGATATTGCCTTTATAGCCTGTGGGGGGCTCCGTACGGGCATCGTCAATATGAATACCTTTCAGGCGGTATTCTTCTTTCAGATAGAAATGTCCGTGAACTGTAATCTTACTGGCCAGGTTTTCACCCAATAGTGTCAGCAGACGCTCAGAGTACATGGGGGACGACCCTGGTTTACACAGGTGGAGATTCTCAAGACCCTCTTCGAAAAGGTTGACAAGAATCTTGTCTTCCTCAACGAAAAACGTAGGTTTGGTAATGACAATTAACTTCATTTCCTTATCTCTTTTCTCTTTCTAACGTGCAAACTTACACAAAATTTTCCATATTTACATGACTTTCGCCAAAAAAATGGTGGTAGAGATGCTTTTTTCAGAAAAATGTCGTAATTTTGCACCCCGATAGGAGAGTATTAGTATAAAATAAATAAGGTAAAAAAGCAAGAGTAATGAAAGCATTTGTTTTTCCCGGACAGGGAGCACAGTTTGTCGGGATGGGTAAGGATCTCTATGACAATAACCCGTTGGCAAAGGAATTTTTTGAGAAAGCAAACGACATTCTTGGATATCGTATCACGGACATTATGTTCGAGGGTACAGACGAGGATCTGAAACAGACCAAGGTCACTCAGCCTGCTGTCTTTCTCCACAGTGTGATTTCTGCCCTTTGCATGGGTGACGACTTCGATCCTAAGATGACGGCTGGTCACTCACTGGGCGAGTTTTCTGCCCTGACGGCAGCAGGTGCCCTGAGTTTTGAGGACGGCCTGAAACTGGTGTATGCCCGTGCCATGGCTATGCAGAAGGCTTGTGAGGCACAGCCATCCACAATGGCTGCCATCATCGCACTGCCTGACGAGAAGATTGAGGAGGTCTGTGCAGAGGTGAGCAAGATGGGCAAGGGTGTTGTCGTTCCTGCTAACTATAACTGTCCTGGTCAACTCGTGATCTCTGGTAACGTGGATGCCATCAACGAGGCTTGTGAGCAACTGAAGGCTGCTGGTGCCAAGCGTGCCCTTCCGCTGAAGGTGGGTGGTGCCTTCCACTCTCCGCTGATGCAGCCCGCCAAGGACGAACTCCAGGCCGCTATCGAGACTACGGAGATCAAGACACCCAAGTGCCCTGTATATCAGAATGTGGATGCCAAGCCCCATACCGATCCTGCAGAGATCAAGGCCAACCTCATTGCCCAGTTGACAAGCAGTGTGCGTTGGACACAGAGCGTGCAGAATATGATTGCTGATGGTGCCGACGACTTTACAGAGTGTGGCCCCGGCAAGGCTCTTCAGGGTATGATTATGAAGATCAACAAGGAAGTATCTGCTCACGGCATCGCAACAGAATGAAAGAGAAAATAGTTATCTATCAGATTTTCACTCGTCTCTATGGTAACCATAATACAACCCGCAAGGAGAACGGTTCCATAGAGGAAAACGGTTGTGGAAAGATGAACGACTTCACGCCCAGCACCCTGAAGAAAATCAGGGAGATGGGCGTGAGCCATATCTGGTTTACAGGTATTATCCGTCATGCTACGCAGACGGACTATTCTGGTTATGGTATCCCCAAGAACCATCCCGCAGTGGTGAAGGGTAAGGCTGGTTCGCCCTACGCCATCACAGACTACTACGACATCGACCCTGATCTGGCTGTCGATGTTAATCAGCGTATGCAGGAGTTTGAGCAACTCGTGGAGCGTACCCATAAGGCTGGCCTGAAGGTGATCATCGACTTTGTACCTAACCACGTGGCCCGTCAGTACCACTCAGTCTGCAAGCCCGAGGGCGTGAAGGATCTGGGTGAGGAGGATAATCCCCAGAATGGTTTTGATCCACAGAACAATTTCTACTATTGCCCTGGTCAGCGCTTCACGCCATACCTTGACCTCTATCATGGCGAGCAGGAACCCTATATTGAGGAGCCGGCCAAGGCCACAGGTAATGACTGCTTCCATAACGCACCTGGTATGAACGACTGGTATGAGACCGTCAAACTGAATTATGGTCTTGACTATTATGCTGGTAGGGTGGGGCATTTCAATCCCATTCCCAATACGTGGGATAAGATGACGGATATTCTTCTCTTCTGGGCTCAGAAGGGTGTCGATGGCTTCCGTTGCGACATGGCAGAGATGGTGCCCGCCGAGTTCTGGCACTGGGCAACCGACAAGGTGAAATACCGTTATCCTGAAAAGATATTCGTTGGTGAGGTCTATAATCCTGCAGAGTATCGCCACTATCTGGGTGCTGGCTTCGACTACCTGTATGATAAGGTAGGCATGTACGATACCATCCGGGAGGTGATCCGTGGCAACCAGTCTTCCCACGCTATAACAGCCGCCTGGCAGCAGACTGATGATATTCGCGACCACATGCTCTACTTCCTAGAAAACCATGACGAGCAGCGCATCGCCAGCGATTTCTTTGCCGGCAATGCTCGTAAGGGCGTTTCTGGTCTCGTGGTGTCAGCCTTGTTGCAGCAGAACCCGCTGATGATCTATTTCGGACAGGAGTATGGCGAGCGAGGTATGGACAAGGAGGGCTTCAGTGGTCACGACGGACGTACCACCATCTTCGACTATTGGAGTGTGGATACCCTTGTTCGTGCAGCAGGGCGTAAACTCACCAAGGACGAGAAGGCCTTGAAGGATATATATAATAAGGTGCTGAATATCGCCCGTGAGGAAAAGGCTGTCTATGATGGCATCTCCTTCGATCTTATGTATGTCAATCAGGACTATCACCGCCAGTATGCTTTCCTGCGCAAGGCAGGCTCGGAGGTGTTGCTCGTAGTGGTCAATTTCGACGAATTGCCTGCCACAATGGACGTTACGATTCCTGCCCATGCCTTCGACTACTTGAAACTCAAGAAACGCAAAAGTGTGACGGCTGTCGATCTGCTCAGTGACAAGGAGATCAAGCGCACGCTCCAGCGCGACTGCTATGTCTCCGTCGATCTGGAACCTCTCGGGGCCGTTGTCCTGAAGTTCAAAGCATAATAAGAGAGTGTTTAGATTAGTCCTCCCAATTCTCTGCAGCCTTGCGGACGTAGGTCTTGTTATACCTCAGTATCGAGCACGAGGATATTTACATCTTCACCAGAAGCGAGAAGGGTATCGAAACGAAAGTCATCTCACTATATATTTACTCCCTTTCTTGATATAGATACCTTTTTTCTTATTGAATAGACGACATCAGCATAGGGTCAAACAACATCCATTGCCTGGCATCATCACTTGCCGCACTGGTAAATTGTACTTCTTCCGTACTCGTCTTCTCCGTTCCCTCTTCTTTGTAATGGTTTACAGCGTATGACAGTTCTTCCCCCTTCAGCAGAATATTGATGTCAAGTGTCGAGTCTGCTTCTATCGAATAAGAAACCATATGATTATCGGAACTATATTGATATGTCCCTGTCTCATAGCGTAACAGCACCTCCTCAGACAGGTTCTTTATCTGTCCCTTCACCTCATTCTTATAGGTTAGATCTGCATTAAGAACTAGTGTCCTGGATAATGACAATATCATCTTTGAGTTAGGTTCAAGACCGTCATACTCGCCAGTCCATGACTTCTGCATAAACTCCAAGGTCGGTACATACGAGGGGGCGGGTTCAAAGGGGCGTGGCTGGGCTGCAACAACCACAGCATACAACATGCACACGAGTGCTAATCCAATTTTCTTCATAATCCCAGTCTGTTCTTTATTTGTTCAACATAATCAAGTTTCTCCCAAGTAAACAGTTCTACTTCAATGTCTTTGTCACCTTCATACTGATTGTGGAAATGTTTCGTCACCATCTGTGGATTCCTTCCGACATGGCCGTATGAAGCCGTTTCCTCATAGATGGGCTGTCGCAGTTTCAGCCGCTCTTCAATGGCTTTTGGACGGCAGTCGAACAGTTCTGAAATCACGTCGGCCAGTTCTTCGTCAGTGAACTTCGTATGGTTCGAGTCGTACGTGTTGACATAGATATTGATTGGCCGGGCAACTCCGATGGCATAGCTCAACTGCACCAGCATCTCGTCGCACACGCCGGCTGCCACCATGTTCTTGGCAATATGCCTTGCGGCATACGCAGCACTACGGTCTACCTTCGACGGGTCCTTTCCGCTGAAAGCCCCGCCGCCGTGAGCACCTTTTCCGCCGTAGGTATCGACGATGATTTTCCGCCCGGTCAGTCCTGTGTCACCATGAGGACCGCCAACGACGAACTTGCCCGTAGGGTTGACATAATAGTTGATGGAGCCGGCGAACAGCCTCTTGACTCTCTCGTCCTTGATGCCGGAAACCACCCGTGGCATCAGGATGTTTACAACGTCGTCCTTGATGCGTTGCTGCATACGCTCGTCGGTGTCGAACTCGTCGTGCTGGGTTGACACGACGATGGTGTCAATACGCACTGGCCTGTTCCCTTCGCCATATTCAATGGTCACCTGGCTCTTGGCATCTGGGCGCAGGTAGGTCATCACCACGCCCTCGCGCCTGATGTCGGCCAGTGTCCGCAATATGCGGTGGCTCAGGTCGAGCGACAGCGGCATATAGTTCTCCGTCTCGTTGGTGGCATAGCCGAACATCATGCCCTGGTCGCCGGCTCCTTGCTCCATCGGCTCTTCGCGCTCCACACCACGGTTGATGTCGGCACTCTGCTCGTGCACAGCACTAAGCACGCCGCAGCTGTTGGCGTCGAAGCAATACGCTGCCTTCGTGTAGCCGATGCGGGCAATGGTCCTCCTGGCCACGTCCTGCAGGTCCACGTATGCCTTTGACTTCACTTCACCAGCCACGACCACCTGTCCTGTCGTGACCAGCGTCTCACAGGCCACCTTCGACTGCGGGTCGTAGGCCAGCAGCTGGTCGAGGATGGCGTCACTGATTTGGTCGGCCACCTTGTCCGGGTGCCCTTCCGATACCGATTCTGATGTAAATAGGTATTTCATTCAATTATTGTTATTTGTTTTACAAAATCTCTTGCTGTGCTGAAGGTTTTCTCTGAGACCATTTTCCAGAAGTCTGCGTATTGCGAGCCATGCTCGTCTGCCAATGGTATGTCGCTGACGATGCGTAGCGAGACGAACGGCACGTTATAGCGATAGCATACCTGCGCAATGGCTGCCGACTCCATGTCGATGGCTGTAGCGTCAGGAAAGTGCGACACTATATCCCTCATCTTCTCCTTGCTGTCCACGAACCAGTCGCCGGTAACGATAAGTCCAGGACGGACGTGCCCTTTCATTTTCAAGGCAACATCCACAAGCCATTGAGGGGTGGCATATCTTTCCGGCATGCCCTGCACCTGACCATACACAATGTCGTTGCCACAATAGACATCGTGATATGCCGTCTCCGTGCTGACCACCACATCGCCTACATGAATTCCAACTCCATTGCCCCCGGCACAGCCGATGGTGACAACCACATCGGGCCGCCAGTCACGAATCATCTCCACACAGGCCATGGCAGCATTCACCTTACCTATGCCACATTGCTTAATAACGACCTGATTATCGTTGGCAATATCCTTTAGCAGATTGTACTCCTTCTCCATGGCCACCAGGATGCCAACTTTCTGTATGTCAGCATGGTTCTGCGCCTGCACATTCGTAGATAACAAAACTGTCATAATGGTTAGAACTTGAAACCTGAAACTTGAAACTTGAAACTTGAAATTTAACATTTGAAACTTGAAACCTGAAACTTAACATTTTCTCCCAGAATGGCACTTTTTTATGCCGTTTTGGAAAAAAATCCTGCTGTAAGGGCAGACTGTTGTGCTTTCGTTTCGCTTCCATTATTCTAAAATACTTAAAAGGTTGACTCTACAAGTTTTCTCACCGTTCACCTTCGTATTTGTCCATTGCATACGGGAAGTCTAAGTCGGCATTCGTCGATGAGGTGAAATTATCGTCTACTGTTATCCAGTGGCGTTTGCCATCCACCTCACGTGAAAACCCTACCTTCTCAGTATAACTACTTTCTTCCCTACTATGGTAATGCTTTTTGCTGTAAACAGTAAGATTTTGGTCACGAAAGTTCAACACGGAATCATACTCAACGTAATAGGTAATGATGCCGGCAGACTGATTATAAATGTATTTTCCTCCTTCTGATTCAAGTTTCATGAAACCCTTATCATTGAATTTTTCCATTTTCCCACCTATTAGGTTGGTATAGGTGCTGTCGGGATTCAATGTAAGTCCTCTTCTAATAGTGACGTTTGTCTCTTGAACATTATCCCATCCCTCATATTCTGCAGCCCACAGACCATATAAATACGAAATCTCGGGAATAAAACTGGTGTCAACAACAGGTTCTGGGGCAGGCCCATACATCACAGGCTCTGGCCCGTATTCATCGCCTTGTTCCGTACACCCCATCATGCCATAACCCAGTATATACAATAAGGTAGATAGCAGATAATTGTACCAATGATAGAATCTTGTTTTCATATCACTTTAGTTTTTTAGTCTTTTCAGATGGCACAGCAACAGGTTCCCTTCGCCGTCGCGCAGGTGCATGCCGTTGCCACGACAGTAGCGCCAGTACTTGCACGCTGCGCAGTCGTCTTTCTTCATCCATTCGCGGTCGCGATAGGGCAGGAAGCGGTGCTCCCACACCTCCATGAAGTCGTCCTCGTAGATGTTTCCCTGCTTATAGTCGCTGCGTATGCTGGTGCAGGCAGAGATGGAGCCGTCTATGAGCACAGAGCCGACGCTAATGCCCGCCTGGCAACCGAAGAAATAGTCGCGCACGTCGCCCTCATAGTTGCCGAGGAACCCCTCGCAGCCGTAGTTGCAGCGGATACGCCCTTCTTTCCGCGTAGCCTTGATAAACTCGAAGATGCCCCAAAACTCTTCGTCGGTGAGTTTCATATCAGGGTCGTTAGCGGCTCTGCCTACGGGGAACACGGAGAACACCCGCCACCGCTTCACGCCCTTGCCGATGAGGTATTCCTTGATGTCGTTCAGCTTCGTGTAGTTGCGGCGGTTCACGCAGGTCACGATGTCGAACGTCAGCTCTGGCACCTGTACCAGCATGGAGATGGCCTGATCTACGCGCTTGAAACTATCCTTGTGTCCGCGCATCCAGTTATGGTCGGCCTCCAACCCGTCGAGGCTGATGGTGATGGAGTGTAGCCCGGCCTTCAGCAGGCCCACAAACCGCTGGGGCGTAAGATAGAGCCCGTTGGTCACCATGCCCCAAGGGAATCCTCTGCCATAAATCTCCGCACACACCTCCTCTAAGTCGTCACGCATCATCGGCTCGCCGCCACTGATGACCACGAACACCTTGTGCGGGTCGCATTTCTTGGCTACGCTGTCAAGCACCCTGAGAAAGTCCTCCTTCGGCATGTCCTGCTGTCCCGCCTGCACCTTGCAGTCGCTGCCACAGTGCCGACAGTGCAGGTTGCAGCGCAGCGTACACTCCCAGAACAACTGCCTGAGCGGATGCTCGCATCGCACGTTCTGCTCCCGTTGCCGCCAAAGTTCCAGAGCCAGTTTTTTGCGTAGTGTCAGTGGTGTGGCGTTCATTGCTATGTCAGTTCTTATTTAGTTCCATAGTTACCGTCATGTTTGTTCATCCTGTATTCCAAGGCTGCATCCTTGTCATCTACAGGCATCAGGAATGCGTCGTATGTCACCCATTCCCGCTTGCCGTCCCTCTCCACCGTAAATTGTACTTTCTCTGTATACCCTCTTTCCTTGTGGTCATAATAGTGTTTTTGGTCGTAAAGGGTGTAAGTCTGGTCCTTAAAATTTAGTATGGAGTCGTATTGGCAGGTATAGGTTACAACTCCTTTTGATGAGTCGTATGTGTATGTCCCACCCTCTGATTCAAACAAGATGAAATCTTGCTTTAAGGTTTCTGGCATTTTCCCTTCAATATGATTCTGATACATACCATTGGGTGTCAAATTGAGAATGCGATGGATTGTAACCTTTCTTTCTTGTACCTCATCCCATCCTTCATATTCCGCAGCCCATTCTCCTTGCAGGAATGACAAGGTGGCCTCGAAATTATCGTCTATCTCCAGTTTCGTCACAGGTGGAGGACCATACTCTGGTGCTGGTCCGTACTCATCCCCTTGTTCCGTACACCCCATCATGCCAAACCCTAACAGATATAATAAGGTGGATAGCAAATAATTGTACCAATGATAGAATTTTGTTTTCATACAGTATAAGTTATATTACTTTATCTTGCGTACATCTGCATACTCCACACCCAACCGAAGGGCGGTCTTGCAATCTTCGTCGCTGTCGCCTATCAGGAGGCGAACGGCATAGAGAGGAATGTCACGTTGTCTTAACTCTTCAGCTATAGGGCCGTCGGGCTTTAGGGGAACGGTGCTTATCCGACCGATGACATGCTGGAAGGTGCCAGCAGGGAAAAGTGCCTGGCAGATGGCCTCTGCCACCTCCTGCCGCTTGTTGGTCAGCACCACGAGGTCGTTCTCGTCCTTTAACTGAGCCAGCAGCATGGGAATGCCATCTGGCACGTTGACTCCCGCCAGCGGGTCTGCCCGCAGCACCGAGTCATACTCCTGCTTGAAACTGCTAAAAGACACCGATGGCGGCAGACTCTTGACGGCAACGGGCAACAGTTGTCCCACCTCCTGCACATTGTCAAGCCCAGGCGACACAGGACATGCTAAACGCTCCAGCGTCTTCACGATGGCCGCCTTCACCGATGCGAACGAGTCAACAATGGTGCCGTCCAAGTCCAAGAGGATTACCGTTTTTTCTGTCATGCCTATGTCTCTTAATCGTGATATTCTATCTTGTACCTCCTATGTGGAACATCAGTCCCAAGGATATGGTCTGCGTATTCTTGAAGAACCCGCTATCACCGTATGGTGACTTTGGTGTGCCCAGCGGATACTCATAGTTCAGCATCACACAGGCATTCTTCTTGCGGTCAATATCTATAGTTACTCCACCAGTGAGGATTACGCAACTCCTGTCCTTCGACAAATCCACAAGACTTCCGTC
>FLNY01004841.1_pt1 | contig 33780 bp, 37 predicted proteins | sample 1140381 | NCBI WGS metagenome assembly FLNY01 (sample SAMEA3878172, study PRJEB12797) | bioreactor metagenome | biome: Moose rumen | place: Sweden | collected 2011-10 | reverse complement strand
CGTTCCGGGGTGTTTTTGCCCATGTAGAATGACAGGAGCTGGGGAATGATTTTAAGCTGGCTGATTTCAACCGGGGTGAGGCGGATTGTGTCCGGAGCTATGAACTGCTTGAACTCGCTGGGGTTGATTTCACCCAGTCCTTTGAATCGGCTGGTTTCGCATGATTTTCCCAGTTTTGCCTGAGCCTTGTCCCGCTCGTCCTCAGAGTAGCAGTAGATGTTTTCTTTTTTGTTTCGCACGCGGAAAAGGGGCGTTTCAAGGATATAGACCCTGCCGCTGGTGACAAGCTCCTCAAAATAGCCCAAAAAGAAGGTGAGTACCAGATTTCTGATATGGAAGCCGTCGTTATCGGCATCAGTCGCGATGACGATTTTTGAGTATTTGAGGTCTTCTACGCTGTTTTCGATTCCCAGGGCCATCATAAGCTGGTGGAGCTCGTCATTCTTGTAAATGTCGGTCTGGCGCTTTCCGTACATGTTCTCAGGCTTACCGCGAAGGGAGAAAATCGCCTGATAGTCAGCGTTCCGTGAGTGGGTCATAACGCCCGAAGCAGACTGTCCCTCGGTGATGAAAATCATGGAATTCTCGCCTTTTGAGCCGTCTTTCAGGTGGAAGCGGCAGTCATCCAGCTTTGGAATGCGGATGCTCATCTTTTTGGCCGCTTCTTTCATCTGCTTTTTTACGCTGGAAAGTTCCGTGCGGAGTTTTTCGTTTGCTTCAATTTTTGCCTTGAGCCTTTCTGCCGCCTTTGGATTTTTGTGGAGCCAGTTGTCCAGACCCGACTGAACTTCCGCCACAATCCAGGCCCTGATGTCGGTGTTTCCCAGCTTGTTCTTGGTCTGGCTTTCAAAAACCGGGTCTTTTACTTTGACCAGAACAGCCGCAGTGATTCCTTCCCTTACGTCCTCTGATTTGTAGCTTGACTGGAAAAAGTCATTCACGCCCTTGATGAAGCCTTCCTTAAAGGCCGTGAGGTGGGTTCCGCCGTCCGAAGTGTATTGGCCGTTTACGAATGAGAAATAATTTTCGCCGTAAGAGTTTGTGTGGGTGAAGGCAAACTGAAGGTGCTCGCCTGTGTAACTTCCGATTGGGTAGATTGTCTCGGATTCAAGCTCTTTTGTGAGCAGGTCTAAAAGTCCGTTCTGGCTCTGGAAATCCTGCCCGTTCAAGCGGAGAATGAGTCCTGAGTTCAGGTAGGCGTAGTTCCACATTCGCTTCTCAACGAATTCCATGTTGAAGGAATATTTTCCGAAAATCTTTTCGTCCGGAACGAATTCAAAATATGTACCGTTTTTGGTGCCCGGTTTTACCGCGCCCGATTTATTTGACTGGAGCTTTCCTTCGGCAAAGACTGCCTCAACGCATTTTCCGTCACGGATGGAGACTACTCTAAAATAAGAAGAAAGGGCGTTTACCGCCTTTGTGCCGACACCGTTCATACCCACTGAGAACTGGAAGACATCGTCGTTGTATTTTCCGCCGGTGTTGATTTCAGAGACACATTCTACGACTTTTCCAAGAGGGATGCCACGGCCATAATCCCGCACTTTCACGCGGTTTTCCTTGATTTCAACATCGATTTTGTTTCCGAATCCCATGATGAATTCGTCGATTGAGTTGTCGATTATCTCTTTTAAGAGAATGTAGATTCCGTCGTTCTGGTTTGAGCCGTCGCCCAGCCGGCCTATGTACATTCCGCTTCGTAAGCGGATATGCTCCAGAGCATCAAGATGGCGGATTTTGTCGTCTGAGTAGTCAGCGGCGTTAACTTCTTTTTTTGCCATGCCTGCGTTTGGGTCGGCTTTTTTTGCCGCCGCAAGTTTTTTTTCGGCTTCGGCCGTGGCTTTTTTGTCGGTCGCCCGCTCTTCTACGCTGCTTTTCGGGGCCTCGGCTTTTTTTGATTTTGCCACGGTCTTTGCGTTATCCCAGGCTCGGAAAGTTCCGTTTTCGTCGATTCCCGCCACAGGCTTTTTTGCTTTTGCAGATGATGATTTTGTCGCAGTCGCTGCCTTTGCAGGCACAGATTTTGCAGCAGGAGTTTTTTTTGCGTTTTCCGCTGATGTGACAGATTTTTCAGTTTTAGTTGTCGCCCTTAACTTTTTTGTCATTGTCGGGCCTGACCCGACAATCTCTTTTTCTTCTTTTTTAATTCCACCCATAGCGAATAATTATATAGTAGAATTTTTAACTAGTCAATTTTAAGTCAGGAGATGGGGGGGGGGAGCAGGGAACATAAAAAAAATTATTGGGAAAATTATTTTTTCAACAATAGCACGATTTGATAGACCTGCTATGTTAGAATGCTAGTAATGAATCAGGAGGATTTTATGAACCCAGAACAGGAGAAGAGAGAATTCATTAACGCGTATCAAAATCTTTTTGCAAAAGAAAAAGAAATTGAGAATGAAGAAGCAAAAGTTAAACAAGCTCTTTATGAACGCAAGTGCAATCTGAACAAGAATTTTAACTGGGCACCAGAAAACACTCAGAAAATCATCGAGCTGAATAACGGCCTTTTGGAACGGTATCCTGAGGCTTACAACGAGCTGTTGCGCGTAAAAAATGAATTTGAAGAACGATATCGTGCGGGCGATAAGAGCTTTAAAGACTATACGATTGAGGTAGAATTCTGGTACAACGCTCCCGACGGATTGAGCGAGGAAGAAGACGAGTTATGGGACAACCTATGTGAAAATACTATTTTCTGGGGGCCTCATTTGTATGCTTCAAGTAACTACCGTGAACGAAATCGTGATATTGAGTCGTTTGAAGAGGCTATGATGATGGATAATCAGTCCTGGAACGAATATCCGTTTAACACCAAAGTACTCGATGGCACTTATATTTACTATTTCATGCACGATATTTTTAATCACAACGGCACGTACTCACTCGAAGATGCAGTGCAGATGAAAGCAGAAAATTTTTCGTGGCAGATGAACATTTGTATCGAACATTGGGGAAAATCTCGACAGAAATAAGCAAGTGTGCAAGGGATTGCTCTGGTAAATTTGCTTCCCTCGTAATCCTAAACCGTGATATTGCCCATCAACATTTCCCAGCTTTTTTCATCGTAATCACAATAGTGCAAATCTTTTTCGAAAACGGTCTTTTCTTTCGGTAGGCAAAATACTTCCGCTACGAGTCGTAAGTCTTTCTTTTTCAGATTGTTTCCGTGATACAGAAAAAACTTGTCCGTATCAGAGTGATAGACAACTCGCCCTCGTGGAATAGAAAAATATTCTTCCCGAAACGAATCTGGCAAAAAACTGAGTTACCGCTAGAAAGCGAATCCCAATAGTCAGCATGGTCTTTTGTTCCTGTGATTGCATTCCCATAAGACAGACCTTTTTCTAGCGGAACGGCATGAGGGAACAATGTTATCCCCTGATAAAACCAGAAAATTCCTACCAACGGAACTGATGTCCCCAATCTTGTGTTTACGTAAGCAAGAAATCTTGGAATACGCGAATCTTCATAAAAACAATCATTTTCCGTTCTGCTGATATTTTTACAAAGATGAGGACAACATACTTCTGCGCAATTTATCAGCGACTGACCTTTTCGCCATTCGAGATGATTGATATTCATCTGTTCAGAGAATGTTTTCAATGCCTGTATGAAATTGCAAGTTTTATTCTGGTTCATATTCTCAGTCTTTTCCTTCCCAAACATAGGCAAATTATATCAGGATATTGCTCCAGTCTTCAATTTCCTTATCCAGCTTATTCCTGTCAAATTCGCAGAGCCATTTTATCTTACAATCGAGGATGACATCAGCTTGGATATCCGTAAAGCTGTATTTAGATTCCAACTTCTTCTTGCAGTCCTCATTGTTTTTGCTTTCTAAAATGAGATTTATTATTTCTTCTTTATTGTCCAGAAATAATCTCAGGGCTTTTAAGCTCTCCAACATGGTTATGTTTTTCATAACCCACCCATGACTATAGCCCTGATCTGACTTCTCCGTTCTTACTGTTCCAACGATGCTTGTGAATGCTGCTAAATCCGAGCGGTACCAACTTTCGCTTTCGAGCTCTTTGTCATAATTGCAATAATCCAAATCTATTTCGAAAACAGTCTTGTCTATCGGCAGCGCAAATGACCTTAATATGTCGACAATCCCATTTCCTTTCAGATTGTCCGCATGATACACATAAAATTTGTCCTTAACAGTATTATAAACAACCCGCACGCGTGGCATAGTAAAGTATGCTTTCCGTAACGAATCTCTAAAAATATCCAGATTTCCATTAAGACGGCATTCCTCCCAATATTCGGCATGAGTTTTGGGGCCTGTAATAATATCTCCGTGGCGCACACCTTTATCAACATCAACCCAAAGGGGGAGGACCGTTCCTGTTCCTGGTTTCCAGCAAATTCCTACTCTTGGAAGGGGCTGGCATGATTTTTTCCTGAATTTGTCAAGTATCATAAAAATATCTCCTCGTATCTTTGTTATTATTGTAGAATAGAATGTCTATCATATCGTGATATAGAAGAAGAAAAAAAATTGAAAAAATTCAAATTGCCATTTTTATAAAAAGCTTTCTAATCTATCATGTTTTGATAGAGGTTTTGTGTTATATTGCAAATAATGAATAATAAATTGGATTACATAGCAATTGATTTTGAGACCGCAAACTACTATAAGAACAGTGCTTGTTCGGTTGGACTTGTACGCTTTCTCGTGATGAGCTGTTAAAATGTTGTAAAGCATAGAGAAGGTGTTTATAAAGTGATTCATAATAATAACAAACGTACATTAATAATCATCAAGTGAATTATACAAGGAGAAAACTTGCTTTACATAACCGGCGATACACATAACACCGAAGATATGTCAAATCTCTCATCAAAGAACATGAAGCTTTGCTGTATGGAACAGAATGCCGATTTTCACGCAATTACAGCGGCAATCGTTCTCGGTGATTTTGGGCTTCCATGGAGTTCTAGCTGCTTTATTGATGAGGCGGGGATCCATCCAACTGACCATACAGACCGTTATCTTCTCAAATGGTATAACCAGAAACCGTTCAAGATTCTGGCAATGATGGGCAACCATGACAATTATGACATCATCGAAAAACTGCCGGAAATAGAAATGTTTGGAGCTAAGGTACTGAAAGTCAGTGATAACATATACTATCTCAAACGCGGAGAAGTGTATCATATAGAAGAAAAACAATTTCTTGTCCTCGGCGGTGCGATGAGTGATGATAAGGTCTGGCGAAAACCGCATGAATCCTGGTGGGAGCAGGAAGAGTGGGGTGAAGGTGAAAAGGAATCCTGTTTTGCAAAGATAAAAGAAAATAACAAGTTTGATTATGTTCTCTCACACACTGGTCCGTCAGCAGGTATCGCCCTTACTGATGATTTCTTCTTCAATGAAGAAAACCTGAAGCAGCTCCATCGCGATTCTAATGTTGTTTTCAACGACAAAATCGACTCTTCCATTTCATACAAGAAATGGTTCTTCGGACACTGGCACAGCGACTGGGGATATGAACATTACAACGAATCAAAATACATTCCGTTGTATCATCAGGGAATTGTAATTTAATTTATTCTAATGTTTTGCCTGCTGGCACATAATCATATAACCCAACCTGTTTTGTTGAATTTTCAGCATTTCAAGTTGTTCTTTGACGAATTTTTCTCTGGAAATAATTATTGGTTTCTGCGATTCATGCCACAGTGCTTCTTCTTCATTGCGTTTTTCTATCATCGCCATTAAAAGCCGTTGAAATTCACCTTTTTTGACAGGAGCCTCAACTTTTTTCTTTTTCCGAACTTTTTGTGGCGGTGAAATTGGATATACTGAAACTACAGAATTAATTGCTTCTATTCTCATGCTTCAATTATAGATGGTGAGCTATATCATATCGTGATAGTGGGAAATTAAAGTGTAATTTTTATAAATTTGAGGGGGCGAGTTATGCCAAGGACGATGGGCGTTACCGCCAACGAGCGGCGGTCGGGCTTTTCGGGGTTCCGTGCTTTCGCACTACATTGCCTGCACTTTGTTTCGGCAACGGCTACGCCGCCCCTACAATCCCTAACGCGCAATAAGAAAATATCGTTATTGTTTGTTCAGTTCTTCAAATACAGAAATCAATTGCGTTCCATCAAAATTGTTTGCAAGAATATCTTTCTTTGTATCAGCGTTTTCCAATAGGATTTTGCAACAAATTTCTGTCATTTTGAAGAGGCGGTAGAGTTCATAAACAGCCCATGACTTCAAATTTATTAATCCAGGCTCTATTTCAAACGGAGCATTCATAACAAACTGTGAAGAGTCATCCATATTAACATGAGTGTTTTCTTTTATGGAAAAATAGACATCATGGCTGTATTCTGACAAGTCAGTAGAAATATCTAGTACCCCAACATCTAAATCACTCACGAATTCTGAATGGTTTAAATCAATTGCGTATTGAATTAATTTGCTTTCTTCGGCGGTAATAATATCCTTTTGAACTAATATGCTGAAATCGATGAATTCGGAACCAGAAAATTTCCCATTTGTTGCTGCGCTCGAGTTATCAAGCAGTTTTATAATTCGATAGTAAACATCTTGTTTCAAATGGAGAAGATAACAGACAAACGGCTTTGTAAAATATTTTTTTTCATAGATAAGGTCATTATCTTTTACAATTCCTTTTACGGCCACGAAGAAATCTTTTAGGCAATCAGTTAAGCCCCATAGTATTTCTTTTATTTCCGTATTTGTCATAAACTTATTAATCAAAGAGCCTGTATCGCAAAATACTTCTTTATCAGTGAACCATTTTTTATAATCTGTAGGTTTAATAAACGATTCCGTAATCATCAGTTTTTCTCCTTGTAGTATAGTTTCAAAATAGCATGACTGTTTTCAATCGGTGAAATAAAAATTCTCTATAACTTCATTCATCTTTTCTGGAAAATCCTATTTCATTGCTTTTGCAATTTTATTCACAACAGATGCCATTTCTAAATACATATTCTTTCTTGCTGCTGGGTGCGCCATTGAAACAAAAAGAACACCGTCATATAGGATTGGTTCTCCGCAAAATGTCAGTTTTCCCTTTAATTCGGGGTAAACATGCGTAACTACCTCAAGTACTTTTCTTCCGCCAAGGACAAGTACTTCAATTTCTGCCGCTTTCACAAAATCTTTATAATGCTGAGCGTAAAAAGAATCACTGCAATAAGCATTAATTGTATGCCATTTGTCCTCATTAACGGTCGAAGATTGAGTGTAACGGCAATTGAAGTAAAGCGATTTATTAAAATCATCACATAGCTTTCTGTGCCACAATTCTCCATTTTCTTTGATGTCGTCACGCAAGTCGAGCATAGTATCTTCTGTAGTTTCTTGATTCTCATAAAGACGACGACTCAAAGCATAATTCAAAATGAATGTCTTTTCTGTCGTCTTTCCGAAAAACAAATGCATATACAATCGTTCTTCATTGACAGGGACGATTCCTTGAATTTTATCGGAATCTTCCCTTGTACTGTATGTCTCAAGATTGCAAAATGCGATTTTTTTGTGATCGTTTGCCCAATAGTCTTCACTTACTGGCTGATAGTAGCAGGCATTTTCAATGCCCGCTTCTTTAAAATGCTCTACTAGCCTGGTATTTACGGCATCAATTGCTTCTTTGCTCATAATTTTTTCGCGTTCCAGATTTTCAGTTCATTAAGTATTTTAATTTTACCACATCAATTTATACCTGACAAAGTAAAAAGGCATATTTTCCACCTAATCGACATCCGTAAGATATAATTTCGCAGTCCCATCGGAAAATAACCCCTATTTTGTGCTCTGCGTTTATGCTTATGTCTGTCATTGGTCGGCAGATGGAAACGCCAATACCATCTCCGCTGTTTAAGATGAAAACTTCCATGTCTTCTGGTCAGTTTGCAATTTATCTTTGCCTAAAAGTCAGAAATATACCACTTGTAATTAGGCATAGAATCGACAATATCGGATGCCTTTTCTTTCAATGAAAAAGATTTATCAACAGGCACAAACTCCTTTACTGTCACCATATTTCCTGCGCTTGGATCTGCTTTCGTATACATGAGCATGAAATTATATTTTTCAGAATCTTTTCGCTCAATCAAAAGTATTGACGCTTTCAAATCTTTGTTCTTGTATCCGCTCAAAACAGTTTTGACACAATTCGTTATAATCAAGTCCTCTGTTGGAAAAGCAATGCTGAAATTTCCTGAGCCGAGAAAATGTGCCGTCAGAGTGCAGTTTTTGCCATCGTCTTTTATGAGATACACGATATTGTCTGCATCACAAATAATGCTTTCTGTAGAAAAATAGCTGCTTCCAGTTGGCGCAATTTTGTATTTTTCCAGAATTTTATAGGTTTCGCTGTAAGATTTCTTTTTCGGAACAATCTCTTGTTGTGCAAACAATAAGCATCCGAAAAACATAGTGAAAATAATTGATAAGGTCTTTTTCATTTTTAATTCTTCTTAGAATTGTAAATTCCTCACAAAAGGTATTTCTTATGAGGTGAGAAAAGTTTAACATGCTGGCTCTATCAAATCGTGATAGAACAAATTACTTTTTATACTTTTTCACAAATTGGGTATAAATAGTTGCAATAAGCGCATAATGCTTTTCATTAATAAATCCATCATCTTTTATTTCGCTTGCGATATTTATTACAAATTTTAAAGGGTATAAAATATCAAGCTCTTCGGCTTCTTTTATCAATAATTTTGACATTTCTCCAGCGTACATGAAAATTGCTTGTGGTGCTTTCATTGTTTTTTCATCATAATAAAGTCCCATAAGAAAAGAATCGTCTGCAAGCACGACATCGCAAAGAGGCATTTTTTCAAGAATTGTCTCTACATATTTTGCTTCTTCGCTTTCAAGATTAGCACTCAGTTTTTTAAATTCTTCTTGTTCCATAATAAATCTCCTGTAAAAAATCAAAATCTGATGAAATATTTTATTTCGCAGGGGCTATCAAATCGTGATGTTCTCATTTTTTTATCTTTTCAAAAAGTTTTTCTTACCGTTACCAAATTTTTGAATCTATGTTATAATTTTCATAAAAGATGACAGGGGGCTTTATATGCAGCAGGAAACAAACGAGTTTGATTCAATGTGCGGTATCACTGATGAAGAACTGACAAGGCGTTTTGTAGAAGGCGTGCGTTTGGAAAACGAAAAAAAGAAAATTCTAGGTGTTCCTGTATCTGTTTATGACTCTGTTACAAAAAGGGCGTACCTCGAATATGCTGATGGAACGAGGGAATATGTTACAGCAAATTAATCTTCCTGAAATAATCGTGTTCGCAGGCCCAAATGGAAGCGGTAAATCAACGGTAACACAGTATGCAAAAGTTATTCAGCCTTATATAAATGCAGATGAGATAAAAAGGGCAAATAACTGTTCTGATTTGGAGGCCGCTCAACTTGCCGAATCAATGCGCGAAAAATGTGTTTCTGAAAAAACAAGTTTTACATTTGAAACCGTTCTCTCAACGACAAGGAACCTGAATCTTTTGAGAAGAGCGAAAGAATCTGGATTCTTTATTCGCTGTATTTATGTTCTGACTGAAAATCCAGATATAAATGTTTCTCGTGTAAAATCACGAGAGCAGGCTGGTGGTCATGGAGTTCCAGAAGATAAAGTTCGTTCTCGATACAAAAAGGCACTGGATTTAATTCCTGAGCTAATTCAAGTTTGCGATATTCTTCATATTTACGATAATTCAAAAATTCCTTTCCGAATTTTCAAAAAGCGAAAAATTCAGTATTTTTTCTGGGAAAATGAATTTTGGACAAAAGAAAAAATTGAAGAATTAACTGGCTTAAAGTTTTAATTTTCCCTAAGAAACGCGCTCTTTTTTCTTTTGTCTATCACTATCTGATAGACCACCCATGTTATTATGATTACAATAAAATCAGTTTTCATGGGGGAAAATATGGCTGCAGAAAAAAGACATATCGACAGTCGATTAATGCTGGAACGGCTTTCTAAAATCCACGCAAAGATTAAATCTGGATGTTATCCGAGCACAAAAGACCTTGCATTTGACAATGAGGTCTCAATTCCGACAATCAGCAGGGATATTCAGTTCCTTCGGGAGCGGTTTAATGCAGAAATTGAGTATGACTCTGTTAACAGAGGTTATTACTATAAAAAAGATTTCGATATGCCATTGAACTTGATTTCTGCTAAAGATGTTCTTTTTCTTTCTCTGGCGAAGCAACTTTTGTCCCAGTATGAAGAAACTCCTGTTTACAAAGAAATTTCTTCAATCATTGATTTCCTTTCGGATTCACAGGGCGTTGGAAAGTCTGACTTTCTTAACCGAATTGCACTCCCGCCTCTTCCAAAAGTTGTTATAAATGAAGAAAACTGGAACACCGTGGTTGAATGTTTGCAGAAAAACTTAGTTTTGAAATTTGACTACAACGGAAGGTGGAATACGGCAACCAGCCACAGAATATTGCGGCCGTATCAGGTACTTTTGCAGGACGGAATGTATTTTGTCTTTGGCTTCGATGAAAGTGCGGACGGTGGTAAGGGGGATGAGAGGATTTTTAATCTTTCCCGAATGAAGAATCTTGAAAAAACAGATCGAAAATTTGATTTGCCAGAAGATTTTGAGTTTTCTTCCCGATGTGGTGGTGGCAGGTTCGGTGCATTCAAAGAGGCGGAAAAAGTTCAGTATGAGATTGAATTTTATGATGATGCGTGACAGTTTGTGAAAGATTGTGTTTGGGCGGACGATCAGGAGTTTTATGATGACGAAGAGGAAAACATTACGACGATAAAGTTTTCTTCTTCGCAGTCCATGAAAGTTTTGGAATGGGTTCTTTCTCAGGGCATGAGGGCGAGGCCGATTGCACCAGAATCTTTCGTTGAACGCTGGAAAAATGAGGTTCGGGGAATGGCAAAATATGCAGGATTTGAGAACCAATGACCCGACATCATAATCTTGTATACACTATTTTTGCTAAATTGAAAATAGGGCGAAAGTACTGCTACTGGTTGATGAACGACGCCAAAAGTGAGTCTGTTCGCCACCATAAAGCTTCTGCGCTTTCATTTTTTACGAAAAGCCCGGAAATAATTCCAGTGTTGCTCAGGGAGAGAGTGTAGTAAAGAATTTTTGAGTGATCGACTGCAAGCGAGCGTTTTACGATTCTCTGACCATCTGGCTGAACCATCTGAACGATAAAGCCTTCTTCGCTCGGAACTATAAAGAAAAGCCAGCCGTTTTCCGTGACGCCCAAAAAGTCAAATGGAAGATTGTAAACTTCTTTTGTGATGTTCTCGGTGATAGAGTATTCGTAGCTAGGAATTTCAAGCGGCTCTTCATAAAGACCTGTCTCGACATTTAAAGGGCAAAGAAGTGTCGTGTAGTAGTCGATTCCTGACTGGACCTTAAGAGCGGAGTCAAGACTTGTAATGTAATAGTCAACCTTGACATAAAGCTTTCGTGAGTTTTGGTCTGGAACTATATTTTCGATTGAGACATAGGCGGGGGCATCGTTTGCATCCTCCCGCTGAACCTTCGGAACATGATTTTGAGAAATCGGCACTGTAAAAAGCAAAAATCCGTCCGTTCCGAACCAATATGCTATGAGACCGTCATTTGTGGTGCATACAACGACCAGCTCGTTTTCGCCAGTTGTGTAAATATTTTTGACATAAGGAAATGGAGTTCCGCCGGGCCCTTGCTGGCCTAAGTAGTCGATGAATTTTCCGCTGGAATCAAATCTTAAGACGACTGAAGAAAGTAAAAGCCGCTCTGCGCTGTCCCGCTCCTGCCGCTCAGTTGGCAAGGTGTCGACCGCATAAATGAATTTTCTGCTGTCAACGGCAAGCGGTCCCAAAGTGTTAAAAGGGTATGAAATGGCTTTCTTTGTGGAATTCGTCAGATTTTTTGTTGCAAATGCGACGTCTTTTAAAGTATCCTCGTTGTAATAAAGTGAAAGCAAGTCTCCGTAAGAATTTAGCTCCAGAATTTTTTTTGCCTCACCGTTTGCAATGTAGAAAAAACCGTCTCTCATAGTCATATAGGTGCGCACATTTCCAGTTCGTGCAAGGTCAAAAAGATTTAATTCATCCTCAAAATTTCCGTAACCGAGCTTAAAAAGCGCATTTTCGTTTACGGAGTGGACGGCGCCTGACTTTGAGCAGGAAATGAAGGCAAGAGAACAAAGACTTACCAAAAAAAGAAGTTTTTTCATAGGAGTATTATATCAAATCTGAATTTATTTTTCGATAGAAGATGCGTAGTCCAATAATTTTCGGAAGGCGCTCTCTTCTTTTTTTAACTCGCGGGAGCCACGGGTAATTTTACAAAGTGAAATATGAAATTTTTTCGCTATTTCCCGCTGTGTCGTTCCTTTGTCAATTTCCTTGACCAAAAGCCAGCGTTTCGCAAAATCGTTCATTTCGGCGGGCGTAAAAAGGCAGCCGAAAAAGTCATAGATGAAGTCTGAGCTTCCGTTTTTCGCAAGGAGCTTGCATATTTCGCGCAAGGAATTTTCCAAATCTTCTGTGCTAAGCTCCGTCATGTTGTCTTTTTTTGCAATGTCTTTCATTAAAAATACTTCTCCTCAAAATCCTGTACTGGAATAGGGCGTGAAAAATAGAAGCCCTGGAACAAATCGCAGCCCGCGTCTGACAGAAAATCAATCTGACTTCCGTTTTCGACGCCCTCCGTTACGACCTTCATTCCCAATTCTTTCGCAAGATTTATGATTTTTGCAAGAATAAGCTGGCTTTTTGCATTGTTTTTTGTCTGCTGCAAGAATGCCATATCGATTTTCAGGACATCTACGGAAATATCCTTCAGCATGTTCAGGCTTGAGTAGCCGCTGCCAAAATCGTCCATTTCAACGATAAAGCCCGCTGCCCTGAGCCTGTCCAAAAGCTTCATCTGGTTTTCCAGGTCAAAAATAACGGCAGTTTCTGTAATTTCAAGATTTAAATTCTTCGGAGAAATATCGTATTTTTTTACGAGCGAAGTGAAAGTCTCGTATAAATCCATCGTGAAAAAGTCTTTTGCCGAAATATTTACGGAAATTGCGATGTCCGTCCTTCCTTTTTCCTTCCATTCCGCAAGCTTTTTGCAGGCACACTCCCAGATAAAGCGATCAACATCTGAAATAATGTTGATTTTTTCGATGATTTGAATGAAATCCCCGGGCGGAATAACGCCCCGTGTCGGGTGATGCCAGCGTATAAGTGCTTCTGCCCCCCGAAGCTTACCTTCCTTCGTGACCTGAGACTGCAAATACATAACGAGCTGACCACTTTTTAATGCTTCTGGAAGCTCGTTCATAAGCATCTGCATTTTTAAAACTTCGAGACGAAGCCTGTCATTATAGTAAGAGATTGTGTTTTTGTAATCATTTTTGATTGAGCGGAGAGCGAGAAAAGCCCTGTCGCACATCACTGAAATCGGGAGCGAAGAATCTTCGACCTCATAAACGCCCATATGCCCGATAAGGTTGTAAGAAAAATTATTCAGATATGACATCCTGTTTTTAAATGATTCGATGTACGCTTCCGCATCAAAATGGCGTTTGGGCACGAGAAACACGAAGTGATCGTTAAAAAGACGCCCGTAAATGTCATCCGGAGCAGCATTCATTCGGATTGAGTCCGCAAGCCGAAGCAGAATGGTGTCGCCAAAAGCGCGGCCATGCAAATCATTAATCAGCTTGAAATTTACTAAATCCGTGACAATCAGGAGATAGGGGGTAAATTTGTCAAATTTTAACCGGTGCTCAACCTTTTCGATAAAATAATCCTGATTAAAAAGTCCGGTGAGTTTGTCCCTTGTCCGTAAGATTTTTTCTTCGTAGAACTGATTTTTTGACTCTGTAATGTCTTCAATCAGATAATATCGACCGACCGTCACATTGTTCTCTTTGATAAAAAAATCAGAAACCTGAAGATACAGCCGTTTGTCGTCAAAGGCATAGTCAAATTCCTTTGAAAAAGTCGCTTCTTTTTCGGCAGAGAAATCAGACTTGAATCTTTCAAAATCAGTGAAAATTTCCTGAGATAAAATAGTCCGCTCTGTACAACCAAAAATTTCGTTTATGAAGGCATTGACATAAATGCACTTTCCGTCTGTGTCGAGAAGCACGATACCGCTTTTTAAGTTATTCGTGATAAGTCCGAGGGTTTTTTGTATAAGGCGATTCGGCAGAACTTTTAAAATAATGTGATAAGTTGCGATAAAGCAAAGTGCGTACACGATGATTGAAAAATTGAAAGGAAAATCTGTAAGTGTATATGCTAAATTTGCCACAAAAATAAACAATACAAAGGTAAGAAGTGAATAATATTTGACTCTGAAGGTCGGTGGTTCTGTTAAAACTCTTTTTAAAAGAACGATAAAAGTCAGTGCAAAAAGGGAAAGCTCAAAAATTACGATAAAAAGTAGATAAGGCGAAGATATGTATCGAAGATAAAAATCCTTGAAGAATCTTACATAAAAAACACTAAACACGAAATTATTAAAAATGTTCGCTATTAAGATACCTGTCATCAAAAAGGCAAGCGGAAGCACAAAAAAATTGTAAAATTTTGAAAGTCTTTTGCTTTTAGTATAGTAAATTCCAAAATTGAAGACAAAAACCGCAATCCAGATTGCACCGGAAAAATAAATTGAGTATGCAATTGAAGCTAAAAACTCATTTTGTGTGATAATGGTAACTATATGAGCGAGCGTTGAGATAAAAGATGGAATTAAGACAATAATCATTCGCTTTGCAAGGGAAGACTTTTGCAAGTAAAGCTTTCGCATTCCTATTGGAAAAAAAGCGAGTACGGCGCACATCAGGAAAAGAAATGTTGTTTTCATTAGTAGGATTATTTTAGCATAAAAAAATCAAAATTGAAAGTTTAATTGGTACAAAACTTTGGCTCTTAAAAGCTATCGTTCATAGCTGGAATTTATGTTCAGCTCAGCGCGGTATTTTGCGACCGTTCTGCGAGCGATTTTGATTCCTTTTTCTGAAAGAATATCTGAAATTTTCTGGTCGGAAAGAGGTTTTTTGTCAGATATATGCTCCTTTAAGATTTCAGAGATTTCGTATTTGATGCTTTCTTTTGAAATTCCATCTGTTGAAATACCTTCTGCTGATTTTGAGCCAGTGTCTTTTGTGGCTGGCAAGCCGCTGGTGAAAAAATATGAAAAAGGGAAAATTCCCCATTCGCAGGAAAGATATTTTGAAGAAGCCATTCTTGAAATGGTCGCCTCGTGAACTTCAAGTAAGTCCGCGATGTCTTTTTGTCGAAGCGGTGCTAAAAATCTGGGACCTTTTCTGAAAAATTCTGCCTGAAGGCGGACAATTTCTTTTGTTGCTTTTAAAATCGTGCTCTCACGGAACAAAATACTTTCGATAAAAACCTTCGCCTCATTTACGCTGTTTCTGGCAAATTTTAATTCAGATTTTTTTCGTTCCGTTTTTTCGCTTCCGTCATTTACCTTTATTTCCGTAGATTTTATGATTTCTGTGTAATCTTTGGAGATTGAAAGCTTTGGTAAAAATTCCCTGTCAAAGCTGACAATAAATTCCTCTTCGTCATTCTGATTTCGTGTGACTGTCACATCCGGAGAGATAAAATTCGTCCCTGAACAGCCAAAATTTCGTGCGGGGTAGGGGTCTAGAGTTTTTATGAAATCCAGTGAAATGGCTATTTCTTCCTCGGTAAAATCTTCTTTTTGAAGAGGAAAATTTTCAGATTCATCATCTTCATTTTTATATTCAAGTTTTTTTTGTTCTGAAAGATAATCCGAAAGTTTTTTTTGAATTTTTTTGACTTGAGGGGGATTTAAAAAGTCAAAATGAGCGTGTGATTCCAAAAGAAAAAGGGTTAAGTTGCTTGCAATTCCAGAAATTTTTGCCTGAACGAAAAGGCTTTCTATATAATTGTTCGTGCATACTCCGATTGGGTCAAGATTTTGAACTGTCCAAAGGCATTTTTTTAAAAAATCTTCGTTATGAAGCGGATTGGAGCTTTCCAAAAAGGAAATAGGTGCCAAAATATGGAAACCCTTTGAGTCAAGATTATAAATCAGCTTTTGGCAGAGAGCTTTTTCATCTTCGGAGATATTCATTGAATTCAGCTGATGAAGAAGATGGTCAGTCAAAGCCTCTCTCTCATCGCTCTCGCTTTCAAGTGCCGCCTGAAAATTGTCGCTGGCAGCCACTCCCGAAGCAGAGACACTTCCGTAGTGTGTGTTGTCAGAAAATCGTGAATTGTTTGAAAATTCGGCTTTTGAGGAAGCGACTCCCGATTCCAGGGAATCTGATTTTATTTCAAGCGCTGGATTTTTTGCCGCATAAGAATAAATCTCGTTCCGTAGGTCCGCCCCGCTCATCGAAAGCAAATTCAGCGACATAATCTGCGTTTGACTCATTTTCTGCGTCTGAGTCTGCGCCATATTTTGAGAAACTCGCTGCTGCATCGACATATTCGGAAAGTCAGCCATAAAAATAATTATAAAGCGAAAAACGAAAAATGTGGAGAGCAGGCACGGCAAGAAGCCCTTCAAATGCATTGTCATCCAGCCCTGAGCCGAAAGCGAATTTTTTGAAGTTCTTTGTATTCTGGGTATCTCTAAAAACTCGCCTTTGGCGATTTTTTAGAGAACCCGACGAGTTCTAACTCTTGAAAATAGCAAGAGTTAGAACATCGCATTTTCAAAGTTATCTCTAAAAATTGCAATTTTTAGAGATTCCCTTCTTATTTTTCAATTCTCGATGTATAATTTTCTTGAATGGAAACCTACATAATCGGAAATATTCTCAAAGAATACCGCATCCGCCTAAAAATCTCTCAAGAAGATTTGTGTCTCGACCTGTGCGCTGTCTCTACGCTCTCACGGATTGAGTCGGGGGCGCAAATTCCAGGACGAAAACTTGTGGAAGCGTTGTTCAGCCGGATGGGAGTGAACAAGAGCGTTCCGCTTACGAAAGTTGATTTTCAGCGGGAAAATCTTGAGTTCAAGATAAATGATATGGTGGCGACAGGCAAATTTGAAATCTTTGACCTTCTCGAAGAATACAAAAACTGCGGTGATGAACTGAACAGTCTTGAAAAACAATTTTATCTTTTTTATAAGACAATGGCGGAAGATTTTTTTGAGCATAATTGTGAGAAGGCATTAAAAAATTATGAAGAAGCCTTAAAAATAAGCATAAAAGACTATGAAATTGGAAAAATCCCAAACACAAGGCTTCTGACAAAAACCGAACTGATGATTTTGAATAATATTTCCAGAACGCAATATTTCTCAGGTCAAAAAGGGTCTGCGATTGAATTGATGGAATTTCTACGCTCGTATTTTGAAAAAGGCATTATGAGTGAGGAAGAAAAAGCAAAAAACTATCCAGTGATTCTTTTTAATCTTGAAAATTGGTATGGAAATTCTGATGATGATAAAAAAGTCCTTGAACTTTGTGATATAGGAATTGATATTTGCATTCGTTACGGAAAACTTTCGCAATTTCCATTTCATATATTCAATAAAGGTTGTTCATTGGTTAAACTAGGAAAAACGGAAGAGGGAATAAAATGTTTAAAGCAGTCTATGGTAATTCTTGAAACTATGAAAGAATATGATGATATTGAACACGGAAAAAACTGGGTTAAAGAAAATTTAAATATCGAATTATAGAAATCTCTTTTATCCTAATTTATATCTGAAAAATCCTAAAAATTCTCAAAATTTGCGTAAAATGCTATGGTCTTTTGAAATCTCTAATCTTAAAATTGTCTATAAGTTTGCAAACGAAAAATTTTAAACATCACGAGGCAAAATTATGAAAAAGATTTTAAAAATCGCAGTTTTGGGATTTGCGTTCACAGCAGCAACATTTTTTATTAGCTGTTCCGATGCAATTCAAGAAAATGAAGAAAGTCAGAGCATCGAGCAAGTCGTAGAGGAAACAAATTCAGATTCTTCGAGACATTGTTTTTCAGGTTCTGGGTGAGATTGCATTGGTCATGATTATGGTCATCGCCGAAATGGACACGGACACGGCTCAAGTGTCTGCAAGTAACAATCAAAAAAATTGAAAAGGGAGAATTTATTATGAAAAAGATTTTTAGTTCAATTATCGCATCTGCTTTGGCAGTATCAATGATTCTTACAAGTTGTTCAGACCTTTCTGTGTCTGACAATCAGGCAAACGAAAGCAAAACAGTTGCAACTTTCGGAAAATACAGTGAATTTGGAGCAAATTTAAAATCCAAATTTGAAGAAGATTCTGCGCGTGCACTTCTGGGGCAAGAAGAAACGCTTGCCGCTGAGGATGAAGATTGTATTTTGCTTGATGCAGATGAATCGTCGGCAAGTTTTCTCTTGAAAAACGACTATGTTTCTGAAACGGCAGCTTCATATATTGAAAGAATGGACGGGCTTTTTGATGCCGAAGCCGATGAAGAATCTATTGTTGCTGGAATTGTTGCTATTGAACAAGAAGCGATTGAAAAACTTTCGGATGATGATTTGGATTCGGTAATGTATTATGCTGAAGCCGCGAAAGCCGGTGTTTCGGTTTTCTCAGAATATGATTCTGACACAGGTGCAAGACGACTTTCATGGCGAAAACTCAGAAAAATCCGAAATATCGTTGTTTCCGTTGCTGTTAGTGCAGTTGTTGGATTTGGCGTAGGGTATGCAGTTTCTGGTGGAAATCCCATTGTTGCTGCTGCAACGGCTGTTACCTGTGGTGCTGCAGGGGGAAAGGCTTCCTATGACTCTGGCGAAATTTGCGTGGTGTTTAAGTATAATAAAAGTTAGAAACGAATAAATTCTAAGACAAAGCATAGCGTACAATTTTTTATGCTATGCTTTGTATTTATGAAATTGAATTATACGCAATTCGCCTAAAGTATAATCATATTATATAACCTTAAAATTATTTGAAAGTCTTATTAAAAAAGGAGTTTTTTTTATGAAAAAGGTTATTTCACTCATTCTTCTCGCGTTCTCGTTTGCGCTTTATGCGCAGGAAGCCGCGACTTCTTCGGAATCTGTCTCGTCATCTGAGTCTTCTGAAATCACTTTTAAAAAAGATTCTCTGACTTCTGCTGAAAACCCGCCACTTGTGATTCATCGCGGGGGAATTTTCCATGTCTTTGACTACAAAATGTTGGATGGAAAAAATCTTTCCTACGGCGAGCTGAACAAATTGCTCAAAACCGTTCCCGAAAATAAGTCGCTCCTCGTCAAAAAAAATATTTGGCAGGGGCTTGACTACGCTTTTATCGCGGGATTTTGCGCGGCACTTGGCGTGACTATGTACGCGGACAACAAGGGCTGGAGCGATATGACTTATTACAGCTCGGCGGCAGGCGTGGGCTGCTTTTTGTTTGCGACTTGCTCGGGGATGATAGCGCACTCATATCGTTCTGCGGCAGTTGACAATTACAATTTGTCTGTTATGGGAATCCCGTTGAATTAAAGCAAGGATTATATGATTTGATTGATTCAAGCAATGTGAGCGTGGAATTGATTTTTGTAGCGGTTATACCTACAATCAATTGTTCAGAGCCTTGACAAGTTCAAATGTTACCAACTTGAATACCTTTGCAAACGCTTTGGTAAAAGTGGCAAACCGTCAGTCAGATTTGCAGAATGTCATCAATACACTGGAAGCAAACCACGATTAAATAAATTATCTTGCCGAGTTTCCTTCGGCAAGATAATTTGGGAGCATAACTGTATGAAGAATATCATCTTTCTTTTGTTTAGTTTTCTGTCTGCCATTATGTATACTGGTTGCCCTTGTTGGTGCGAGCCAGGTGGCGAAATTGCCACATTACCCAATGTAAGTTTTACAATTTCTCCCGAAAAAGATAAGTATGCCGCTGATGAAGAAATGACTCTCACATTTTCACAAATTCCTGATTTTTCTTTCTTCGGAAAATATTCATTTACAATAAAACTAGAAAAATTTGATGAGAATAAAAAAGAATACATCACAACAGACAAAATAAAAATATTAGATTCTGAATCCAATTCCGTAGCTTTTGAATATGAAGAAAAAGATGTGGAAAATTCCTCAAAAGTTGTAAAAACATTTCCCATAAAAGCCGTAGAACAAGGCAAATTCGTATGTCATATTTATGGTGACGGCTATCACTTTTATAATAACGGAGGATATACATTGGTTAGCTATGACAAATGTATTTACATAAATGTCGTTGAATAAATCACAAACCGCCAGTCTGATTTGCAGAATGTTATCAATACACTGGAAGCAAATCATGATTAAATAGTATCCGTAGCAAGCTGAAATTACGTAATGGCGTTTCTAGTTTGCTACACTATGTGAGGTACGCTTATGAAAAAGATTTTCTTTGCCGCTTTTGTATTCATTTTTTGCCATATTTTCACGGGGTGCTTCTGGTGCCAGCTTGATGAGGAGCCTGTTATTTTACAAAATACGGATTTTTTTATTACACCTGAAAAAGATGTATATTCAATTGATGAAGAGATAAAACTCAATTTTTCATCCATTGTTGATTTTTCTTACTTCACAAAATATTGTTTTGATATATCTTTAAGAGAATTTTCCGAAAAGGAAAACAATTATGTTACAACTGAAAATTTAATCTGTTATGATGGGGAGACAAAGGAAAAAACAGAATCTTTCGAATATGACGAAAAAGATACCGTTAATAACTCAACCTTATCAAAGACATTTTTGTTAAAAGCGAGCCAACGAGGTAAATTTTCCTGCAAAATAAAAGGCACTGGCTATCATTTTAATGAATATGGAGGTTCTAGCCCAGGAATCAGATATGACAAATGTATTTACATTGATGTCGTTGAATAAATTACAAACCGCCAGTCAGATTTACAGAATACCATAAAAACATTGGAAGCAAACCACGATTAAATAGTATCCGTAGCAAGCTAAAATTGCGTAATGGCGTTTCTAGTTTGCTACACTTATGTGAGGTACGCTTATGAAAAAGATTTTCTTTGCCACTTTTGTATTCATTTTTTGCCATATTTTCACAGGGTGCTTTTTTCTGTGGTGCGAGCCAGGCATTGAATGGCATCCCTTATCTGGAACGGCGGAAATCCTAGTCAGTCCGCAGCAAGAAGAATACAACTGTGAAGATGAAATAACATTGACTATAAAATATTCTTCTACAGAAAATTCCTATAACAAAATTTTGCTAAAAAACTATGTGGAAATATACGACCCAACTAAAAAAAAGTATATTTCTACTGACAATATGCTTATTCATAAAGGAAATTCAGAAGAAAATCTCGCAAATAATAGTTATGAACTTTTAGATTGTAACAATCCTCCAAGTCAAAGTTTAGAAGAAAAATTATTTATTCAAACAAAAAATACAGGACATTACAGGATTGTTTTTTTCGTACTTGGTTGCAAAAAAGATTCAGACAGTGCGGATTCTTATTCAAAATACTTTTATATTGAATTTCAATAAAAATATAAGGAGAGCCCCAGTATGAAAAAATCAATTTTCGTTCTTTTTGCGATTTTCGCGCTTTCGGCGTTTTTCTGTATTTCCTGTCATCGGTTATGTACCTGGTGCGGTTGGTTTTAAAACTCACTTGGTAAATAAAGAGAACGGTTCAATCAATAATAGCGAAGAAAAACAGATAGTGATGGTCGGGCAACTTTTACTTTTGTAAAATCTGAGCGACCTGTTTGATATATATATCTGAAAGCGAGTTTTTCGAAGTTCCATAAATTAAAAGGAATGTCGTTTTTATCTAAAACTTAATCTGTAAAATCCTAAAAAATCTTAAAATTTGCGTAAAATGCTATGGTCTTTTGAAATCTCTAATTTTAAAATTGTCTATGGGATTGAAAGTAACAATCAAAAAAAATTGAAAAAGGAGAAGTTTATTATGAAAAAGATTTTTAGTTTTGCTGCGGTCGTGACCGTAATTTCGGCTCTGTTCTTTGGGTGCAGCGATATTGCTACGAGTAGTGAAAATGAATTGTCGATAAATTCGCAAAGACGGCAGACTTTGGCATTTTATGCGGGAGTTGGGAATTATAAAGCAAACCAAAATGAAATGGAAGCAACTCTTGCTAGTTTTTTAACGATATCGGAAGACGAACGTTCTGTTACAAATGTTTCAAACTATGTGTTTACTTTGGCTGCAACTGATTCTGTAGAAGTTGCAAAAAATACGATTGTGCGTTCTGCAAATTTGGATTCATATGATGATGTCGATTTATATCTCTACAACATGAAAAACACGGCAGATGGAACAGAGGGATTTGCAATTACTTCTACCGATCGCAGAATCGGTACAGTTCTAGCTTTTGTTCCAAACGGAACAATTGAAGATGCAAGAGAGAATCCTTTTCTCGAAATTTTCTTTGATAACTTGGAAGAATACATCGGTGAGACGGTGGAAATTTGGAACGATTTGTCTGATGAAGAACTTTCTGAAAGCCGTGCGTCTGCATCGTCTATCATTACATCAGGAAATTACACATTCTCAAATTGGCAGTTTCATTCTGGAAATGTAGATTATATTCTAAAAACAAAGTGGGGACAAGGTAGTCCGTATAATACAGTTGTAAATCAAAGAATTAATGACGGCAAAAGTTATCCTGTTGGGTGTGGACCGACAGCTTTAGCTCAACTACTAGCTGTTTTGGAATATCCTAAACAATATGATTGGATAGCCATGAAGGCCAATCCTTATGCAATAAATGTGTCTGCCTCTGCAAAAAATATGATTGCAAATTTAATGTCAGAACTTGGAATTGGCTTAAATGTTTCGTATTCTACAACTGGAACTGGTTGTTTTAATTCTGATGTCGAAAAATACTTATTAAATAATGGGTATTCTTATTCAGGATTTAAGGGGTATGATTTATCTTCCGTTCAGAGTTCAATTGACAATGGCTATCCTGTAATGGCTCAGGGGTATGCAACAAAAAAGACGAAAAAGAAGAAAATTTTTGGGATTACATATAAAAAGACAACAAGTTATTATAATGGACACTACTGGATTATAGATGCATATGCACGATTTTCTTGTAATGCAAAAAATAAGACATCTGATGAAGTAACAAAAATTACGGAAAATTTTGTGCATTGCAACCTTGGGTGGGACGGAGGCTGTAATGGGTATTATCTAAATGGTGTTTTTGATACGGCTCATGTTCCTGTTGAATATACAAATGGAAGCACGTACAATACAGGAAATAGTTCTCATAATTTCCAATATAAACAGCAAATATTAACAAACTTGCATCATAACTAATAGAAGGCAAAACTATGAAAAAATTCATTTTATTATCTATGCTTACTTTGCTTGCTTCGTTATTCCTTTCATCATGCACTGAGGACTCTGACGAACCTTACACAAAATTCAAAGACTATTCCACATTTACTGCAAATCGTGAAGCATGGACAGAACTAGATGACTACAGCTTTACTTATAACTTTAGGCTAGGCTCTACTTATATGCAATCGCCAGTCTCTGTAAGCGTGAAAAATGGAAAAGGGACTTGTTCCCCTGAAGTTGAAGCTGCCCCTGTGCCTGAATATTTATTTGAATCAATATCTGAAGTTTATGAATATTTTGAAAATCGCTGGCAGAAGGTAAAAAGCGAAAAAAATACGAACTTGAGGATATTATTTTCGGTGGAGTATTCAAAACACGGTGAACGGGTTTATCCGTCAACTCTAAAAGAACACATTGAATGGTGTGGTAGCGGTGATGCTCCTGTAGGAACTGGTACTGGCGGAGTTGAAATCGGTATCACTAATTTTGTCGTTACGGCGGGGGACTTGTTTTGAGGGAGAGGAAAAAAGGAAACTAAACAGACTCGGTTTCCCTTTTATACTCATCAGCTATGTAATCAGGGCCGTTGCACCAGAATGCTGTGCGCTCGTCGAAAAGCATTTTGGCAGTCTGCGTTTTTATAAAGCTGTCAAACGCTTTTATTCTGGAGATGTTATTTCTTTCGGCGATTGTTTTGCAAGCGAGGGCTGTAAGAAGTTCCATACTGTATTCATATTTACTTAATACCATTTTAGTCCTCCAACTTGACGATTTTGTATTCCTTAAAGCATAAAGATTTCAAGGCCTTTTCTGTTCTGAAACAGATTTGATCTGACAATTTATTCGGAATCAGGAACTTTATTGCTGTCGCATCTGCTTCAGTAGAGCCGACTTCACCATAAAAGCCGTTTATATATGCGGTAAGAACTTGATTTGTTGAGTCATTTGCAATTTTTCCTGCAATTATATCATAATCCTGCCATTTTTGGATTTCATTTTTTAGGGCATCTGATTTTCTGTGTGCTACAACGCAATGAAGCCAATTTCCATCTGCTGAGTTAAATTCATGATAGCGGATATTTGTAGAAAGATTTTGCTTATATTTGAAAATTGAAATATAGCCAATATCTGATTTCACATCTTTTACATTATTCTTTACAGCTTTGCCTATTGCACTTCTAATAAAGCGGCATGCCTGATTGTAATCTGTTGTGACATAAAAACCTTGACCGAAATCTTTTCCAGAAGCACAAAGTGATAAATCTATTTTTTTTATGACAGTGTAGCTTGCGTGATACAGTGTAATTTCTTCTCTTAAAATCATAGACTTACCCCATTGTTTTTTAGATAGGATTCTATATCGTTGAGGTTTGCTTCGTCACCTTGAATATGAAAAAAATCATAGCAGGTTTCAATATAATCGTAAATTTTATATTCATTAAAAATTTTACTGCATTTTTCTTCATTTATGTTCCATTTATTTTGAGCAAGACGAAATAAGCGAATCTGAATCAGAAATAAATCATCTTCTCGCTTTTTTCCGATAACATCGTCCATGATTTTTTCCTTTATGAAATACTATACCACAAAAAAAGAATTTTTTATAGATGCGGGAAGGGGATAGATGATTTTACCGGAGAGCCTTGTCCAAAAGCTCGGCAAAAGTTGAATATCCGTCGTAGGGGTATTTTTCTGTGATTTCTGCTTTTGCGATTTTTAGTTCATGAAACTCATTTTGGACTTCCAGCAGTTTTTGGTAGTAGAAGCCGATTCCAGTGACCGTCGCCATGTATTTGAGATTTAGCTCTGTGTTTTCTAGTCCAAATTTGCCAAGCCGATAGAGATTTCCGTATCCAGGCTCGTTTATCGTTGCCACCCGACCGACAATTGGAGTATCGATTTGGTCGGAATAGCTGGTGAAGTAAGTTTTTGTCAATTATAGTGACCTCCTTGTGTGGTAGTGTAGCAGAGAGGGGCGGCCTTTTGGTCAACTGGAAGGGGACTTTTCATTTTAGGTGGTTTTGCAGGACATAATCACGCCCTTTTTGATTTTATCAAGTTGCAATCTCACATATACTATTCATTTCGGCAAGTTGGATAAAATTCATGCTTACATCAAAGAAAGTCTTGCACCTTTCTATGGCTTTTGAGTATTAAAAGTATTCAGCTATTTTATTTATTTAATTTCATAGGCTGTCAGCAAATCAATTATTTCTTTTCTATCAAACTCTTGGGCAATCATTAATGCTGTTTGGCAATCATCATTTTTTGCAGTTACATCTACATTGTTTGTACACAGTAATTCTACGGCTTCAATAAAATCTTCTCGTACCGCAGCCATAAGAATCGTTCCATTAAAATTATCTTTCTCGTTCACATCTGCTCCATGTTCAATTAACAATTTCATCATTTCAAGGTTATGCCCATTAACAGCCAAGTATAATGGTGTATAACCTAAAGAATCTTTTGAATCAATTGCTGTGCCTAATTGAATTAGTATCTGTGCAATTTCATAAGAATTATTGAGAGCGGCCCAGCCAAGAGATGTTTCTCCATGCTCTGGATTTGCATTTATATCCGCCCCTGCCTTTATCAATAATTTTGCCATATCTATACTGTTGTGATATGCTGCTGTTCCAAGCGGAAAGGAGTGACCTTTTGATTCTGCTTCTATATTTGCACTATTTTCAATTAATAATTGGGCTGTTTCAACAGAGTTCATTTCTGCCGCCAAGATTAATGGAGTAACGCCATCATTCCTTTTTGTTTCTATATCAGCTCCAGATTCAATTAAAAGTTTGGCAACATCTAGGGAATCATAGAATACAGCCCACATAAGAGCTGTACAACCATTAATATCTTTTTCTTCTAAATCCGCTCCCTCATCAATCAGTCTTTTTGCTTTTTTAACGGAATTTTGTAAAGCAGCTTTCATAAGCTCAGTAAAGCCTTTAATTCCATCTGAACTTACGCTTAATCTCTTAAAAAAAATTTGCACAGAAGGAATATGTTCATATTTTAAGAGTTCATCGAACGCGCTTTTTATTATATCTTCTGAATATCCATCATTAATCGCATCAAAGTAACAGTTTATTGCTTTATCAATATTAGTTTCCGTTCCGTAGCCATTTTCATAGCAATATGCAAGATTTAAAATTGCATAAGGATAGCCTTTTTCAGCTGCAATGTTAAAGGAAATAAAAGCCTGATCATAATCTTTAGGAACACATTTTCCTTCGAGATAAAGAGTTCCTAAATAATTGATTGAAAATGGATTACCACTGTTGATACTTTTGTGTAAGTATTTCAATCCCTTTTCATAGTCTGGTGGGATTCCTTTGCCATCAATATAAATCATGGCCAAAGAGGAAATTGCATCTTCATTGCCTAGCTCAGCTGCTTTTTCAAAAAATGGGGCAGCCTCAGCAAAGTTATTATTTTGTGCAAATTCACTTGCTTTGTTGAACAATTCTTCAGCTGTAGCTTCTTCATTTATTACATGATTTTTTTGATAACCTAATTTTTTCCCACACTGAGAACAAAAGTTAGCATAATCAGGAAGTTCTTTTCCACAATATTTACAAAACATAGATTTTCCTCACTAAAATTTCATAGAATAATTATATACCAACAACTACGAAGCCAAAAATCAACATAATTGCAACAAAAACAGCAAGAACCTTTATGATTGCTATAAGGCCAGGATCTATTTTCTCTTTATCATTAGATTTTACTGTTTTTTCTTTTTGATTGTCTGTTAAATTATATGCTTCTATTTCTGCAGTAGAATCAAGTTTTGTTCCACATTTCATGCAAAAAAACGCATCGTCAACAATAGCAGCCCCACAATTAGGACAAATTTTTCTATTTTGAGTATCTAATATCTTTACACCACAGTTCATACAAAATACAGCATCATCGTCCAATTTAAATCCACAAGTTCTACAATACATAAAAAGCTCCTGTTTATTCTTCTAATCTTGTATTCTTCCAGTCTAATTTTATAAAATTTTCTGGATATAACAATTCTTTTACATCTTTTTCTGTACAATTTCCGAATACCTGCGGAATTCCTCCAGTCCATGCACGGACTTTATCTTTGCCGAAAATGGCGATTGCGTTTTGGATTGCATCAATTCCATAACCGTCGCCTTTATCCTTATAATTTTTGATGTATGAATCCAATTCATCTGGATTAATCCATTTTTCTTCACCTTTGTGACCGACAACCACCGTGCAAAAAGCTTTGTCTTTTTCGGATCTGGCTCTGATTCCTTCGGCGAATGCGTGCTGCCAGATTGTATCGTCGGGCGGAAGTCGGTAGCCGAGTAAAACGATGTGTTTTGCTTTTTCCAGCGATATTTTCACATTCCGTTGGATTTCTTCCAAAAAAGATGTGGGCGTAGATTTGTACATGGTCTGCATAATCATTGGCGCGTCACTTGCTTTCGTTTCAGAGCCGCAGTGCATACATTGAAGCGAATCATATTTTAATTCCTTTCGCCAATCGTTTTCTTTCTGGGTGAATTCGGTTTTAGCAATGCTGTCAGATTCAAAAAGCGGGATTGGGAAACTTGGAATTATTTTTTTCGATTTGTAATCTCCCCAATCATTGTTTCCGTGAAAGAATGTCATTCTTCCGCACACGGGGCATTCACGCCAAGCAGACGAGCCGTGCGCAAAATAAAACTTTCCCGCGCGGTTGAGCGGAGTGCCGATGTGGTCGTCCTCGTTTTCGCGGCTCGCGACGCTTTCGGTAAATTCAAGAGTCGGCTTTATCTTACCGTCCACAAGTTTTCGTCCTCGATGCTCCACTCCGTAATCGAGCCATAATTTTAGCGGGTGGTCTTGGATGTAGGGCGGATGATGATTCAGCTCATAATGGGAGTTCATAAAAATCCACGGAAAGACCATCTCAAAATTGAAAGAAACGAAAGCTGTTGAAAAGAGATAAAAATCGCGGGTATGAACTTTTTTGCCTTGCTGTGCGAATTGAAAGCCTTCCTTCTGCATCAGTCGGTCAAAGGCCTTGATGAACTTTTTGTATTTTGCAAATTCATCTGATTTTTCGCCTTTTGAGATTTTGTACCATGCTCCTGCAAAAAGCATATTGATGAAAAGCGTGAGGAACTTCCGTGCCCCCTGTAATCGTGACGGCGAAAGAATTTCTTCGCATGAAATGTCATTGTCGGACTTGTTCAGACAGCCTCTTACTTTCAATGATTGGTGAGCGAGTAGTTTTTTGTCAATTATCGAATATGCATCGCGTATCAGGTTGTCGGGGGATTCGCTATGCGGGCAGATTTTTATGACTTTTCTTAAAGCGTTCCAGTCGTAATCAGTGCGAAGTTCCATGATTCGTTTCTGCAGCAGCTGCTTGTCCGAAACATTTCCAAACACAATCCGAGCGTTTTCCAAGTCAAAATTAGAAATCAAAAAATTGCTTTCCCCGCTACCGTCAAGAAAATTAAGAAAAGCAGTGACTTTTGACAAATCTTTTTCTGAGAAATATTTTTTTAAAATGGCATCTGCTTCATCCTTCATGGATTGGCCTGACAGAGAACGCAGAATTTTTGACTGATCATCGGTGGTCGGCATACCGAGAGAGGCTGTCGCACCGGCACCGATAAAGACGAGGGTCTCGGAATGTGTGGGAGTGTATTCTGACGACATTAGCTACTCCGAAAGCAAGGTGAGAGAGGTAATATCTAGTTTGTCAGCAGAATCAAAATTTATCCCGTCTTTATCAACAATTTTGTCAATCACCAATTTTACGCGATGCCCAAGATATGTTGCATTAATTAAAGAAGGATTGACCTTAAATTTTTCTTTTTCGTTAAATGCGACTATTGTATAACCGCTCTTTAGATTTTCAGTGCAGACTAAGTTGAATCTGTTTTCATTCTGCTTTAGTAAATAGCCCTCGATACCACATAATCGTATTTTTACTTCATTTTTATCTTTTGAAATCTCTATCTCTTTTATTGTTCCCTCAATAATATAATTTGTCATAATTTTCTCCATTTTGTTTATTAGTTTTTCAATTCATCAGCACTAAAACACAATACAAATATTGTACTGTCTTCTAATTTCACGGCTTGAAAATAGTTTGTTTCTTTTTCGGCACGGCATACAACAAACACTGTTCCATAATCTTTCAATATTTTTGTCGCATATTGCAACTCTGTTAAATCATTGATTTCTGTAAAATATGTATTTGTCAATTTTGGTTTTACCAATTTCTCTTGCCAATACTCTGGATACGAATTACTGTCATAAACTTTCCCCTTGTCTTTCTCATAGTATATGTACTCCCATTCTTCAGACCAAGGAATAGAAGTATAAGGAAAGAATACTTCTGTTCTAGTTATTCTTTTTTCTCCGTAGTTTTCTACTTTTGATGAATTACTTGCATTTTTAGTTTTAGAAGAAGATGTTTTCAGTCTATCTAAGGCTGTTACTGCTAATTCATACCCCTGATTTGCTGCCTTTTCATACCATTCAGAGGCCTTAACATAATCAACAGGTACACCGAAACCGTTTTGATAAAGAACACCTAAATTATATTGAGCGACAGGATCTCCTTGTATAGCCGACTGATTATATAAATCTTTTGCTTTTTTTAAATCTTTAGTTACACCGTAACCATACTGATACATATACCCCAAACAGGTTTGTGCATCTATATTTCCCTGTTCTGCTGCTTTTTCATACCATATTTTTGCATCTTTATAGCTTTTGTTTACTCCATATCCATTAAAATAGAAAATTCCTATTTTATTTTGAGAAAATGCATCTCCCTGTTTTGCTGATTTCATGTACCAGTCAAAAGCCTTTGCGTAATTTTGAAAGCCACCTTCACCTGTCTGATATAGCCAGCCCATATTTCCCTGTGAATAAGAATCAGTTATTTTATCTGCTTTTAAAAAATATTCGAACGCAAGTTTGTAATCACCATTTTCATAAGCTTTATTTGCAAGATCTACATAAGAAACTCCGTTGTTTAGAGAGTCTGCTGCATTATCTTTTGAAACAATAAACTTCACATCTTTGTCATTCCGTGAAACTGTGCCGCTCCAAATATATAAAATCTTCTTTGTTTCCACTTGAACGGCTTTTAAAGTAAACTTCCAGCCAGAGGAAGCGTCTTCAAATTTTCCTAAAACAACACAATCCGCGCCAAGAGAATTTCCTACGGATTGAATGGTCGCATCGCTAACTTCGCCAGAATTTTGATAATCAAATTCCTTCTTGATAAGGGAAAGCGTAGAGTCATTTCTTTCCGCAACGGCTGTTGTTTTCAGATTAACTACAAAGTTATTATTTAACTCAGAATAAATATAATCACTTAAACGCTCTGAATCCGCTTGAACATCTACGATTACGACGGTATTTATATTGCCATCGATTTTCTTGCATATTTCGGAACTTCCCTTGCTAATTGCTTCCTGCAAACTGTAAGTTTTTGCAAAAAGTGGAATCGTCATCAAAATTGCTAAAAGACAAATTGTAAATTTCTTCATAAAAACTCCTGCCTTTATTGTTCCTTAATTTTTTCTACTTTAAGCATGTCTCTGCGAATTCCTCTTCCAAGACATTCTCTATTCTGGAAAGTGCCATTTTTTTAACTGTAGCCGAATTAAAGGCTGAAACCTTTTCAAGTGATTTTGAAAAAGACGAGACAACTTCTTTTCCATCAGAAATGACTACAGAGATTTGAGGATAAATTGAATGAATGTTTCCTGTAATTTGTTCTGCAATATCAACATCCACATTCATAATATGATTTTCGCCGGATTTGCAGACTGTAAAGCCCGCATCTGTTACAAGACTGCTTATTTTTGAATAAATTCGCCCGTCACCATCACCTTTTGTATTTATTTTTATTTTCACTTCACGAGTCAGATTTGGAAGCCGCTGTTTCAAATTCATTATATCTTCCATAAGACCTGAATATTTTTTGCAGCGATTCGGAAAGATAAAAAGAGCCGTATAATACAAATCCTCAAAATCAGATGTATTTGACAGAATTTTATTTGCTTTGATAACAGCCTTTAGCCCTTTCTGATTTTTTACCTGTGAGATATTTTTTGAAAGAGAAGAATAGTGTATGTTCAACTTTGGCTCTAAAACAGCCCATGCTTCTTCCCTTGAAATATAAGCGCAGACGATATAATTTTTGCTTTGTGAATCAAAATAATATTCCGTATGCTTTATTCCGAACAGTTCGATTTGTGATTTTATTATGATTTCTCTTGAAATGTTTTCCCTGGCTTCCTCTGTATTTGAAATCCGCTGGACAGCCCTTGTGGTAGCCGAAACTTCTTTTGAAAAATATGAGGCAAGATTTCCGTCCGCCACGGAGGCTGCCATTTCTTTTTTCTTTGCATAGCCCAAGGCCGTGATATATTCTGAAGACGGAAAAACTTGATTTACTGAAAAAGAATCCGCCCAAAGCGGTTTTTCTGTTTTTGGAACTGAAGTGCATGACAGAATGACAAGCATCAGTAGAAAACAGAAAATTGCACGGGCGATTTTTCTTGTTTTAGTATGAATAAGCATCTGTAACAGTGCCGTCAGTAACAGAGTCAAGCAAATCTTCAGTAACCTTTGCTTTTAGGATTGCTGCTTCTGTTGCAGTCTCATCAATTCCTTTAAGCGCTTCTTTTAACTGATTGTTGAAAATCTTTTTATCCATTCCCCAGACTGCATAATATTCATAAAATGTTTCTATTGTTTCACCGTCGTCATCAACAAGCTTGTTTTTTGTCCAATAACTAGCGATTTTTTCAAGTCCAGAAAGTCTCAAATTTGTAAGAGATACACGATACATATTCAATGTCTCCTGCAAGTCTTCATTATCACTGCCGTTCATTGTTGCTTCAACAGATTTTCCGGCTACTCTTTCCATGATTCCTGCTACTTCTGTTTCTACTTTTACAAGGTCTGCCCACTGCTCAATGTAGTTCAGCTTATTTCCGCGATTTGTGACAACAAAAACTTTTTTATTTTCAACGCCAGGCATTGATTTTGACAAAACCTTTTCCGAATACTGACCTTCGCCTATAAGTTTTACCCATTCTGGAATTTCAGAACCAAAAGTAGCACCTTGATAGTCGATTAGGATTCTTTTTCCGGTGTCAACTTTAGACCCCTGTCCTTTTATTCCTGAGCCTTTTGTTTTTGTTGACGCACATCCCATAAAAGCAGAGAAAGATGCCGCAAGAATCAGCAAACCAAGTAATTTTTTCATAAAAATCCTCCAATATTTATATAAGCAATCGCTTATACTTAATTTAATTATAAACTATCGCTTATAACTTTTCAATTAAAAAGCCTTTATTCTGTTCTTATGCCGATTAACAGTGCGGTGGCAGAGACTCTGCGGGAGTTGCGACAGAAAAAAGGTGTGTCTCAGGAAAAATTCGCCGATGCGATTGACTCTCATCAGGTCTACATTTCCGAAATCGAAAACGGAAAGAAAATCCCCTCCCTGACCGTTCTTTACAAAGTCGCGCGATATTTTGACCTCTCTCTTTCAGAATTCACCGCCCTTGTCGAAGCGAAGATGACTTGATTTTATCCCAAGCCAAAGTCTTTTTGGTCAACTTGCAGGCGACTTTTGAAAAAATCTCAAAATCTTTTATTTTTAAAGTGCATTTAAAGCACATTTAAAGCGCAGTTAAAGCGCAGTTTTTTATCACTTTTTGCGCTTTATTTTCCGATAATGCAAGTATGGGGAAAAAAAATACTGAAATACAGATTTTGAATTTGATAAAGGGCGGCGAAAATATCAGACTAGAATTTAAGCGTTGCGGAAATGGCATGGAAAAAGATGTTTATGAAACAGTCTGCTCGTTTTCAAATCATTTTGGCGGTGATATTCTGTGTGGTGTGCTTGATAATGGTGAAATTGCCGGTGTTCCTGAAAAAGCCGCGGCTGAAATGGTGAAAAATTTTGTTCATATCATATCGAATTCTGAGCTTTTTAATCCTATTTTGTATATAACTCCTCAAATTGTTCAAGTTAATGGAAAAACTGTCATACATATTCATGTTCCGGTCAGTTCTGAGGTTCATTCGTTCAAAGGAAAAATCTACGACAGGGTAAATGAAGCCGATATTATCGTGAAATCAAGCTCCAAAATCGCAGATATGATAATCCGGAAACAAAATCTTTTTACTGAACAGAAAGTTTTTCCTTATGCCACGATAAAAGAGTTAAGAGGAGATTTGATTGACCTGTGCAGGAGCCGGGCAGTAAATCTCGAAAGCGAGCATCCTTGGAAGAATATGACCAATGAGCAGCTTTTGCAGAGCGCGGGTCTTATGAAGATGGACTTTGAAACAGGAAAAATCGGAATGAATCTTGCGGGGCTTCTCCTTCTTGGGCGCGATGATGTTATTCATTCCGTCTGTCCCCAATATAAAACAGATGCTTTGCTTCGTCGCGTGAACCTTGACCGCTATGACGAC
>FLNY01000155.1_pt1 | contig 33780 bp, 30 predicted proteins | sample 1140381 | NCBI WGS metagenome assembly FLNY01 (sample SAMEA3878172, study PRJEB12797) | bioreactor metagenome | biome: Moose rumen | place: Sweden | collected 2011-10 | reverse complement strand
GGGAGCGCGCCGGTGAGCGTAAGCGAACGACGACGCAGCGGCGAAGCCAATCCAAGCGCGTACCAATAAAAATCCACCCGAAGGGGTGGTTTTTCTGTATACAAGAACCTCCGGCTAGTCCGGCTGGTTCCTCTTTTATAAGATTTTTCTTTTTATTTTATGCAAAAGTTGAGCCATGTCTATTGATTTAAGGAATTTTGCAAACTAATTTAGATAATATATTTCTTATTTTACGGAAGGATTAACAATGAATTTTCACGAAATAATACCGCTTACAAACTTGAGAAAATTTGATGCAATGTGCTTGCATAACGAGGATTTGCACCAAAACAAGGAGTTACAGCAACAGATTTTATCTTGGGCGGCGGAAATGCTGACGGAAGCAAGAGAAAACTGGGGAAAACTGCACGCAACAACGATTGAGGCGGTTGTGGCAGAAGACAGAAAGGCACAAGCAAAAAGGCGCGGCAGGGCGAGAGATAACAAATATGCACCGTTTCGGGAATATTTTAAGACCTTGCAACATCAGAGATTTAAGATATATCAGCAAGCCGGTCAAAAACTTACGGCAAATGGTTTTGTGGAGTGGTTTTTAACTAATTTACCGGAAGACATTAAGATTCCCTATCGTGAAAGCAATAAAAAGAATAAGTTGATACAACTGGCGCAAATCAATAATCGTGAATTTAAAAAAGCTTTTGAATGCTAAAGTTGATATGTTGCAAACTATGCCGGATTGTCAAAGTTTTTTATTCTTGTTAAACTGCTCATCTGTAACAGAATAACTTTTTTTAATAGGAGACCAAGATGGATATCTGGGAAGAACTTAAAAAATTAGCAGGTTATAGCTCTGGTGACGGCGGAGTTGACAGTTACGGTGTTGACCATAGCGGATTTTCAACCCGTGATGAACTGGAATATCAAAATGCACGACTGACAAGAGAAAATCAACTGGCGGAGAATTTTGCCAAGCAAGGAATTGCGGAAGAAAACTATCCGAAGTACGGCACCAACTTTTGGGGACAAACATCGGAAAACAACTATGGCTTCGGCACTTCAAATATCAGCCAAAACGTGCAAGATGTTACAAACCGCCTGAATAGCATGGCAACACAAAATAATAACACTCAGCAGCTGCAAATGCCGGCAGGTTCCGAGCAGCAATTGACCATGCCGAGTTATGAACTGCAACAGAAACTGCAACAACCGCAAACAAGCACTTGGGATAAAATCAAAAATGCGGCAAATAATTTTGCCGATGCAACACAGGCGGCAACAGTAGGTTATGCCACCGGCGCAAGCTTGGGTAATTTTGATGAGGCAATGGGAACGGCAACTGCCGCGGTAACCGGTAATCCGAACAACTATACTTTGGGTCGCGATGCCACAAGACAGTTGCAAAACAACTTACAAAAACAACATCCGTATGTTTACGGCGGCGCTGAATTTGCCGGGGCAATGACAACACCGATGCATTTAGTAAAAGATACCACATTTGCTAACAAAGCATTGAATGCTTTTACCGATACACTGAACGCTTCTGCCGGTTATGCACAGAATTGGAAAGATTTTGGCACTAATCTGGCGGTAAACGGAATCGCTAATAATATAGGGTTGCAAGCAGAGCAACTCCCAATCTGGCGGGCATCGGCAAAACCTATTATGCAGTTGGGCAAAAAAATTTTCAAACAAGGAATAAATTCTTCTGCTGACAAAATGAAAAATACGTTTTATAATAAAGACGATGAGGATGAAGATGAGGAAGAAAAATACTACTATTACTAACAGTAAAAAAGGATAAAAGGAATATAATATGGGAAAAGAGGCTACAATCGTTTGGATAAAAAAAGTATTATTAAAAATCATATACTTGATGGTATCTTTACTAATTTTTTGTAATGCAATAATTATTTTGTATTTACATTTAAATGTGCCTTTTTTCCCTGTCTTATTTTTGTTTAATTTTTGTTTTTGGTTCGGTTATCCGATATTTCTTGAACACGTTTTGAAAAAGCAGTGGTTTGAATGTACAAAAAACGACTGTTTGGCTTTACAATATATTTTGCTTCCGTGGCTGATTATGGAACTCATAGTGTTGTTATATTATCACGAAGCAACGCTTTATGTAATCAAGACGATTATAGAAAGCATCGACTGATAAAATAAATATATCCTATGAACCTTGCCGGCGCAATGACAACGCCGATGCATTTAGTAAAAGATACCACATTTGCTAACAAAGCATTGAATGCTTTTACCGATACCTTAAATGCTTCCGCCGGTTATGCCGAAAACTGGAAAGATTTTGGTACTAATCTGGCGGTAAACGGAATCGCTAATAGTGCAGGATTATCTTTTGATAAAGTACCCTTAGGACGAGCATCGGCAAGACCTTTTATGCAGTTGGGCAAAAAGATTTTTAAACAAGGGATAAATTCTTCTGCTGACAAAATAAAAAATACGTTTTATAATAAAGACGATGATGAAGATAAAGAAGAGGAAGAATACTACTACTGGTGGTAAAACGGAATAAAAGGAATATGACATGGGAAGAGAGGAAATAATAAAAAAGACAAAAAAAATAGTATTAGAAGCTGTAGACAATATCCTTTGTTTATTAATTCTGTGCGGCTTGATGATTATCTTAGTATTTCATAAAGTTGGTCCTTTTTTCCCTGTTTTGTTTCTGTTTGATTTTTGTTTTTTAATCGGATATCCGTTGTTTTTACGGTATGTCTTAAAAAAGAAATGGTTTGAATGCACTAAAGACTATTATCTTAAGATAAAATATATTATCTTGCCTTGTGTATTGATGGAGATGATAGTACTTTTATATTATCACGAAGCAACGCTTTATGTAATCAAGACGATTATAGAAAGCACCGACTGATAAAATAAATATATCCTATGAACCTTGTCGATTTTCGGAGACAAAAGCATTCAGGTCTTCTTTGCGATATTTAACCGTTCTGCCGATTTTAACAAATGGTAAGCGGTGCGGATATTTCATCACTCATTCCCTGAAACTCTTGTTCAAACATTGTAGAAATATCTTGTTTGTTTGGTGCCAATAATTCATGCGGAGGGCGATTATGTTGCAACAAGCTTACGATAAAACCATTTTTTATTTTCATTATCATTAACAGTTTTCGTTTTTAAGGAAATATCGTGATTATGACTAACAAAATTGATAATAGCACGCGTTCCTGTGCAAATGGAAGCTACAGCAAGTATTTTTGCTATAAAAATTTTAAAATCTTTTGGTTGCTTATTTCCGTCTTCCGTTTTACTCTCCTTAATATACAAGTTAATATTGCTTTTTAGCAAAAATCGCATTTTGTCCAAAAAACAATTTCTGCGCTCATTGTCAATACGTTTTTTTGCTTTTCTTGTTCTAATTTCAGTAGAAAAATACTGCAATTGGTCATAACCGTATCAAGGGTGAAAAAATTAAAATTTAGCTACTTGACTTATTTTACGCCTTGATTAAAATGCTGGAAAGTTTGTTTGCATAAGGAACAAAAATGTCCGGTGTTAAAATCATAAAAATCAAGTCTGAAGATGACGGAATTCGCTTAAATCGCTGGTTTTTGCGCGAATATCCGGCACTTAGCTTATCGCGTTTGCAAAAATTGTTGCGTACAAAACAAATAAAGGTTGAGGGAAAACGCGCGGAAACTTCCACCCGTTTGCTTGCCGGTCAGGAGCTGAGAATCCCGCCGCTTGATAATGAAAAAGCTGTGTCTGATAATAAAGCATTAAGTAAAAATGATGCAGATTTTATTACCTCGCTGGTGATTTATAAAGACGATAAAATAATTGCGCTTAACAAGCCGTCAGGTTTGGCTGTGCAGGGTGGAACAAACACAACTCGTCATATTGACGGAATGTTAGAAGCCTTAAAATTTGAGGCAAACGAAAAGCCGAAGCTTGTTCATCGCATTGATAAAGAAACCAGCGGACTATTGATTTTGGCACGCAATCGTAAGTCGGCAGAAATGTTAACAAAAGCTTTTCGAGATAAGAATTTGCAAAAAACCTATCTTGCGCTTGTTCGCGGATGTCCTGAACCTCGAGAGGGGACTATTGAATATAATCTTGAAAAAGTCGGTGAAAAAATGCAAGTTGTTGAAGACGGACAAAAGGCTTTAACGCAAATAAAGGTTCTTGATAACACAGGCAAAAAGTTTGCGCTGGTTGAGGCCCACCCGCTGACAGGCAGAACACATCAAATAAGGGCGCATCTTGAGGCTATCGGCACGCCGATTTTGGGAGATAATAAATATTACGGAAAAGAACGCGTGCATTTAAAAGAAATTCAGGATAAGTTGTATTTACATGCTTACAAAATAGATTTAAGTAATATATATAATAAGAAAATGGTTTTAACGGCTGACTTGCCGAAGCACTTTGTTGAGGCCTGTCAATTTTTCGGATTGGAGATAAAATAAAATGAAAAAATTTTTCAAAATATTGGGAATAATTATCCTTTTACCAATTGTTTGCGCAATTTTGGCGGTAATGTTTTTTGATATAAATTCTTATAAGCCTGAAGTTGAAAAAATGGTGGCAAAATATGCAAAAGTTGATGCCAAAATCAACGGCGATATGAAAATCGGTTTGTCGTTTAAGCCGAGTATTGAAATTGATGATGTAGATATATCAAATCAAGAAACAAAAGACCCGATTGCAAAAATCGGTGCGGCATTAGTGCAATTTTCCATTAAACCGCTATTTGCTAAAGAAATTGTGGTTGATACGGTACAAACCGATAACACCCGCATTTATTACTCTAAAACCGACTATGCTCAAATAAATAATCTTGATGTCAGTATGGAAGCATATGATTCACCGATAAGCGTTGATATTGATACCGATGTTGAGGGCGTAAATATAAAAGCAGTAGGCACACTTTCTTCACTAAAAAAGATTACCGAAAGTAATTATAATGAAGTTGAGGCTGATTTAAAAGTAAACGCAATGGGTTATGTTCTTGACTATAAGGGCAAAGTGTATGATTTACAAACCTCTCCTAAAGCTGACGGAAGCTATAAGGTTACATATAAAAACAATATTATTAGTGGAAAAGTATATGCTGATTTGGGGCAAAAAGTGCCTTATGTTAAACTCAATGCAGATTCGCAAAGTTTAAATCTGGCTGATTTCAGCGCAGAAAAACAAGCCTCAAAAGGTGGTTTGATTTCTTCAGCTAATGCTAATTCATTAGTAACAAATACCCCGATTCCTTATGAATTTTTGAAGATGATTAATGCCGATGTTGTTTTGAAAATTAAGCAACTGCTGATTGATTCGGAAATGTCATTGACCGATATTAACGCTGTGATTACCCTTAAAAACGGAGTTTTAAACGTAAATTTTAAGAATATCGGTGCCGGAAATGGTAATATTTCCGGAACGGTTGACACCGATGCAAATAAAAAAACAGCCGCAATCAATTTAAAAGGAACAGACATAATATTGCAACAGCTCTATAAGGCTTTTGCTAATGCCGGAAATAAGAATTTATATGTTAAAGAGGGAGGAAAAACCAATTTTTCCATAAATATAAATACTTCCGGCAAAGATACTGATCAGTATATTGCAAATTCAAAAGGTCAGGTTATTGCTTTAGTTGATTCGTCGGTGATGAAAATTTCCAGCTTGGAAAAATTGCGCGGAAACATAATTATGCAGATTTTGGATACATTGAAATTGAATGTTACCGGTTCTGATATGAAACTTAAGTGTGCGGTGCTTAGAGGAGATATTACAAACGGGGACATTAATTATCCGAAAGGAATTGTTTTTGATGCAAGAGATTTTTATCTGGTTGCTGATGGACGCACAAATTTGAATAATGAAAGCATAAATTTGAGTTTGCAACCATTTTCCGGAAAAATTACTGATACCAATATATCGTCTATTTTAGGCTCTTTATTAAAGATAAAAGGAACATTTAAAAACCCGAAAGTCAGTATTAATAAAGAACAAACAGCAACAGCGGTTGTTGGCGCGATTGCTACAGCTGGAATGTATAATGTAGGTGATATGATGTTATCTGCTGATGGAAGTCCTTGTTATACGGCACTTAAAGGCACATCTTATGCTTCTTATTTTCCGGAAGTAAAGGGTGTAAGAAGCGGTGTTTCAAAGCAATACACAAATACAAAAGATGCTATAAAAGATGCCGGAAAACAAATTAAAACTCTCGGCAAAGATTTGAAAAACACCGGAAAAGATGCAATCGGCGGATTGCTTGGAGCGTTTGGCGGAAAAAAAGAATAATGGAAGTATTTTGGCGCATAAAAGGACGTGTACAAAGAGTCGGATTTCGCCGTTGGGCAATAGCAAAAGCAATCGAAATCGGTGGAATTTCCGGCTATGTGCATAATGCTGATGACGGAGATGTTTTGTTGGCTGTTAAGGCTGACAACGGCAGATTATATAATTTTATGCAGGCATGCTTTAAAGGTCCGACATTTGCACGCGTTGATGAAATTAATTATGATGATAAAATAAAGCAATATTTTCCGCCGATAGAAAATGGTATCTTTAGAAAAATATAAAAAGAAAGGACTTTAAAATGGCAGAATTTGATGGTTTTGAATTTATTATAACCGAAGAAGATGATGTTATGCTCGTTATATATGCTCGCAAAGGAAATCAAGAAAATCCTCTTGTGGAGCTTAATCCGAAAAAAAACAGCGTAGTGTTATATCGCAATAAAGAAGACGTGATTACGCTTGAAAATGTTTCAAAAGAAGTTTTTGAAATTTTAAGAGAAGAGCAGGTACTTTTAATTACGGAAGTTGTGCCAACTGAAAATGAGTTGGAAAACGAAATAAAACAAGTGTATGAAGCAAAAATAAAGCACTGAATGAAACTTATCTTATACCTTTATCAAGCGGATCAAAGTAAAGTTTAATGGTTTTCCATGAATCATAGCGATCGGCATACTTAACTCCGAATACTTCTTTAAATGCCTGCTGAGTAGCATAAATTGCGCGCTGAGCGCTTTCGGCAACCGAACGATATGACGGGTCGGAATTAAAGCGTCCTTGTTCTATAAACTCAATTTTCTGTATTGAACCGTCACGAGTTAAATAAACCCTGATTGGAACAAGCATATCAGGTGTGCCAATGGCTCCAGGGTCTAAGTTCCAATTCTGTGACAACAAGCTGGCGATGGCATCGATTTCAGAGATGGTTAAATCGCTGAAGTATGAACCATCGCTGTTACCACCCTCAATACCCATATGTTTAACTTGAGTACCTTCTTTAATCATGGCTGATTGGGTTTTTTCGCCTAAATCAATATTTTTATTATTGTCAATTTCGCGCAACAAATCTTTCAAGGCATTGTTTTGAACTTTTGCCTGCTCTTGTGGTTTTTTCGGAGCTTCAGGCTTTTTCGGCTGAGGCTTTGGCTTAGGCTTGGCACTCGGAACAGGTGGTTTTTTAGGAGTAGGCTTCGGTTCCGGTTTTTTCTCCGGTTCCGGCTCTTTAGTCGGCTCCGGCGGAGCTACATAGTCTTGTTTCGGCTCATCTGCCGGCTCAGGTTCCGGTTGAGGCTCCGGTTCCGGCTCTTGGGTTTTTGGTTCTTCCTTTACAGGTTCCGGTTCTGGTTCCGGAGGAGTTTCCTCAGTATATTGCTCTTTTGGCTTTTCTTCAACAGTTGCTTTTCTGTCTTCCGGACCGAACTCGGCCTTTGCCGGAAGATTAGTAAACTCATCAATTCGCACTTCAGACAAATCAACAATAATCGGCGCTTGCCCCAAAGTCATATCATGGTGCCAAAGCTCCGGCATATCAACGATAAATAAAATCGCGACTGCTATATGTAAGGCTATTGATTGTTTTAAGTGCTTGTTCATCAGAGTTTATTTCTTCTTCAAATTAAGCGGTTTAGATTCTGTTTTTAATCCCACTTTATCAAATCCTGCTTCTTTTAGCATTGCCATTAAAGCAATAACTCTGCCGTATGAGGTGGTTGTATCGCCCGAAATTACTACTGAAAGAGCATCATTTTCACCTTTAATTGCTTCCAATTTCGGCACAATTTCTTCATCTTCAACAATATTTTCGCCGATATAGTAATAACCTTCTTTATCAACGCTGATGTTGATGGATGTTTCTTTACCTTCCATATTTTTACCGCCTACTTTCGGCAAATCAAGTTCAATGCCTGAAGTCATCAATGGGGCTGCCACCATAAACACCACCAACAAAACCATCATCACATCCATTAGATTGGTGATGTTTATTTCCGGTTTTCTGTGCGTTTGTCGGCGTTGATATCCGAGCGATGAGTTTTGGATTCTGACCATTTTATTCTCCGGCTAAATCGGCTTTTAAGGTTGTTTCATCAATTTCACGCGAAAGAATGGTTGAAAATTCCGCCATAAAATTTTCTAACTTCTTGGCATAGCGGTCAATGTTAGAAGTGATAACATTATAAGCTACAACCGCCGGAATTGCCGCCATTAAACCGAATGCGGTAGTAAACAAAGCTTCGGCAATACCCGGAGCCATTGCTGAAAGTGAATTGCTTTGGGTTATGGCGATGGCATTAAAACTGTTGATAATACCCCAAATAGTTCCGAACAAGCCGATTAGCGGCGCCACCGAACCGGTGGAAGATAAAAAGCCCAAGTGAGTATCTAAGCTTTCAAGTTCTTTATCCATTGATACCATCATTGCTTTTTCAATACGTTGTTGCAAAGATACACCGCGCAAACTGCGGTCTGTTTTGCCTTGCATTAAAGTATTGCGTTTCCATTCGCGCATAGCTGCCACAAACATAGCCGACATCGGATCTCTCGGACGATTACCGATTGCATCATAAAGCCGATCAAGCGAGCCTCCGGACCAGAAAGCTTCCTCAAATTTTTTCGATAAGTTACGAACTTGGCGCATGGTGGAGAATTTCTCCAAAATAATTGCCCAAGACCATACCGAGGCGGCAATTAAACCAATCATAACAACTTTTGTAATAGTGTCGGACGACCAAACCATATCCCACAAAGACATTTGTTCCGTTGCGGTTTGCGCAACATCAGAAAGTGCACTAGATTCCATTTTTATACCCTTAAAATTGCAATTTTAAATTAATTTTCGCGTAAAATATCACGAAAAACTAAATTTTCAATTAAAATAAACAATTTTTTTATTTTATTTCTGCCATTTTTGTGCGCACAACCGTTTTGGATTCGGCGCAAAGATTTGTGCTAAATTCTATCGCATCTTTTTCAAACAGGCAAATAACCGTGCTACCCATCATAAATTTGCCGATTTCGGCACCTTTGGCGAAACTTATTTCTTGCTCGTTATAAGAAAAAGAAGCAATTTCATTCCAGGCGCTCGGAGCAACAATTCCCGCCCAAGAGGTGGAAATAGAGCGCACAATGGTTGCACCAACCATAATAACCGCCATTTTTCCGGCAGAAGTTTCAAAAATGCTGATCATACGCTCGTTTTTAGCAAAAAGTTCAGGTATATTTTTTGCATTAAAGGGATTAACCGAAAAGACCTCACCCGGAACATAAGTCATTTTTATTAATTTTCCGGCTAAAGGAATATGCACGCGGTGATAATCTTTCGGTGAAAGATAGATGGTGATAAATTTGCCGTTTTCAAAGGTTTTCGCATCATCATCGTCAGCAAGCAGAGCTTCGGTGGTATAATAATGATTTTTCGCCTGAATAAGCAAATCATTATTTATGTTGCCGAGTTCGCTTATTGTTCCGTCAACCGGAAAAACCACACTGTTTGCATCTTTATCCAAAGGTCGAGCGTTTTTTTTGAGTTCACGGGCAAAAAATTCGTTGAATGTTTTATAGTCTTTTACAGGTTTTGCGGCTTCGGCAGTATTAATATCATAATGTGCGGCAAATTTTTCAATCATATAAGTGGTGAATTTTCCTAAGCGCGCCGACATCAAAAAGCCGCTTAAGCGAGTAATAAGTTTTTTAGGTATTAAATATTGAATGTCTGTTTTTAATTTTGCTTTATTCATTGAATTATCCTTGCTATTGAAATTTTTTTGAAAGAATAATCATATTAAGAGCATAATTCAAGAGGAAAATAAAAAAAATGAGGGGCTCGATAGAAAATATAATGAATATATTTACTAAAGAGCGCCTCATGTTACATTTTAGTCGGGAAGCATGTGTTGTAAACACTTACTATTCCCCAAGCAATCAGCAGTACTACCAGTGCCGCTGCTGCAATAGAAATAATTATCATACTTATATATTTTACATCTCTCTTTTAACATTTTTCTGTCTAAATGTCAATACTTTTTTTTATAAAGTTGAAAAATTTTTTGATTAGGCGATTACAAAAGCAGGAGCTAAAAAAATAAGTATATTCACAAAGTTATTAAAAGGTATTATATTACCGTTGTATTAAAATATTGAAAAATGTTGTTTTTTTTGCTTGACAAGAGGTGTTTTTTATGTATATTTGCTTTCGAATTTACTAACAATTTCAATTTTATGAAAGAGATAAAAATGATTTCTACACACGTAACAAAACCTGCCGACATCGAAAGAAAATGGTATGTTGTAGATGCCAGCGGTGTTGTATTGGGCAGACTTTCCGCCGAAATCGCAAAAATTTTGCGCGGAAAAAACAAGCCTTATTTTTCCCCGAGTCTTGACTGCGGCGACTATGTTGTCGTTATCAATGCCGAAAAAGTTAAACTTACCGGTAAAAAATTGACCGATAAGCACTATTATCAACACACCGGTTATGTCGGAAGCGTTAAAGATACAACAGCCGGCAGAATTTTAAGCGGTCGTTTTCCTGAAAGAGTTATCGAAAAGGCTGTTGAACGCATGATTTCCCGCAATCCGTTGGGCCGTCAGATGATGACAAAACTCAAGGTATATGCCGGTGAAAATCACCCGCACACAGCGCAAAATCCGATTGTTTTGGATATTGCTTCTCAAAATGAAAAGAATAAAAGGAGTGCTTTATAATGGCTAAAAAAATTGAATCTTTGCAAGAATTGAAAACCGCTGCTGTTGAATCCGCAGAAGTTAAAGCACCTCGCAAGTCAGTTAAAGACAAGTTCGGTCGCACATATGCCACCGGAAAGAGAAAAGATGCTGTTGCCCGCGTTTGGATTAAGCCGGGTAAAGGTGTGATTACCGTAAACGAAAAGAGCTTGGATGAATATTTTGCTCGTCCGGTTTTGAAGATGGTTATCAATCAGCCGTTCGTTGTTACCAATCGTGAAAACGAATTTGATGTTGTTTGCACGGTTAAAGGCGGTGGTTTGTCCGGTCAGGCCGGTGCCATTAAGCACGGTATTTCTAAGGCTTTGAATGATTATGAGCCGGAATTGCGCACTGTTTTGAAACAGGCCGGTTTCTTAACTCGTGATGATCGTGTTGTTGAACGTAAGAAATATGGTAAGGCAAAAGCTCGCCGTTCTTACCAATTCTCAAAACGTTAATATATCGCGAAAAAAACATTTCAAAAGAGTCGGGATATTTTTCCGGCTCTTTTTTTATAAAAAATGAATCAATATCATTCATTAAGGCAAGATTGCGTTTTTATATTTAGTTTTTTTTAACTAAACCTTAAAAATTATGATATAAACTATGCCCAATATTTGTGTCCGAAAAGGGGTTTTATATGTTTAAGAATAATATCTTTACAAAAGCAGTAAGCATAATGGTTATGGGGTCTTTTGCTTTTGTAACAACGCCGAAAAAAACTTACGCTCAAATGTTGGTTCCGGTATCGTTTTCGCAAATGTATTATTTGGCGCAAAACGGGCAAGTTGAGGCATTAAGAGCTTCTGTTCACCGCGGAATGAATATTGATGTAATGAACAGAAACGGCGATACCGGACTTTGCATTGCCGCCAGAAGAAGAGATTCTTATACATATAATGCTTTCAGAGCTGCCGGAGCTAATCCGCGCCACCCTTGTACACAAACGGTTGAAGGATATGAAGATTTCGTAAACTCTGCCCAAACAACACCGATTAACTCAACTTCAAGAGCTGCATATGGTATGATGGGTAAAGAATCATATACTGTTGCACCATGGGTATGGTGGACAGCAGGTGCGTTGCTGGTCGGCGGCGGTGTTGCGCTTGCCTTAAGCGGCGGTGGTGGCGGTGGCGGCGGAAGCGATTCTCCTGCACCGAAGCCTGTTGTAAATAATGTTGATAGTGCCGGAAGATATTTAGCTCAAAACGGCTCAATTAAATATACGGCTGCAAAAGGCGAAGTAAAGACAAATTCGTCTGATATAAGTATGAACAACGGCAATACAACTATCAATACTATGGATTTTAATAAAGACGTTACGCAAAACGGAAAAGAATTAAATGTTATTCTTTCTTCGAAAGATGGCGGTTCATATACCAATAATGCCAACACGGATTTAACGGCTAAGAATGGCGTTGTGGCAATGTCTGCATATAAATCGGGCAGTTTTATTTCCAATAACGGTGCCTTAAATGTTGTCGGACATAATGCTGCAATAGGTATGCTTGCCGGTGATAACGCAACGGCTTACAATAACGGTAGCGAAAACAATGGTATAAATCTCTCTTTTTCCGGCTATAATACTACCGACACGATTATCGGTATGTATGCCGATGCCGGATCAAATATAGTAAATAAAGGCACAATAAACGGAACAGCCTCGCTTACTTCAGAAGACAGCGGAACAACAACCGCCACAAAAGGTTCAATGACCGGTATGGAGGTTATGATTGTTAATGCAAACACAGATTCTTCGGCAACGACTTCTGAAGCAATTAATAATGGCACTATTGATTTGGTTGCCGGTCAAAACTCTACCGGCTCAGAAGAAAAAGTAGAAGTCAGTGTTGTTGGTATGGGCACATATTTGGATAACGGCTTTTTAAATGGTAGTAAAAATATAAAACGAGCCGAAAAAGCCTCAATAAAAAATAATGACACCATAAATCTTTCTTATTATGGAGTTTATTCTTCCGCGGGCAATTATTTGCGTCAGGGAACAGGTGGTATCATCGGAATGAAAGCAGATGCCAACGGTGCGGCAATAAATAATAAAGATATTAACATAAATATGTCAACTTCAGACAGCAGTCCGAATACTTATGCGGTTGCTGCCGGTATGCAATCAATACACGGCGGAAACATAACAAACAGTGCAAACGGCAATATATCTTTAGCGGTTAGCGCAGATGATAATCGCGTTGCATACGGAATGGTTGCCGTTGAGGGTTCAGGTACTGTTTCCGGCTTATATAACATTGAACCGACAGTAATTAATGACGGAAAAATAAACCTTAACATAAGCAACGGCTATGGAATGGCTTCATATACCGGTGGAACACTTACTAATAATAATGATATAGTTTTGGGAACAGCCGAAGGTGAATATGCTTCCAACAACTATACGGGCAATATCGGTATGTATGCTTCAGATATGAAAGAAACAAAATTAACAAACAGCGGAACAATAAAAATTTATTCTAAAGATTCTGTTGCAATGAAAAATGATTTTTCCGGAAAAACAACTATCACTAATAATGACGAAATTATTATATATGCGGGAGCAGATGGTTCACACCCGTTTGCCGGAACGTATAGTAATATCATTAATAAAGGAGATATCATCTATAACGTGAGCGAAACAGGTGGTGAAAGCGGTGATTTTCCGGATAAATTTACATTCGGATTAAAAAATGCCGTTATCAATACCGATGGTGAAAATAAGATGCCGTCTTCAGGTTCTTCAACAGGTTCATCAAAGTATAGCGATGTTACCATTACAAATGAGAAAAAAATAACATTAAACGGGTCATCTTATACAGCTGCAATGCTAAATCAGGGATCTGAAGGCAAGCTTATAAATAACGGCACAATCTTATTAATAGAAAAAGGGGGATATAATACATATCAATCTGTCGGCATGTATGCATCAGCCGATACGGGAATAAATTCTGCGGTTATAAATAAAGGTTCCATTTGGGTTTATACACAATATTCAGGTGCTATTGTCAGTGATGCAACAGACGAGGGAGCCATAATTACAAATGATACAACCGGAGAAATAGTGGTAAATAATGATAATTCTGTCGGTATGTATGCATCTGGTTCAGCATCAATATATAATAATGGTACGATTAGAGTTGTAGGAAATAACAGTTTTGCCATTATTGCAAAAGGCAAAGGTACCGGCGCTGCACAGCAAAGTATCTATAATAATGGTCAGATTATCTTAAGTGCTGACGGAGCTACGGCATTTTATATTGCTGATAAATCAACGGCAATAGTTGTAAAAGAAGGCACAATAATCGTAAATGGAGATGATACAATCGGCTATAGAATAGATGGGGAACTGACAATCTATACTCTTCCTGAAATTGAGGGGGAAACAGTTGATAACTTTATTTATTATGATGTTGCCGGTAAGTTAACAGTGGATTTGGCTAGTGCGGAAACTATATCAAAATCAACACTTGCAAGAGCAATAAGCGGTGGTGTGGTAGAAATAACATCGCGGTCAACAATGAATACAGGCGCAGATAATACAACGTTATTTAAAGGCTTAGCCGGTTCAGAGATAAATAATAGCGGTACATTGAATATAGCTCATGCAAATTCATACGGAATAAACACAAAAGGAAGTGCCACAAATAACGGAACAATAAGCGTAAGCGGAGAAGAATCATACGGCATATATGCTAATAACGGTGCAACGACAACAAATGCGGCAGGTGCAACCGTAAATGTTGGCGCAAACAGTTCATACGGAATGTATGCGCAAGGAAGTGCCACAAACAGTGGAACAATAAATGTGAGCGGAAACAGTTCATACGGAATGCATGCATATAATGGTGGAACAGTTACGAATAGTTCAATTATTGAAGTAAGCGGAGAAGGATCAATAGGTATTAACTTGAATGGTGAAGGTGGATCAACGGCAACCGGAAACAATGAAGGTACAATAAATGTAACCGGAGCAGGTGCAATCGGAACAGCTGCTTATAAAAGCAATGCAACATCAACAAACAGTGGTACAATAAATATGAACGGAAACAGTTCAATCGGAATGTATGCATTGAACGGAGGAAATATAACAAATAATAACGCTATTACAATAAATGAAAACGCTACAAATTCATACGGAATGTATACCGATGGTGAAGGATCAACGGCAACAAATGCGGAGGGTGCAACCATATATGTAAATGGAAATATGTTAACCGGCATATATGCTAATAATGGTGCAACGGCAACAAATGCGGCGGGTGCAAACGTAAATGTTGGCGGAAACAGCTCATACGGAATGTATACCGATGGTTCAAGCAGTTCTAACAGCGGAACAATAAGCGTAAGCGGAGAAGAATCATACGGCATATATGCTAATAACGGTGCAACGGCAACAAATGCGGCAGGTGCAACCGTAAATGTTGGTGCAAACAGTTCATACGGAATGTATGCGCAAGGAAGTGCCACAAACAGTGGAACAATAAATGTGAGCGGAAACAGTTCATACGGAATGCATGCATATAATGGTGGAACAGCTACGAATAGTTCAATTATTGAAGTAAGCGGAGGAGGATCAATAGGTATTAATTTGAACGGGGAAGGTGAATCACCGGCAACCGGAAACAATGAAAGCACAATAAATGTAACCGGAGCAGGTGCAATCGGAACAGCTGCTTATAAAAGCAATGCAACATCAATAAACAACGGTACAATAAATGTGAACGGAAACAGTTCATACGGAATGTCTGCATTGGACGGAGGAAAAATAACCAATAATAACGCTATTACAATAAATGAAGATGCTACAAATTCATACGGAATGTATGCCGATGGTGAAGGATCAACGGCGACAAATGCGGCGGGTGCAACCATATCTGTAAATGGAAATATGTCAACCGGAATGTATGCTAATAACGGTGCAACGGCAACAAATGCGGCGGGTGCAACCATATATGTAAACGGAAATAATTCATACGGAATGGTTGCTAAAAATGGCGGAACAGTGATAAATAACGGAACAATAACGGTTGATAATGATACTTCGCCGGATTCTTACGGAATATATAAAGGTACTGGCTCTAATTATACAAACAACGGTACGATAAATGCTGCTGAGGGACATGATGTTTACGAAGAAACCAGTGGGCTGACATCGTTTATGGCATCTCCGTTGATGATGTCGGCAACAAAGGCAGGAAAAATTGTTAATAATGGTGTTATTAATGCAAACTCGGCAATCGATTTTAACTCTGATGAAACGAGTTCAATTTCTGTCGGTAACGGCGGCAGCTATGTTGCGCCGTCATTCAGCGGTGATGTGTTAGCGGATTCAAACATTACTTTAGGTGGTTTTGAAAATGAATATACTAATGTAAATTCATTTGTCGGCGAAGATAAAGGCTTAAATATTAATTCAGGATCTTATTTGTTTGATGCGCAAAAAGCCGTTAATGATAATGGTAATATTGACGTTGTGATGACTAAAAAAGATTTTGCCGAAGTGGTTGAAAATTCTTCTTTGGCAGAATTCTTGGAAGAGAACTATGCTGAAAATAATAATGAGGCTCTTTATAATGATTTAAAAGCTTCAGGCAATTCGGCAGAGTTTAATCAAAACATCAATAATTTGTTCGGTAATGATTTGATTTCGGAATTAACATTTGAAGATCTCAATATGTTGCGTGAGCTTAATTTTGATATGAATAATAATATATTTGCACAAGAAAAGGGCTCATTTGCTTTAGCTGACGGAATAGAAATTGTTAAAAAAGAAAAATTCGGTTCTACCGGACAATATGCACTGGCGGGATATAATGACGGAAAAACAACAGTAGGTGTCGGATTGTCTGTATCTGAAGTCAATGTGGCAAAAAATAAACATGGTCAAAAGGCAAAACATGGCAAAAATATAATGCTCAGCATGCCGATATCACACAAAACCAAAGGCTTTGAGTTTATTACATCGCCAAAGGCAGGCTATGCAAGCGGAAACTACGAACGTGAAGGTATTAATGGAATGTCCTATGACGGCAATGTTGAAAGAAAAACACTTGCGTTAATGAATGAAGCTCGCTATCCTCTGAAGTTAAACGGAGTTAAGATTATTCCGAGTGCTGAATTTAATATGATTGGCTATAATATGAAAGCGAAAGAAGATAAAAAACAATACAGTCTTAATATTAAGTCGCAAAATCACTATTCGGTAGAATCCGGTTTAGGATTAAATATCGAAAAAGAATTTGCCACATCCAAAGATTCTAAGTTAATGCTTAACGGCGGAGTGTCTTTTTATAAAGAATTTGCCGATCCTTATGACTTAAAAGTATCAATGAATGAAATGAACGGCACTTATAAAATAAAAGATGAAAAGCATGGCGATAATAGAACGGTTTTGCGTTTTGGTGCCGGATATAAGCTAAAAGAAAACCTTGATCTTTCAGCAATGATTCGCACAAATATTGACCGCGAATATCGCACTGACACCGGCGTTAGTTTGAATTATCATTTTTAATATAGGGCAATAATAATGACGGGATTGGCATATCCTAATATTTCTCCTGTGATTTTTGAACTCGGACCATTTGCATTAAGGTGGTATTCAATGGCATATTTAATCGGTATTTTAGCCGGTTGGTGGTTGGTATCATTAAGAGCAAAAAAATATGCGCTACCCTTAACAAAGCAAAATTTGGAAGATATTGCTTTTTATATGACTTTGGGGATAATTTTGGGCGGAAGAATCGGTTATATATTGTTTTATGGGCGAGAGCATTTTTTAGCTAATCCGATAGAGGTTTTTGAGCTTTGGCACGGAGGAATGTCTTTTCACGGAGGTATTCTCGGAGTTATAGCTGCATTGTGGTTGGTTTCAAAAAAAATAAAGTACGGCTTTTTGAGCCTTACGGATTTAGTTGCTCCGGTTGTGCCGATAGGCATTTTTTTAGGTCGTTTGGCAAATTTTGCAAATGATGAGCTTTGGGGGCGTGTTTCTGATGTGCCATGGGCTGTTCGTTTTCCTCGAGGGGGATATATTCCCAGACATCCGTCTCAATTGTATGAAGCCTTGCTTGAAGGATTGTGTATGTTTTTAGTTTTGAATTTGGCGTGGAAATGTGAGGTGTTCAGAAAAAGACAAGGCTTGATTTCTGCATTGTTTTTGCTTTTGTACGCCTCGTTCAGAGCTGTTTGCGAGCAGTTTCGCGAGCCTGATGCGCAAATAGGTTTTTTGTTGTTTAACACTACCATGGGGCAACTTCTTTCGTTGCCAGCTTTGATTTTAGGCGCCTTTCTGCTGATAAGAGCTTTTTATAAAAAGTTTTAAGCTTTCATGCAAATATTGTTGTTTAAGGCATTAGCTTTTTGCAATGTTATGTGTGCACGATTAATGACTTCAGCCGCGTCCAAATCCTTACGCGTTTTCTCTGAGACACAAATAGAAACAGTGATTTTCAGAGTTTCTTTATTATAAAAAACAAACTCGGTGCCGGCTATTGAACGGCGAATTTCATCGGCATAATCAATAACGTGTTTGGCTGTTTCATTCTTAAATACTAATATTAATTCATTTTGCTTATGTCTGAAAATCTCAATTTCATAAGGAAATTCTTTTATTTTATCAACAATCGCTTGCTCTAAACCTTTTAGTTTTTGTTGATTGGTTTTTTGAAGAACTTTTTCTCTGTTATCAATACACAAAAGACCGATAGTATACTTAAACGGAAATTTTTTTCTTGCCTGATTTAGGTATGATTGATAACTGCCAACGTCTGACAGGTGGTCATAGCAATATAAAAATCTTAAATCTAATATCATAGAAACGCATAAAATCAATGAAAAAATCATAAAAAATGTTGTGCAGGCAGAAGCCGAATTGGCATATATTAAGCCTAAGAATATGGCAGTACCGGCATAAAACAGACCGATATTAATAATTGTGTTATGAATGCTTATGCTAATTAATATGACAAATAAAACGCTTATCCATAAAATTACAGCCCAAACCGGCATAATGCCAACAGTCCATGATAAATAAGGAACTTGCAGTATTATATCTCCGAACTTTGAAACAAACGCAGTTTCTGCCAGCATAAAAACAAAAAGATAAAAATTGCGCATTTTTTTTAATTTTGCCGGCGCGAAAAAATAAAATAAGGCTAGGTTTAAGGGCCACAAAAAGCAGAGCCAGATATATTGAAACGAAGAGACAAAATTTTCTCCGGTTATGATTTTTATGTTGTTTAATAATAAATAGCTGAAAATCCCTGTAATTAAAGTCAGAAAAAGCTTTGAATTATTCAGAAAAAAAAGAGCCGGAAGAGCAATAGCAGATAATGCGTAAAATACTATGTGTAGATATGTATTGGTTAAAGATTCATAAGGATAGTAACTATAGAAATAAATAATTCCTAAAGCAAGAAAGCAAGCCGGAAAAAAAGAATCTTTAACAGTTAAAAAAATATATTTCAGATAATCTGACACTGCGCATCTCTCCTATAAGACATCTTTCTTGAAGTGTATGTTAGAAGCGCTTAATTTTTATTTAATGAAGTATAGGTGTGTTTGTTTTTTGCACATATAAATGAAAACAAATATCAGAAAATGGCAATAAATAAAAATTATTTGCGCTAGTAACCACTGATATTCAACAAATTCCAAACTTCAGATGCCGATTTGCCGTATATTTGCGGTTGCTGAACATATTGATTAAAAGAATTATTTGCATAACTCGGGTTTGCCGAATAAAATTTTTGTGGTGCGTTTTCTGCAATAATCGGACCATTTTGCGTAACTTTTACAACATCTAATCCATGTTCATTTTTACCATCAGCAAATATTCTGAATGCGCCGCTCATACCGAAAAATCCGTCAAGATGTGTAATTTCTGCATTTAAGTAGTCTTTATCTTTTTGCGAAAGGGCAGAAGCTAAGGCAATCGCATCATAGGCAAAAATACCCAAAGGATTCGGTTTTTGTGAAAAAGTCTCATTGTATTTGTCGGCAAAATGTTTCATTCTTATGTTCGACATTAAAGGATAAACAGCTCCGTATAATTCAGTTTCTCTGCTTAAATTGGAATTTGCCCAAACAGAAGTTCCCATAAATAAAACATCAGGTGCGGCAACATCATAATAACTGAACATTGAGGTTATTGACTTCAAACGGTTCCCCGATTCCGGAATTAATAACGCATCAAAACCAACATCTACACTTGCGCTTTTTGTGGCATCTTTCCCTTTTGAAGCAGCAACTTTTGCTCCGCCTACCATTGATTCTACTAATGATGTAAAATCCATAGAATCCGGATAATAAAATCCTACTTTAGTAATTGATATTCCTTCATTATCAGCGCTTGAAAGTGTTGACTTAAGCATATTTATACCGCTTTGATTATCCGGCAAAACAACGGCAATTCTTTTTCTGCCTTGTTGAGCCGCATATTTTATCATTCTATCAATTTGCTCTTCATTCAAAAGACCGAGAGTATAAATTCCTCTTTGCAATATATTTGGTGAGGTTGAGAAAGAAATAACCGGAATATCATGGCTTAATGCAACCGGTGTAATGGCTGCAACTTCTTCACTCATTAAAGGACCAAGTACTAAATCACAGCCGTTTGACAAGGCATTTTCTATGGCAACACGAGCTCCGGAAGATGTGCTTTTTGTATCATAAAATTGCACAACCAATCGATTGTTATTTAAGTCTCCGATTGCAAGCATAGCTGAATTTTTCATACTTTGACCGGCATCTTCACCTTTACCGCTTAAAGGCAATAACATAGCCACCCGAAAACTTTCATTGTTGCCCAAATCCACATGCGAATAATCTGTTTGCAAAAAATCGCCCATTGTATTGGTCGGATTATTGCCGGAATAACTGTATGTCGGTGATGAAAAACTACCGAAATTGTGCTGAATTAATGAACAGCCGAATAACAGACAAACCAAAAAAATTGCGCAAATTCTTTTTAACACTTGCATTTTTCCTCAAAATATCAAACAATACGGAAGTAAATAATCCATTTTTTTTGTTTTGTAAAGTTAAAAAATATGTTAGCAAACGGACTTTATATTGTATCCACACCGATAGGTAATTTAAAAGATATTTCCCAGCGTGCGATGGAAGTGTTGAATGAAGTAAAAATTGTTGCGTGTGAAGATACGCGCGTCAGCAAAAAGTTATTTGCGTTGTTGGGAATAAGTCTGAATAAAGAATTTATTACCTACCAAGACCATAATGAAGAAAACCAAGCGCAAAACATTATTGATTTAATTAATAATGAAGGAGCCGTGGCTCTTATCAGTGATGCCGGCTCTCCGCTCATTTCCGATCCCGGATATAAGCTGATAAAAAAATGCCGCGAACAAGGGGTTTTTATTTCTGCTGTTCCCGGTGCTTGCGCACTGATAACGGCCTTACAGCTTTCCGGATTGCCGACAAACAGGTTTATGTTCGCAGGATTTATTCCCAATAAAGATAAGGCTCGTGCCGATTTATTTGAGGAACTTAAACAAATTAATACAACGCTTATTTTTTATGAAACGGCACAACGTATTACAAAAACACTTGAGTGTGCTGCAAACATTTTTGCCGGACGCGAAATTGCAATTGCCCGCGAGCTGACCAAAATGTATGAAGAAGTGCTTGATGGAACACCTGAAAGTTTGCTAAATCATTTCAAAGAACACTCACCGAAAGGAGAATTTGTTTTGATGATTGCACCTCCGCAAGAAAAAAATTTTGCAGAAATTGATATTGAAAAAATTTTGGTGCAAAAATTAAAAGAAACCACACTGAAAAGCGCGGTTAAAGAAATTTCTGAAGCATATAAATTAAATAAATCGCAAGTTTATGCTCTTGCTTTAAGGCTGAAAAATGACTAATTATGAAAGTGGAAAAATTGCCGAGTTTTTTGCCCGTTTACTCTTTATTCTTAAGGGATATACAATATTATGCAAAAATTTCAAGACAGGCAATGGAACTAATATCGGCGAAGTTGATTTTATTGCCCGAAAACAAAATCTTATTGTTTTTGTTGAGGTAAAAAAGCGCTCTACGCTGGAAAATGCGGCTCAAGCAATCAGCGAAAAGCAAAAAAAACGCATAATTCGCGGTGCGGAACTTTATATAAAAAAGAACAAAAAATATCATAATTTTGATATTCGTTTTGATGCGGTTTTGATATCTTTCCCTTTTTATTTTCAGCACATAAAAAATGCTTGGATGTATGAAAATGTGTATTAACATAAAAAATATGCTTGAATATATCAAAAAAATGAATATACTGTGCTTGTTGGAAATTTAAGGAGTCTGATGAAATGTTGGAAATGCCTCAAGGTATGGTTGAATTGGCCTTAAAAACAATGGGAGACCGTTGGAAGGTTATGATAATTCAGGAACTTATGGACGGCACTAAGCGTTTTGGGGAGATAAAAAAAGAGCTTGGTGATATAACTCAAAAAGTTTTGACTTCGAATTTGCGCGCCTTAGAAGAAAAAGGTATTTTAATTCGCACTGTTTATGCGCAAATTCCTCCACGAGTTGAATACACTCTCACAAATGTAGGATACAGCTTGAAGCCGGTATTAGATTCTATGCGCGAATGGGCAGAGCAATACTACGAGCAAAATGTGAAAAGTTTGATTCCGGCTTAAGCAGATAGAAGTTTTTCATTAAAACTCACCTTGATTGCAAAAAAAGGTGAGTTTTTTGTTTGTCCTGTTTAATAAAATTTTTACCCGCCTGATATACAATGTTACAGAAATATTAAATATTGCCGCTGTTTTAAAATTTCACTGGATTTGAGCGTAAATCTGTGATAGCGTAATATTAGAATTTGTGAGGAATAAATGTATATTTGGATTCTTTTGGCGACGATAATGATTTCTTTAAGCTTTTTGAACCTTTCTCCGCGTGCGGATAAGGAGGGAGTTTTTACTGAGGTTAAAGCAACATCTCTCGTTAATCGTTTCAAGATAGAGCATTCGGCCTTTTCCAGATTAGCCGAATGTAGGTTGATTAACAGTACATCTGCTTCCCAAACCATTGCTAAATATACAGGAGCAGACGGCGATAACAGTTTTATGCAAAATGAGTTGCCAATCGGCTATATAGGCGGTGAAGATTTACACACATATCATTACACTTATTGTTTAACAGATGATGTTACGGATGGTGGTTCGCCTGAAATAGCCGGCAATTGTCTGATTACAGATGCAACGCCTGTTTTTCGCTATAGCGTGTCTTATGCCAGAATTCCTGACAGATGGATTGCAAAAGATACCGGAGCTCCGGTGGCAACTTTGAGTAACGCTCTGGCAAAAATTTATGTTAAAGGCTCAATTTTGGGAATTGCTCGTTGTTCAGTGGCGGAAAGTGGTTCGGCTGTTGATTCTTGCACTTTTCAAGGATCAGAGGCTTATATCAGAGAAAATAGTCAAGATCCCGAATCAGGGCAGAATTCCGGTGCATCGAGAGCATTTTTTTTAAGCTTTAAGGGAACAACCGGCGGAACAAATGATTTTTACCATAAATTGTTTGCAGAGCAAGATTTTAGAGACAGTTGCGGCGGGGCTTGTCTTTTCGCAATTCGAAAATTGTCTAATGTGAATAGGGATAAACATTGCACACCATTATAATACGGGATCAGAAGGAGGACTATGATGAAAAAAATACTTAATAAAAAATTGGCGCAAAAAGGCGGCATGATGATTGAGGCTTTGGCGATGCTGGGCTTAATTGCCGTTGTTACGCCGACAATGTATAAAAAATCGGCAGAGCGCACTTTGGAAGTTGAAGATATTAACACTGCAACAAATATGCGTTCCGTTATGAGTGCTGCCGATTCGTATGTTAGTTCGAATTATTCTGATCTTATACACTCAATGACAGAAGATGGGCAAACCGAAAAAACGATTGAAATGGATGACTTGCGCCAATATCTTCCATACGGTTTTGATGCAAATAAGCTTTATGATTATAACACACCTAAAGTTTCTGTTGTAAGAACCGGAGATAACTTAACATCGTTTGTTTTATTTCCGGCAAAAGAAAGCGGTGAAGACGGTTTAGGTCAAGAGCGCACGGTGCGTATTGCCACTCTTGTCGGTGCAAACGGCGGATATGTTAATGGTTCAAAAACAGCTAAGGGAATTGGCGGTGTTTGGAGCTTAAATCAAACAAATTTTGAAAGAGTGTTTAATGACGAAGATCCGAATGTATATTCTATTGTTACGGCTTCTTCCGATGCCATAAACAGCACAAATATTGCCGTAGATTCGGATAAGTTTTTATATCGTACAGATATGGACGGAAAATGGCATAATACCATGCGTGCAGATTTATTTTTAGGCGGTTTTGGCAATGAACAGGCTGATGAATATATTCGCGGAGAAAACAGAAATTTCAGTATTCGTAATGTAAAGCGCCTTATAATCGGTGCAAATTCCGTTATTGACGGAGCAGATCCTTCAAATCAAGATGAAATAGATAATAGTGAAAACGGAAATCGTTATGGTTTATATATTAAATCGTCAAATGGCATTGATTCGGCATTTATTGAAGGCAGTTTAGAAGCGGCTGTAGGCGATAATGATCTGCCAAACTTTGTAGTAAATCAAGATTCTATTAAAGGAGCAAATGTTAATGGTGTGCATGAATTTGAAATAACAAATACCGATTCTACAGAGGGAGAAAATACCACACCGGGGAGGTTGCGCTATGGTTTTGGCGGAGATGATAGATTTGTGGTAACTCGTTATGGTGACATTTCAAACGTGGGAAATGTGAACTTAGCTAATGATAAGGTAAACTGGGGTGGTGTTAGTATAGGTAGACTTTCAAACAACAGTATGTTGATTTCCGGTACTCAAGATGGAGATGGCGAAGGCGGAGAATTATCATTTATGAATGATGATACTATGCTAATAAAAGATCCACAGGGATACATGGAAGATGATGACCTGATTGTTATGATGAATGGCGGATTCAAGGGCGATGGTGAAAATGAGCTGAAAGAGATTTCCTATAATAATTCACCAACATTTCCGATTCGTGTCGGCTCAAATGCAAAAGTTGAGGGTATTTTGAGTGCCGCACAGATTGATGCGCAGAAACTTCGCTTAGCAACATTGGAAGCCGGATCTGAAAATATTGATGATAAGTATAAGTGGCTTAAAGTAGATGAAAAAGGTATTCATGGTTCGCACTTAAAGGATGATGATACGGAGCAGTTGTTTTCTAAAGCTTCGGTTTTTGATGTTCATGACACGTTTTTGGCTTTAGCTGTCGGAGACGAATCATTGCAAAACGGTTTAAACTTTTCCGGTGATGCTGATGCTGACGGCAACAGAAACATCATTTTTATGAGCAGTGGTTTGGGTGGAAATGCTGCTGATAATTATCCCGGTATAAACATAGCAAGCACGAATGAAATCAACCTAAAGACTAATGTTATACAAGAACAACTGAAAAATAATGAAATTGTGATTTCAAGTTTGCAGGGAAATGGAGAAGCAAAAACTACGGCAGTTAAACTTAATAGAACTAATTTTCAGGTAGAAACAGAAAACAATAAACCGGTGTTTTCGGTGAAGGCAAATAGCAATGGTACACCAGAAAATGATACCAGTGGTCTTGATTATTATACCAGAGGTTCAAATCCTGTAGCAGATGTTGCCGTTCATGGAAATGCTTTGTTTACTTCAAGTATGTCTGATGAATCTAATTTTCGCAAATATATGTATATGGGAAGAAAGCTTGATGATGGACACGGAGCAGTGGTTAATATAGGGCAAGTTGATAATGAAATTGTTAAAAAAGGAGAGGATGACGGCAGTGTTCTTACAATCGGTAAAATTGATGATAAAGCGGCTGTTAATATTGCGAAGGGAGAAAATAATTCTACTGAGGGTATTGACAACGTAATGTTTGTTGATGTTGGGGCAAATTCTACCGGCAGACGACCAGTAAACGCTGTTAAGGATGAAGGAGTATGGAAAATCGCTGAGAAAAAATACAACCCAGGAGTTGTTTATGTGCGCAAGGGCGGTGTGGAAATTATGCCGGACAAGCTTGTTGAAGGAGAAGCAGAAGCATTAACAAGTCAAGGAACAGTTGCCGCTAACCGCTTTGTTGCAAATAATTTGAAGAGCGATGGAACAAAAGTTGAAGTGCCGAAGTTCTTCAAGGATACCGAATATAAAAATTATAATGGTGTTACAGATACAAATGGTCGTTACGATACCTATATGGTAAATCCGGCATATACCTCGGTTATGCACGATATTAAGCTCACCACTCGCGGTGGTGCGCGCTTGAGCGATATTTTGCCTGACTTTATTAATAAAGGTATTTATATTACGAGTAATACTTATAAAGATCAAATTAAGAGTTTGAAGTTTGCTATGGATAGTGGTGGTATAAAACTTGCTACCGGATCCGGTACAATGGATAGTACAACCGCCCAGATTACATTGGGTGACGAAAACAGCTGGGCTTCGCCATACTTGGGCTTTGTACCGGCTCCGCAATGTCCTCCGGGGTATAACCGTTTGATTACCTTGGCACCGCAAAGTTTTATGATGTCGCAAGCAGGACAAATGCAAAAAGGTACACATGGCAGAGGTGGAAATGCATATTACACCAAAAATCAAGTGCCGGAAGAATCTGCTTTTGATGATAATAATTCCGGAGCCTATGTGCAGCAAGCATTTGTTGAAGCCAGAGGTGTAAATAATGTTGATATTGTAGATACAAATGGCAATAATGTCGGAGCTGTTGTAGTTGAGGGCGGAAATTTGAAAACGATTAAGGCGAAAACCGAAGACATGAATATTGTAGGTTCAAATAATTCAGGACAAACCGCTACATATTTTCTGGCATCATTTGGTGATACCACTCCGCCGTTGACTATTCAACAAAGTACATGGCTTAAGACCAACGTTATTCCGGTAGGAAGTAAAAATCAAAGTTATGCCATTGATACTAATCGCGATTCTGATGATTATGTTAAAGGTTGGGCTGCAATCATGGGCTTTGTGTATGATGCAGCAACATATTCATCAGTAATTCATAAATTAGAAAATCAGCACAATAATCTTCTAATTTATGATGGCAGCGAAGGTAGTGTATATTGGAACATCTTTCCGGTGCGTCGTAATACCTTAGAGGCTTATGCCACCACTTATTGCTATTTCGATAGAAACGGTATTATGTGGGATGATCTAAAAGATAAACATGGTGATGTAATCGACCACTATAATGCCATACGTGATTATAAAAACTATACCGAAAAGAAAAACAGCAGTGAGGCGTATAAAAAGCGCTTGAATGATCCGGCGTTGAAATATGACGAGGTTTGGTAATCGGCATTATATTTCATTCAAACCAACAAAAAATGCACCGGAATAAGCAAAATTCCGGTGCATGAATTTTAACCTAAAAATAATTTTTTATTTTTTATCCGCCGTTTTGCCTATTAAGTTTCAGTTGTAACAACCTATAATCTATGGTTTTCATATAATCATATTTCAAGCCTTTCGGAGTTTCAACCAGACCGCTATCTTTCAACGCTTCAGTTTTATCGGCACGATATTTGTGCTCCATTTTATCAAGTCCTGATTTAGTATGGGCATTTTCACCAACACCATAAGTTTTTTGAAAAGCATCTGCAATATAATAAGAGGCCAGTTTATAAGTAAGAGTATTAATATTACCTTTTTGCTCTCCTTTAAGCTGCGCTGCCTGTTCTTTTATTTTTGGGGAAGGTTCAACTCCGCCTCTACCGTCAATAGTTAAATAGATGTATCCGTGTTTATTAACAATTAAAAACGAATCATCAGCAAACCCTTCTTCCTCTATTCTTATTACTTTGCTTCCGAGCGGATTAGAAGGAGTGGGCTTAACCTCTTGCATATATTTTTCAGCCAGTTTTTCTTTTCTTTCCTCAAGGTTTTCATCGGCAAACAAAGCGCGTTCAACAGAGGAACTTAAGGCATCTGCAGTGGCCTCATAAGCATCTCGGGTCTTATGCATTTGCTCTTTTACTTCTTCATTAGTCATGGTAAACTCCTTTGACAAGATTATTTGTACATATTATACAATATTTCCCTTTTTTTTGCAAGATAAATTTAGATATTTAATGTTTTTAGGGTTGAAAAAATTTTTTATCCTTAGTATTATGCGCAAAGTTTAAGAAAAAAGGAAAATTTTTGCTATGACAGATATAAAGGTCAGATTTGCGCCGAGTCCTACGGGTTTTATGCATATCGGCAACACCCGTACGGCTTTGTTTAATTGGTTACTCGCTAAAAAATTGGGTGGGAAATTTATGCTCCGTATTGATGATACGGATTTTGTGCGCTCAAAAAAAGAATATGAAGATGCAATGCGTGAAAGTCTTAAGTGGCTGGGGTTTGAGTGGTGCGAAGAGGCGCGCCAATCAGCACGTTTTGCCCGCTATGACGAGTTGCGCGATAAGCTCATTAAAGAGGGCAGAATTTATGCTTGTTATGACACGCCTGAAGAACTGGAGTTTAAGCGCAAACGCGCTATGGCAAAAGGGCAGGCGCCGATTTATGATCGTCAGGCTTTGCATTATACTGACGAAGATTTGGCAAAGTTTAAGGCAGAAGGGCGCAAACCGCATTATCGCTTTAAGCTTCAATCAGGCACGATTGAATGGAATGATATTGTGCGCGGGCGTTGCGCTTATGATGCCGATAAATTAAGTGATCCGATTATTATCCGCGAAGACGGCAGTTATCTTTATCATTTTCCGTCTTGCGTTGATGATTCGGATTTCGGCATAACCCACATTGTGCGCGGCGAAGATCATGTTACCAATACGGCGGCGCAAATTCAGATGTTTGAAGCAATCGGCGGAAAAGTTCCAACTTTTGCGCATTTGCCGCTTTTAACCGGTAAAGAGGGTAAACTTTCAAAACGTTTAGGTTCTTTAGGTGTGCGCGAATTAAAAGCCGAGGGTGTTGAAGCTCTGGCAATTTGCTCTTTTTTAGCAAAACTCGGAACATCAGATTCGATTGAGCCGTATTATTCTTTGGAAGAATTGGCAAATTCGCTTGATTTTGAAAAACTCGGGCGCTCACAGCCGAAATTTGATGAAGAAGAATTAAAGCGCTTTAATACTCACTTTGTGCGCTCAATGCCTTATGAGTTGGTGAAAGATCGCGTTAGTGTCAGCCAAGATTTTTGGGATAAGGTTAAGCAGAATTTGGATGTTGTGGCTGATGTTGAAATCTGGCACAATATCTGCAACAATGAGGTTGAGCCGATTATGGAAGATAAGGCTTTAACTGATTTGGCGGCTGATTTATTGCCGACGGAGCCGTGGAATAATGATACTTTTAATGCTTGGTTAAATGAGGTTAAAGCGAAAACCGGCAAAAAGGGTAAAGAACTTTTCCACCCGATAAGAAAAGCCTTAACCGCACTTGATAACGGTCCGGAGCTCAAAATTTTGTTACCGCTGATTGGCTATGAAAAAGCTTTTAAGCGTCTAAAAGGGCAAAAAGCCTGAGGGATAAAAAAATATTAAAAAAAACAGCAAAAAAGGGGCGAGTTTTTTCGCTCTTTTTTGTTACACTTTTATGACATTTTTGCGTTGTTTTCTATTGCTTGTTGACATTTGCCTTTTTTTTCGATAATCTATAATCGGAGTATTAAATTTAAGCGAGTCTTTTAAAAAAGATTCGGTTAAGGCTATGGAAATGCTGAATATAACTTATTGCAATCAATTGTTCTTCTGAGGAGACCAACTATGGAAAAAAATAAAAATATATGGGCAACGGTTTTCGGGTTGTTTATGCTTGTTTGTGTTTTTAGCTTCAGTATAAGCAGCGCCAATGCATCGGTGTGTTTTTTGCCTGATACTGATGTATGCGATGATGGTAAAGCCGATCCTCATAAAGGCAACTGGTGGCCTGGACAAGATGATGGTTCGGGAAACGAAACAGATGATTGCAACTCATCTTTTAACAGAAGCACTCCGATCGATGGTCAGGTTTGCATAAGATGTACAGATGCTTCAAGCAGATATTACGGAAAATACAAATGTTCGGCAGAGCCTGACAATTGCGCAGATTATACAAGCACATCTTCCAGAAATATTTGCGGTGAGGCTTGCGTACAATGTAAAATCGCAAGTGATTCGAATTATGGAAAATATAAGTGTCCTCCGGAAAATTGCGGTACTGATTGTGAAAGTTTAGGATATACGTATGTTGGTGAAACGGCTGAATATTTAAGCCTTAAGGAATTAAAAAGGGGAACCGGCACCTGCCCGTATTATGACTGCGGAGCTTGTCCTCACAATAATGGTACTGAAAACAGATACGGCTGTTTTGAAAAGGCGGAAACTTGCGGAACAGAATATAATACGACAACATATAACAGTTTAAGTGAAACAGAAAAGAGTGATCACTGCACAGCAGTTTGTGATGATTGCGCCAGTGAAAGATATGGATACGGACAATGCACTTGTGTCGGCTATAATCAAAAGGTTAGCGAATGCCCGAGAGGTTCTGTCGGAAAAGATGTTTGCTCAGAAGATGGAAGTTGGGCAAAAGGTTGCTGTAATGAGTGTAAAGAAAGCGACGGTTATACATATACTTACGATAAATCAAATGAAGAGGGCTGGAGTTGTACCAAATGTGAAAACCCATGCAGCGGCAGCTATAAATGGAAATGTATATATAATGAACCGGAACCGCCTGTTCCGGGTGAATGTCCTAACGGATATAGCAAATTTGTGACCAGCGATTTTTGTGATGATAGATGTCTCAACTATGATTCTAAAAATGGATGCGGAAAGTGTACTACCGAAAAAGACAAATGCAGTACTCCTAATGAAGAGGTTTGCGAGGTTTATGGTTCGGATGATGATGAGAGTTACCCTTATGCATATTGGATGACTCCGAAAGCTGATGAACCTCTGGTGATGGCTGAGGGTGGCTATTTAGTTAATCCGATTACTCAAGACGTGGTATCAGATAGAGATACCTTAATGGTAATGTCTATTCAATCTACTTCTTATGGAAAGTGTATGGAATATAGAGCTAATGATATATGTCCTAGCGGAACTAAAGCCGTTTATATAAATCATTGGCTCTTTGATTATCAAACAAAGAAACTTATTGGAAGAGGGTATGGTGACGGTAGCAAAATTAATATATATCGGATGAAGGAGGTAAATGTGTGTACTATGAATCTTGCTTTCAATTCTACTGTAGAATTGGAAGAAGTTGAATGGACAATAAAAGAATTTAATAATATTCCTCAACCATGTTCGAACGGATATAAGCCAACATACTATGTGGATATGCCTTTAACTGGCATGACCTGTTTGATTTGTAAAGATGATGACTATGATTATGGAAATCATGATGGTTTAATATATAAACATAGCAAAGGTGAGATGGAGTGCGGCACCCATAATTATAGTATCCTTCAAAATTTTCAATCTTGTCCGGATAATACAGGAGAAGTAGGAAAAGTTAAATATATGGATTTTCATTCTTATTTGCTAAGTGATAAATGCAGGAATGATTTAAGGTTAGGTGCTGCTTGTGACTACCTTTGGAACCCTTATGAAAATGGAAGCACTATTTGTCAACCAAATCCGGGTTATTTTGCTGATGGTAATAGCGCCAGTGCAGTTGGTAGATATAGTTCTGAATATGTTGAAGAAAATGGTGGTGGCGAGAACCCTAACAGGCTGTGTTATGTAAATTTTCCTGGTGCAGATTGGAATACTAATCAGTTTGAAAAGAGAAATGGTTTTGTGTCGTTATTGAAGCAAACAAGTGAAAATTCAGATGAATATATGTGTAACTATCAGGTTCATTGTGAATCTCCGTTTGCAACGCATGTCAAGTGGAATGTTCTAGGAAAAACATATTACATGCCGCTTTATGGCAATGGTTATTATGATTCATTCACCGCTGATAGTTCAGATGCAAGATACTGTATACCTGCGGGTAAAACGGCAACATCTGATGCAACTATATATAATCATGCGGAATGTTATAGATGTGCTTTCCCGGAAGAACACTCATATTGTGATGCAGGAGGAGATGTGGTTTATGACCATAAGCATAATATGTTATTTAATATCAGTAACAATAGGGTTGAGGATCCTAGAAAATGGTTTAATACCGGTTTTTCTAATATTTGCGGTACCGGAAGTGTGCTTAAGGCAACGGAAGGATTAAACGAACAACAAGAAACTTGTTATGAATGTAAGCCATTGAGTTCTATTACCTGCACAAACGGAGGAGAATATATTCTTAATAACGGATTCTTCTATAAGGTCGGCAGTACTGATGAAAACCCGACAGCTTATGGAAGTATCGGTAGTTTTGAAGATGGAAATCTTTTTGAAGCATCTGGTTTTTATCCGCGTGGCACCTCAAACATCGGTACAGACTGCTATGCAAAAAATACTTCAAAAGGAAGTGTCTATACTTGCGAAATCGGTGAAAAGAATATTTTCGGTTTTTCGGCTGGAACATATTATGGCTCCGGATACGATAAAGAGCTGTTGTGTGATTTCTGTTTGTATGCCGGTGGATTATGTAAGCAAAATGATAGTGCTCCTACTAATTTTAAGCCTATGTCGGAAATAGAAGATATATATGGTTATCCATATTACACGGCGGACTTTAGAGGAAATGCATATTGCTTTAAGAGTAAAGAAAGGTGTGATGCCTACTATTCTGACCAATATCGTGCACTAACTCCTCAAATAGCAACAAAGTGTAGCCCAATGAGAATACCGGATTTGCCACTCAAATATTGCTCTAAGGTAAATATGTCTGAATAAGCAGGTGGCTGTTATATCACTTTATCGGGAGGTGGAATTATCCTCCCTTTTTTTATATTGTCATTTAAGAAGAGGGCTTTAGCCCGAATCATGAAAAATAAAACAAATGTCATCCCTAAGCAATAAAAACAAAAGTCATCGCTCGACCAGCGTAAGTCTGGTCGTCAAGCGATCTTCGAATTTGTTCTCTCCTCCGCAGGCAAGAGCATCAGCTTTATAAAGCAATAAAAACAAAAGTCGTCCCTGAAAAATAAAACAAAAGTCATCCCTGAAAAATAAAACAAACGTCATCCCTATTTTTTGCGAATGCAAAAAATTCCAGGGATCTTCGAATTAAATAATTGACAGGCGCAAAAACAAAGTCATAATAAAAGTATGAAAACAATGTATGTTTATATAATGACTAATAAAAATAACACTTCCCTTTATGTTGGAGTGACGAATAATTTAGTGCGTCGTGTGTGGGAGCATAAAAACGAAATTCTCAAAGGTTTTACTTCACAATATGATTTGCACAAGCTGGTATATTTTGAAACATATGAAGACGAAAAGACGGCACTTGAACGTGAAAAATACCTGAAAAAATGTTATAGGGTTACGAAAATGAAGTTAATAACGAATTTAAACCCTCAATGGAATGATTTGTACGAACAAATTACTCCGATTTAATTAATCGGAAGATCCCTTGAAAATTTTGTTTTTCAACAAAATTTAGGGATGACTCTTCTTTATAATAAAACAAAAGTCATCGCTAGACCAGCGTAAGTCTGGTCGTCAAGCGATCTTCGAATTTGTTCTCTCCTCCGCAGGCAAGGGGATTAGAGGGGATAAAATATGTCCTTAACTTTTTATTTGTTTCACTGCCTTTTTTATTAATTCGAAGATGCCTGGAAAATTTCTGCACTTTGCAGAAATTTAGGCATGACTCTT
>FLNY01001959.1_pt1 | contig 33802 bp, 28 predicted proteins | sample 1140381 | NCBI WGS metagenome assembly FLNY01 (sample SAMEA3878172, study PRJEB12797) | bioreactor metagenome | biome: Moose rumen | place: Sweden | collected 2011-10 | reverse complement strand
ATGCCGTAGATAAGAATGGCAGACGCGCGTATGGATGTACAGCAAACCTAAAATTCAGCGTTGAAGGTGATGCTCGTATAGTAGCAGTGAGTAGTGGTGACCACACATCGAATGAGCAAAATGTATGCGACAGCAGGCGTTTGCATGAAGGGAGCGCAATGGTGATATTGAGAGCAGGAAGAAATCCCGGTAAGGTAGTGCTAAATGTGGAGTCGGAGGATTTCCCGAAGGTTTCAGTTAAACTGGAAGAGAATTGATTATTAAAGATTATATAGGATGGATTAGGATTAGATATTCGAGGCAGGGCCTCTCACACTTGACCTGATTGGCTGATGATAGATATATCCATAAATAATTAAAATGCACTCTGACAAAACATTCGAATGTGTCATATAATAACAAACAACACCTAATATTATGAGAATTACTAAAGAAAAGTTGATAATGCGCCGAAATAGCCTGAAAGAGCGCGTTGGTAGTGGATTATTGTTGTTCTTAGGCAACAAATTGATAGGCATGAACTATGCAGACAACGAATATCCATTTCGTCAAGATAGTTCCTTCCTATATTATTTTGGCCTAGACTTCCCAGGCTTGGCAGGCGTAATCGACATAGATGAAGATCGCTGTATAGTTTTCGGTAATGACCTGACTATAGACGACATCGTATGGACCGGAATCCAACCAAGCATGAGTGAGAAATGTGCCCTTGTAGGCATTAGAGAGACGAAGCCTCTCAATCAACTGAAAGCCTATTTGGATCGAGCCAGAAGCAAAAGTCAGCCTATACATTTTCTGCCACCCTACAGAGGAGATCATCAAGTGTGGTTATTTGACTTACTGGGTATAGAGCCATCAGTGCAATCATCGAAGTCGTCCGTGGCATTCATAAAAGCAATAGTTGACATGCGCAACCACAAGGATTCCGATGAATTGTCAGAGATAGAAGAAGCAATAGATGTAAGTACACGAATGCATCTTACTGCGTATCGCATGGCACGTCCAGGAGTTCATGAGAGCGAGATAGCCGCCGCAGTGGCAGAGGTGGCCCAACGCGACGGCTATTCTTTAGGTTTCCCTACAATAGCAACGACTCACGGCCAAACCTTGCATAATCACGGCTATATTCACACATTGGAAGAAGGCGACATTTTCTTGCTTGATGCAGGTGCGGAAAGCAAATGTCACTATGCTGGAGATTTGTCGTCTTCCATGCCTGTAGGCACTCATTTCACAAGTCAACAGACCGATGTTTACAACATCCATCTTGATAGTTTCCGGGCAGCCGTATCCTGTTTGAAACCGGGTGTTCCATTTCGCGATGCTCATATAGCGGCAGCGACAAAAATAGCAGAAGGCATGAAGTCGTTGGGACTGATGAAGGGCTCTCCTCATGATGCCGCCGAGAGTGGAGCCTATGCGCTATTCTTCCCATGTGGTTTGGGTCACATGATGGGCCTTGATGTCCACGACATGGAAAATTTAGGAGAACAATACGTGGGTTATGGTGATAATATGCAGAAAAGCACACAATTCGGTTTCAAGTCACTGCGTCTTGCCCGCCAACTAGAACCAGGATTTGTATTTACGGTTGAACCAGGCATATACTTCATACCAGAACTGATTGACCGTTGGCGTGCAGAAAAGAAATTCACAGACTTCATCTGCTACGACAAACTAGATTCATGGAAAAACTTCTCTGGCTTGAGAAACGAGCTTAACTATCTAATAACCGAAGATGGTTGTCGTTTATTGGGAAGTATCAAGAAACCAATGACGATTGAAGAAGTTTATGAAGCAAAAGGTGAGAGAAACAAATACTAATTTATAGAACTACCCTAAATAAGATCTTCTCAACATAATCATTATTACGGCATGAAATCTGACAACCGATTTTGGATTAATGCTGAAATTGTTGATTGCAGTTGACAGATGGCAAATGGTTTTTCAATAGCCTGGCTCACAGAAGTTCCTGGAGGATTAATGCAAATAATTTTATGGAATCCTGCCAATTGCAACTCGTCGATGTTTTCAGTTTGTCCTGCAAGAAGGATTACTGGAATATTTTTCTTCATAGCATGTCTAAGGATTCGACATGGTAGTTTTCCCATAAGAGTTTGACGGTCAGCCCTACCCTCTCCCGTAATTATCAAATCCACATCATTGATAATCTCATCGAATTTAAGGGTGTCGAATAACAGTTCGGCACCTTGAACGATTTTAGCATCCATCCATTGCATGAAGGCATATCCAAGTCCTCCAGCCGCCCCTGCTCCCGGTTCGTTTGAGTAATCATAACCCATTTTGTTTGCCACATACATAGCAAAACGTCTTGACCTTCGTTCCAACCATTTCACCATTTCCGGTGTAGCTCCCTTTTGCCGAGAAAAAAGCATAGACGCACCCTCTGGACCACACAGCGGTATAGCGACATCGGTTGCCACCGTAAATTTCACATTTTCAGGGATTAAATATCGTTCTTCGTCTTCAAGACGTTCAATAGCGTCTCCTAAAGCCTTCAGCATCCCTACCCCACAATCATTTGTGGCACTTCCACCTAATCCAACAACTATATGGTTGCATCCGTCCTTAACCGCCCTTACGATTACTTCCCCCAAACCATAAGAAACAGTTTTCATCGGGTTTCGTTCATCTGGTTCTAACAGGTGTAATCCAATGATTTTTGCACATTCAATAATTGCCTTGTTCCCTATTTTAAGATACGAAGTATCAACGAGACGCATCAAAGGGTCGTGAGCCTTCATATAGATTCTCTCACCACCTTCACATTGTTCAAAAGCATCAAGCCATCCTTCACCCCCATCACTTACTGGAAGAGTCACAACTTTAGCTGAAGAATCTAAGGCCACAATGGCATCGTTCACAGCGTCGTTTGCATCAACAGAAGAAATGCACCCTTTAAAGGAATCAATTGCAAGAAGATATTTCATGAAAGCTGAAGAATGAGGAAGAAAAAAGTTATTATTATTTACATAATTGTATGATAACAATCGAGCATCAACTATTGCGACCAAGACATATCGGCATAAAGTTGGAGCTTCATTGTTGGAATGAGTTTAGTTTAGGAAAACAAGTGTTACAGCATACGCAGCAATTCCCTCTTCACGTCCCACAAATCCTAACCGTTCTGTAGTTGTAGCTTTGATGGAAATATCTTCTTCAGAGATATTCATTACATTAGCAAGTATATGTTTCATATTAGGTATATGAGGATTAATTTTAGGGCGTTCGGCACAAACCGTCACGTCGATATTTCCAATTTCATACCCTTTGCCACGGATAATTTCCACAGTCTTGGCAAGCAGAATCTTTGAGTCCACATCCTTGAATTCATCGCTTGTATCAGGAAAATGATAACCTATATCACGTTCGTTTACTGCACCGAGCAATGCATCACAAATTGCATGAATTAGCACATCGGCATCACTATGTCCAAGCAATCCAAGTTCATGTTCAATCTTTACACCGCCAATCCATAGTTCTCTGTTTTTTACTAATTTATGGACATCATAGCCCATTCCTATACGATATTTAAACATACTGATTAATATTTATGAGATAACGATATAACGAGATAAGAGATGACGAGATGACGAGATGACGAAATGAGATTAATGAAACGATGAGATCACGAGATACGAGATTTATTTAATTCATTATTTTTTATAACTATTGATAATTGAATCCAATATAATGGTGAATTTATCAGCTCCAGCTTGAGATAGATGGTTCGAGTCGTAGAAGTCGTCATAGACGAAACGAGGGTCGTTCATGAAATCAAAGAATTTAGCCCCATATTTTGTTTTCACATCATTTATCCTTTTATAGAAGTCGTCCAACTGGCTCTTGTCAAATCGTTCCACATATTTGTTGTAACAAGGGAACGACACCAATATCAAATTCAAACACTTTTTATTGCATATATCAGCAAACCTACTGACGTATTCGTAATTGTATGCCTTGTATTCGCTTTCGGGATTAGTATGTCGTAAAGCCGCATTTATTGCCTCTTCGTCCCAATCCGATTCAGACATATCCGGGTTACGAAGCTTACAATGAAGTCCATATCCAAGCGAATCACAACCTAAGCCTCCATCATCCTTATAGTTTCGATATTTTTCACCGATAGCCGTAATAGAAGATATTTCAAAAGCATATTTAGAAAGCCCAGAATGATATGGACAATCCATATATAACTTGAAGTATGTGGCACGTGGCCATTCTTCACATTCCTCAAATGGAGGATCGACAAACATCTCGTAGAATACCGGATATATAATTGTCTTTAACTTAGGACACGAGTCCACAAATTTCTCAAGCAGGAAACAATCGTAGTCGGGTCGTTCGGAAATAGTCGATAAGTTGAAAGCCTTGGACGATAGTAGTTGAGGTCGTACCCCATAATAGCCTTTTGAGCTTCCAATCACGAGAGTTTCTACAGATTTGCCGTTTTCTCTCATCCATTGATCCTTAAATGCATATTCGTTAGGCAAGTTCCGCATATAACATTCAGCAACCACAGCTACCAAGATGATTGGCAACAGAAAAATCAAGAGATATTTAAGGAAACGGAACATGTGAATATTAAATGAGAAATAAATAATAGATATATTCTTTACAATAGACTAATAGAAGAAACAATCATGAAATTTATGCTGAATTAGTTTTCTTTTCGACTCTTTTAACGATGCTAATGCTTACGATATAAAGTAGATATAGCGGAAGTGTGACAAGAATCAATGTCATAATGTCGGGAGGCGTGATGATTGCCGCTATAATCATAATCGCAATCAAGGCATGTTTCTTGTAGTGAGACATCATATTTGATGAAGCCAGTCCCATTTTCCCCAACAAGAAAGCGATAACTGGTAATTGAAACACCAATCCCAGTACCAGAGTGAGGGACGTGAAAGTAGATATGTAAGAATCAATGGTTATATTACTTACAATTTTGTATGACACGCTATATGTGCCAAGAAATCGGAATGAAACAGGGAAAAGGATGAAATAAGACATGATTACCCCCAAAATGAAAAGAGCATAAATTATGCATGTGAGTTTCACCGAGTATTTTCGTTCTTTTTCGTAAAGTGCCGGTGATATGAACTTGAAGAGTTCATATACAATATAAGGTGATGCTGCAAGAAATCCCAAATAAAGAGAAGTTGAGATATGTGTCATGAATTGGCTAGACAATTCAGTGGCAATCATCTTAACCTTAAAAGGTTGAAAATGGAAATCAAATCCTAAAGTTTGTATAAAGTTCTCAATCCACCTATATGTACAAAAATCCCATTCACTAGGAGCCAACATCCATTCCCAAACAATATTTTTCAAACAAAAAAAGATGATTGCGAACGAAGCCGCAACAGCAAGAACACGAAAAATCATCCGTCGAAAAATCTCCAGATGTCCACCAAATGTAAGGTATATTTCGTGTTGTTCTTCTCTGTTGGATTTGTTAGAATCCTTATTGGCAGATTTCTCAACACCAATAGATTCCTGTTGCTGATTGTCGTATGCATTATTTTTCGGCATCAGCCTTATCCTCTTGTTTTACGGAAGTGTTTTGGATTTGAGAGTCATCAAGGGATTCGTTCATTCCCTCTTTAAAACTTTTCACGCCTTTTCCCAAGCCTCTCATCAATTCAGGCAATTTTTTACCTCCAAAAAGCAGAAGTGCTATAAGAGCAATAAGAATAAGTTCGGTAGTTCCAATGAATAAAGGCATGGTCTAAAAAATTAAAGATTAGAAAATTCGTTATATTTGCAAATTTATAAAAAAAATCAAATAAATCATAATTTATAATATATAAATCAAGAATTGCATAAATTTGATTGGTTGTATTAGGAATAAATGAAAACCGAGGAATCCGATTGTGTTTAAAATTTACAGAGGCAAAGAAATGCACGCAGGGGTTTGCGGTTTGTCATAAAACGGAAAAGAGAATAATTTCGAGTATATGAAGCTTTTGGAAGAGGGAATAGCGAGTCGGAACGCATTTTCGATATGTTATTTTCCAATTGTCGTTTCACATATCTAAATTTTGCAACCCCTTTGAGACAATGATTCTCTTGTGCAAACAAACGAATTACATTTATGATATAATCCATAGATGCCTGATCGATTCTCCTTTTTAAAGGACTCAATTCCCCCAAAGTCTCATTTAATGTTTTTAAACGTAAGATGATTTGATAAAAGTCATCAAGCCGCTTATTCACGGATTCAGAATCGATGGATTTCGTAATGGAATGAGGTCTTTGCAAATAATAATATGCCTTGGCATCGGTTACAATCATTTTTTTTGCACGCAAAAAAAGCAATGGGGTGAATTCCTCATCTTCATGGTATATACCTTCTGTAAACCTTAGGTTATCAAGAACGTCACGTTTGAAAAGATAAGCACATGCCCCAGTTTCGAGATTATTGTGAATCATGAAATCAGTTCCCGATTGCCAGGTATCGAATGAAATTGTGTTATTATGTTTCGCATCATCAAATTCATAATGGAATTTCAAGATGTCAGGTTGTTCATTTCGTAAAATGGCGATACACTGATTATATAGGTATGCAATTATTTGGTCGTCGGAGTCAATAAATTGTATATAAATTCCCCTAGCCTTGTCTATTCCTGAATTACGTGCAGCAGAAAGTCCCTTGTTTTCCTGACGAATAATAAAGACATTATTATTTTCGTCAGCCCATGAGCTGTCGAGTGGGATGTAAGAGCCATCATCTACAATTATAATTTCCCTTTCATGAACTTGAAGTTCCAAATTCAAAACGCTCATCAAACAATTCCGGAAAAGTTCTTCGGGAATGTTATAATATGGTATAATAAAGGAAATCAAAGGTTGGCACATATTTATAAAACGATTACGAGTGGTAAATATTGTTTAGATTTGTGGGGATTGGTTGTCTTAGAGGCGTCAAGCCTGGTTGTATTTGATTTGTTATGATGTTAAAAATTAAATAGTATAAATATTTTTTGGATCAAGAAATAAGTTATAACTTTGGGGAAATTTTCCACCATGTCAATATCAATATTAATTCCGACATACAATTATGACTGTACAAAACTAGTCAAAGACGTTCAAATGCAGGCAGAATCCAGAGGTCTGGATTATGAGATTATCATTGGTGATGATGGCAGTACAGACGGCAATATTGTGAGCAAGTTGGTAGAGCTTTGTTCTCACTCACGTTGCAAATTGCATAGGGTTAAACGTAACGTTGGTCGTGCCAGCATACGCAACATGATTGGACACGAAGCCACATATGATAATCTTCTTTTTATGGATAGCGATGCAGAATTAGTGGCATCGAATTTTCTCGACAGTTATCTTAAAGCAATCCAAAGCCACGATCTGGTAAGTGGCATCATATCCCATTCCGCCACTCCACCCAGTTCAGACAAGATGCTTCGTTATGAATATGAGAAATCATGCGAAAAGCACTTTACAGCTCATAACCTGAACAAGATGCCTTACGCCCCTTTCAGCACATTCTGTTTCATGATTCGTAAGGAACTATTTTCCCAATTCAATTTTGACGAGTCGTTCATCGGTTATGGTTATGAGGATGTGATGTATGGTAAATTACTTCGTGAGCACGGTCACAAAGTTTATTATATAGACACCCCACTTCAACACAATGGAATGGAACCCAACGTGAAATTCATTGAGAAGACGGAGACAGCCCTTAAAACCTTAAAAATTCATAGTGAAGAATTGAAAGATGAAGTTAAGTTATTAAGATTCGTAAATAAACTTAACAAATTTTGTGTGTCGGGATTGGTAAGAATCCTACTTAAACCATTCTTAAACAGCATGAGAGAAAATCTTTGCTCTGATGAAGCAAACCTCCAATGGTTAAATCTATATAAGCTAGGATATTATCTGAATGAAAAAATCATAAGATGATATCAATGGAATTTGGGAAAAAAACACTAAATTTGCAATTTGATAAAAAAAGATATGCTAAAATATCTTTTCCTATCATCTATCGATTACAATAAAACGAAACCATACAATTATTATGACAGCAAAAGAGATACGCGAGTCTTTCAAGAAATATTTTGAAAGCAAAAACCATGTCTTCGTGCCATCAGCACCAATGGTAATAAAAGATGACCCCACTTTAATGTTCACAAATGCCGGTATGAACCAATGGAAGGACATAATCCTTGGCACGGGCAATCCAGAGCCACGTCGTAGAGCCGACACACAGAAATGTCTTCGAGTAAGTGGCAAGCACAACGATTTGGAAGAAGTAGGTCATGACACATATCACCACACAATGTTCGAGATGCTCGGCAACTGGTCGTTTGGCGATTATTTTAAGGAGGGTGCTATCGATATGGCATGGGAGTATCTAGTTGACGTGTTGAAATTAAATCCGAAAGATTTATACGTAACCGTATTTGAAGGTTCACCCGAAGAAAACATTAGTCGTGACGACGAAGCCGCTCAATACTGGGCAAAGCACGTTCCAGCCGACCACATAATAAACGGCAACAAACATGACAATTTCTGGGAAATGGGTGACACTGGTCCATGCGGTCCATGTTCAGAGATACATCTTGACTCTCGTACAGAGGAAGAGAAATCCAAGGTTCCAGGTCGCGAGCTAGTAAATAAAGATGATCCACAGGTAATCGAGATATGGAATCTGGTATTCATGCAGTTTAACCGTAAGGCAGATGGCAGTCTGGAGAAGCTTGCCATGAATGTGATTGACACAGGCATGGGTTTTGAGCGATTGGTAAGAGCGATTCAGGGAAAACATTCCAACTATGACACCGACGTGTTCCAGCCAATCATCAAGGTGCTTGGTGACTTGACCGATAAAGAATATGGTCAAGACGAGAAGACAGACATAGCCATGCGTGTAGTAAGCGACCACCTTCGTGCCATAGCATTCTCTATAGCCGACGGTCAACTTCCAAGCAATGCAAAGGCCGGCTATGTGATTCGTCGCATCCTTCGCCGTGCAGTTCGTTACGGCTATACATTCCTCGACCAGAAACAAGCCTTCATTTACAAGTTAGTTCCGGTGCTCATCCATGAGATGGGAGATTCATTCCCTGAACTAGAAGCTCAGAAAGACTTAGTAATGAAGGTTATGAAAGAAGAAGAAGATTCATTTCTTCGTACTTTGGAAAATGGGATCAAATTGCTGAATGGTGTGATTGAAGAGACCAAGCAATCCGGTCAGTCCGAGATACCAGGTGACAAAGCCTTTACTCTTTTTGACACATTCGGCTTCCCATTAGATTTGACCGAGCTGATATGTCGCGAAAACGGCATGACAGTAGATGAAGCAGGTTTTGACGTAGAGATGCAGAAACAGAAAGCACGTGCTCGCAATGCGGCTCAGGTGGAAGCAGGCGACTGGGTGGTTATGAAAGAAGGTGACAGTAAGTTTGTAGGTTACGATTATACGGAATACACATGTCACATACTGAAATATCGCGAGGTAAAGCAAAAGAAAGGCATCTTATATGAATTAGTTCTCGACACAACCCCATTCTATGCAGAGATGGGAGGAGAAGTTGGAGACCAAGGCGTTCTAGTGAATGAATCCGAAACGATAAGCGTATTGGACGTGAAGAAAGAGAACAATCTCTCGATACACATCGTTGACAAAGTACCTTCTGACCCTTCAGCAGAATTCATGGGATGCGTAGATATAGAAAAGCGTCGTGCCATAGAGGCGAACCACTCCTGCACTCATTTACTGGATGGTGCATTACGTCAAGTATTAGGCACACATGTGGAGCAGAAAGGTTCGCTGGTTACTCCAGACTATCTTCGTTTCGACTTTTCTCATTTTGAGAAGTTGAGTCCAGAACAGATTCGTGAAATAGAACATATTGTAAACGACAAAATCCGTGAAAACATACCACTTCAAGAATATCGTGATTTGCCAATAGAAGAGGCAAAGCAGCTTGGTGCCATCGCCTTGTTTGGTGAGAAATATGGTGACAAAGTGCGTGTCGTTCAGTTTGGCGACAGTGTAGAGTTTTGTGGTGGATGCCATGTAAGAGCGACAGGCCAGATTGGGATGGTAAGAATTATTTCAGAGAGTTCGATTGCAGCCGGCGTTCGCCGCATTGAGGCCATCACCGGTAAGGCCGTAGAAACACTTATTGATACATTCCAAGACACGATTGTAGAAATCCGTAGCATCTTCAACAACGCTACCGACTTGGTAAGTATGATACGCAAGAATATAGAAGAAAACAGCGAGCTGAAGAAGTCGTTAGAGGAATTCATGGCAGAAAAAGCAATTCAGTTCAAGAAGGAGTTAATTAACAAGTCGGAATTGATTCGAGGTGTTCAAGTGATTTCCGGAGTGTTGCCAATAGATGCACAAAATGTGAAAGACATCACCTTCCAGCTTCGTTCCCAATTCCCAGACAAATTGCTTGTGGCAATAGGGTGTTTGCAAAACGGGAAACCCAACTTAACTGTATCGGTTTCTGACGATTTGGTGGCCGAGGGCAAGAATGCCGGTCAGATTGTACGCGAAGCAGCCCGATTGATTCAAGGGGGTGGCGGAGGTCAGCCACATTTCGCAACCGCAGGAGGTAAAAACGAGGATGGTCTTCAAGATGCAGTAAACAAAGTCATTGAACTAGGAACAGCCAACTGAAATTATCGGCAAAAAGAGCTATAATCCTAATTACAAACCACTTATTAAATAACATAAACACAAATAGGTCATTAGGCAGAATGATAGATTTGGCTTAAACACAAACAATCCCGAAATTGAGCACATTCAGTTTCGGGATTGTTGTAAAAGGCAGACTTATATTTTTTCCAATATGTATATTATCGAAATGTATTTGCGAACAAAAGGACCCTTGTGGAACTATTATTGAAAGTCAAAAAGGCAGAATGATGATTAGTCTGTTTGTTGAGTTGTGTTCATGTCACCACTGTCTTCTGTTACATTTATAAACTTCCTCCATGATGGATTTTTCTTGTAAACCTGAGAACATCCAGCAGGAACTGTAAGTTTCAATTCGCGGTTGATCACTCCATAGAAAGTGTTGACATAAATTGTTGGTGGCGTACTCGTTGCCACCGACATTCTTGAAATCTTGTAGTTTTCCGAAAATGCTTCCTTTGCTATTTCCTTAATATTTGCGTGTAACGTGATGCTTTTGAGTTCTCCACACTTTCTAAACGCCCTTTCTCCGATTATTTCAAGAGATTCATTAAGAGTGACTGAAGCAAGGCTAATGCATCTTTCGAAAGCATGCTCCTCAATCTCTATAGTGTTGTCGGGCACAATGACCACCTTGAGTTTAGCACATTTTCTGAATGCTCTTTTGGGAATTACATTTTCTTTATCGATTTCGCATCCCCCTTCATTCGTCCTGGCATACTTCCCACCTCCAGGAACAAATCTGGCATTTTTCAAATCAAGCCTAACTAAATGTCCTTTAGACTTAGCTCCTCCCATAGTGTATCCTGCCATTTCTCTGAGTAGAAATAAATCCGCTCCATTTAGTTCTCCACTGATTGTCAATTCACTAATAGAGAATTTGTCCTTATCGGTTATTTGCAGATGAAGAGTTCCAGCTTTTTCCACTGTAACGGTTCTCCTCTTTTTTCCAAGTCCAAACATAAGAATTAGAAATTAGTATTAGGAATTAGGAATAATCATTCCTTATATCAATGCAAAAATAATAAATAATCGTCACAAAAACAAGAAAATAAATAAAATCTTACGTAGTGACTTGATTTTGTTGCCAGTTGACAAGATATAATTTTTTTGTTGCCCGTGTGATTGCAGTGTATAGCCATCTACAATAATCCCTGACATCCGTATCTTCCGGAATAAATCCTTGATCAACAAAAATGTTTTGCCACTGACCGCCTTGAGCTTTATGACAAGTTACCGCATAAGCATATTTTATTTGTAAAGCATTAAAATAAGGGTCTTGTTTCAATTTATTGATTCTATCTTTTTTCAAAGGAATGTCGTAATAATCTTCCAATACGTTATTGAAAAGCATTTCCTGTTGCTTATCAGTCAGTGCGGGAGCCTCTGCTTGGAGAGTATTCAGAATAACCGTAGCCTCTATTTCACAGTCATCATAATCATTGAATTTGAGTACACAATCAGCAAATCGGAATCCAAACAAATCCCTCACGTTCCTCAGTCTTTGCACTACAGCGATATCACCATTAGCTACAAACTCCATTTTAGGTTCTGCATTATTATCAGGTTCAGAATCCATTTGCTGATTCCAGAAGTAATTATTCTTTGCAACCATAATCAAATCACCACTCTCCAGTTCGTCTTCTCTCCATAAGATCCTATTCCTAATTCCATTGTTATAGATATTGGCAGTTTTGTTGGAACGACACACCACCATGGTTTCATCCAACCCGTCCTTATCATAACATTCTGACAGAATATCAATCAGTTCGTTTCCTGGTACGATCACGACATCTGCAAATTGAGTGAAGTTGATTTTAGGCAGTTCTCCAAACATTTCATTTTCAATAATGTTGCGTATGACAGTGGCATTATACAATATACCGGACGATTGTTCATGCCTGACGACGTTTTTCAGGTTAGCCACAACAGTAGCAATTCCATATTTCTTGTAAGCATCTTCACTTAGAGCAGGACTAATGCTTTGTCCTACAGGTGGCAACTGTGCAGAATCTCCCAAAAGCAGCAGCTTACATCCGTTTTGTTTTTGAAAACAGAAGTTGACAAGCGAGTCAAGAAGCCCTTCTCTCATAATCGAGTCATTGGGGTTGTTATTAATCATGGATGCTTCGTCGATCACGAACAAAACATTTTTCATTTTGTTGTAATTAATGGAAAAGGAAGCATTAAGTTCAATACTGCTTTGTCGGAATATTATTTTATGTATAGTATAAGCTTGATGGTCAGAATATTGTGAAAGTACTTTCGCTGCTCTTCCCGTAGGAGCCATTAGAAGGCATTTATGTCCATATACTTCCAGCATCTTCACAAGTGCAGCAATAAGAGATGTTTTTCCAGTGCCGGCATATCCTTTTAAGATGAAAATTTTCTCTCTTGCATCCGGATGCATGAAACGTAAAAATTTATCAATTGCGTTTTTTTGGTCATCTGTTGGTATATTTTTGAAAAAAGCAGAGAAATCAACATTAAAATCGTAATTATTCATTTTTTTTTGAAAAAAATCACAAAGTTTCTATTCAATTTAATTTCTTTTCATTATTTTTGCATGAAAATGTGTTCCAAAATCAACAAAAGTAACAAAGTTGTACTTTTATTATGATTTTACAAGTCACAACAAATATATAAATCATCTGCGAAATTACAAAATAAAAATTAAAAACATATCATGAAGAAAAAAACAATTATCAATCTGACATTAGCAGTATTTGCCATATTAATGTTTGGCTTATGTATATGGAGTATCACAAGTGACATCAGTTTTGACGAATTGCTTTCAGAGAGAGAGAACGCAGTAAAGGCTCGTTTGAAACAAGTACGCGAAGCAGAAGACTATTTCCGTCGTGTAAACAAGCATTATTGCGGTGACATAGATTCTCTGATAGATTTTGTTAAAACAGAGAAGTCATTCAAAGAGACCAATCCAAGCCGAGACTTGACGCAAGACGAATACGAGAGTTTGGCAGAAGAAATAGGTGCTTCCGGCAACTACACAGAAGATGAGATCAAGCGCATGATACCGGAGAAGGCCGTATCAAAAGGCATTCTCACAATTGACACCGTATGGGAATCAGTATCAGAAATGATAGGCTTGTCTCACCCTGACTCACTGAAATTGTTGCCAGTAGGAAGAGAAGGCGCAACTATTTCATTGAGAAAAAACGAGGTGTTAGACTTGAAGACCAACGAAGTTACTTCACTTGTTGAATTCCGTGCAAACTTAGACGATTATCTTGATGGTTTGGAAGCCAAACGTGTTGACAACTACCGCAAACAACTCATCCGTGACGGTCGTCAGCTTCAAGGTCTTTGGGCAAATGTAGATTCTGTTGACCATGACAAAGATGACTGGGTAGGTCTTCGCATGGGTGACTTGTTTGATGCAAGCAACAAAATGTCAGGAAACTGGAATAACTAAAAAAACACAGATTTGGACAACTCAACATCCACACAACATAAAAGTTTGTCCATCCGTATCAGTTCGGATGGACTTTCTTTTTGTGTATATTCTCCATCCGACTCTCCTTCACATACATATAAGATTGTGAAGCCCCGCCCAATCATATCACTTGCCGCCAACCTAAAGGAGGCTCTCATGTCTGAGCCATTGCTTAAAGCCAAATACAAACGCGTGAACGTGTTGGTTACAACCCCCACATTCACCACTATGCCAATAGTGGATTTTGACCGTGACAAGATAAATGAAATATATCATTTCCTGTTTCCCAACGACACTCCAATCCATGTATCCTACAATGCACTTCGTCGTTCAGGGATAGCAATCATATTCGGTATGGATCGTAACATATACAAGCTGATTACGGATGATTTTCCTTTTGCCCGCTTCTATGCATCAGCTTCCACGCTTATTGAATTTTTTAGCGACAAGAGCTTAGGCAGTGGCCATAAGAACATGTATGTATATGTTCATAAAAAGGAGATGACCCTTTACCTCTTCCATGAAGGTCGTTTGTTGTTTGTCAACACCTATCCGGTTCAGGGCGTAAATGACTGTCAATACTATATAATGAACGTGTGGCAACAATTTGGTTTAGATCAATTGGAAGACAGCGTAGAAATAGTTGATGACGGGCAAATGAGCCAATTATTAACTGACAAAATCCAGTATTTCATAAAGTCCGCCACAATGCTAGACCGAGACGAAGATTTTCGTCAGACTATAACATACGGCAACAAGATAATTCCTTACGATCTCCAAACCTTACTGATATGCGGATTCTAAAATGATATTTATCAATAATATCCCAAATGATGTATGCGAATCATAAGTGGTAAATACAAAGGCAAGCGATTTGACGTGCCAAGTAGTTTCAAGGCACGTCCCACCACAGACTTTGCAAAGGAGAGCCTATTCAACATATTATCAAACAACTATATAGATTTTTCAGAAGGTCCATCAGCTCTTGACTTATTTGGCGGTACAGGCTCAATAGGTTTGGAATTTCTATCACGCGGTTGTTCGACAGTGATAAGCGTTGAAAAAGATTTCAAACATTGGCAATATCTGAAACGCATAAGTCAACAATTGGGCGACACGAATTGGAAGCCGCTTCTCGCCGATGTATTCAAATATGTGGAACGACTGGAATACCGCTTCGACATAATCTTTGCCGATCCACCATATTCATTGAAGGTTCTGGGTGATTTGCCTGAAATCATATTTTCCAAAGACATCCTTTCAGATGATGGAATCTTTATCCTTGAGCATGGCAAGAATTATGATTTTTCCGACAATCCACATTTTTCAGATCACCGTAGCTATGGTAGTGTTAACTTTTCGTTTTTCAGATAACTAAAGCAAATGCCACAGCATGACTTTGGCATTTGCTTTAGTTATTGAGCGTCTTTTGTATTGCTCCATCCTTTCCATTCCATTCACCATTTACAAGTTCGGTTGGGTATATATTGCATTCCACCACGACGGGTCGTTTTTCAGATACTTAGCGAACCAAGCGAAAATAGTGTTTTGCCATTTTATTCGTTTGTTATAGTCAAGAATGTGATGATCTTGGTCCTTTACAAGTACCATAGCCGTTTGTTTGCCTAGAAGTTTCAGAGCATTGAACATCTGAATACTTTCACCCACTGGTACGTTGGTATCTTTGTCGCCATGAAGGAATAGTATCGGCGTGTTGATTTTGTCAGCATTGAAAAGAGGGCTTTGGTCAACAAACAGATGCTTGTCCGTCCAAGGATAACTGTTTGCCATGGACACTTCGCTATAGCTATATCCCCAATATCCTTCACCCCAATAACTTGTATGGTCGCTTATGCCAGCATGAGAAATGGCAGTGGCAAACAAATCAGTTTTAGTCTGAAGATACTGTGTCATGAAACCTCCGTAGCTTGCACCGATACAACCTATATGTTTATCATCTACAAACCCATGTGTGTCCGCAAATTCCTTGGTAGCTCCAATAATATCTTCCGCCACTCCTTCTCCTGCCGTATTGACATGTCTGGATGAAAATTCCTGTCCGAATCCAGTAGCTCCACTCGGATTTACAACCAGAACCACATAGCCTTGGGCCGCATAAGCATGATGAGGGTATCTACTTTCAAAATTACGACTTGTAGGTGAGCATCCTCCGTAATAGTTCACAATCAAGGGATATTGATTATCGCTTTTGAAATTAGGCGGAAGATAATACCGACAACAAATCGTGTCACCCTTTTCATTTACATAATCCCAAGGCAGGCAATCGCCCAGCAGAACATTCTTGAGTGTTTCCTTGCTGAGGTCCTCAACAAGTTGGTATTTCAAAGTCTTAGTATTGACATAATACATCCTATCGGAATTAGAAGCACTCTGTCCGTAGAGTGCTATCACATTCGCAAATGTGGAACAGCTGAATCGATTGACCATATCTTCAGGGACATTCAGCATTTTGATTTTTCCGTCTGACGGATTCAACTGGAACAAATGAACGCAATCTTTGTCTTCAGCGTTGAAATACACCATATTATCAGCTTTCGACCATACGACATTCTGAACAGAAGGATTAAAATCACGGGTCAAAGTTTTAATCTCATCCGTACTCACGTCCATTAAATATAATTGTATATCAGTCATGCTCGGAATTTTCCCTTCAGGGACCACATTTCCAATTCCTCCAAAGGCTTCAGGCGAGGCTGAAAGCAATACCTTTTTGCCGTCAGGAGAGAATAGTGCCGTTCCCACAAATCCATCATTGCCAACAATAGTGTCGATTTTATGGGAATCCATATCGATTGAATATATGGATGTGAGTGTTGTTGGTCGCTTTTCGAGCCGTTCTATATTTTTGCTAACCAAGATTTTCTTGCCATCTCCGGATATGTCGAGCAAACGGAATGAATGAGAGCCAAAAGTGAGAGGAGTGATCATCCCACTCTTCATGTCGAAGTAATCAAGTGTGGTTTTGTTTCTCCATCCCGGTTGCCTGTCATCTGGTTCGTAAATTTGATACACCTCTGTATCCTCTTTAGGTGCTGACTGAGTTTTTGAGAAGATCATGAAATCTTCTGTTGGTGACATTTTAAAATTTCCATTAGGCAGATTCTCTACGATTATTTGTTCTTCATGCGTTAGCGGGTCCACCGCAAGCAATGTTCGTTTAGCATCAACTTCACGAATAAAGCAATACTTATTTGAAGTAGGCATCCAGAAAGCATCTGTCTTTTGGTCGATTACCGCGCCAGTTACAAGATTCTTAACAATGGTTTTGGATGCAGTCTTGCCATCTTTCTGAATGGTGGAATACCCAACAATTACGTATTTCCCATCAGGGGACACACTTACCTTATTGAACCTCCAGCAATTCAACACATCAGACAACTGATAGAAACGTTTGTCGCCACTGTTGCCAACAGTAAAAACAGAATCCTTGTCAGTAGTGACTTTTACGCCCCACATTGGCAACTGTTCTTCTTCGTTGGTTATATACTTAATTACAACCTCATGGACGGCAGGCGATAGTTTCACATTTTTTCCGTCTGTCTTATTACCATCGACATAAATATTGGAATACTTTATTCCCCTTACGATTATAGTGGCCTTTGTAAAAGAATTATTAATAATGTTAAAACCGATGAGATGAATGGCAGTCATTTGGGAATTTCTCGGAAGTTCGGCAGTGTTTATTTTCTTTCCATCCCGCACAAGAGAAAGATCCATGTGGTTATCAAGAAATGTCGTTGGAGAGAATTTCTTGGAACTGAGGTCAAGGGAATCAAGCATTACCGGTTCTTTCACATAGAAAGGGCCAGCATAGTTAAACTCATTCACTTCGACATCTTGAGCATTGACAAATGACGCAATGAAGGTCATACATAACAAAAATCCCAGTCTTTTCATTTCTAAAAATACATGTTGTTGATAATAAATACAAAGGTATGGATTAAAATCCAAAATAAATCGTAAATTTGCAAAAATATTACCAGTTGACAAATACAGCATTATAAGATGCTATACAATCAATGACAAAAATGGAAGGTGTTGTAATTTCAAACGACATACGTGGAGAGTTAAGTGTCGCGCTATGTAAACTCAGTTATGACAAGTTGTTTGTTCTTACTGATGAAACCACATACAAGTCGTGTTTGCCACTGATATCAGAAATGCCTGAACTGTCGGAAGCACATCATATAACCATAGGAGCTACTGACCGTCACAAGACATTGGAAACATTGTCGGCAGTTTGGACGTTATTAGGCAAGAATGGAGGCACTCGTCATTCATTACTAATAAATCTGGGTGGCGGAATGGTGACCGACCTAGGTGGTTTTGCGGCTAGCACTTTCAAGCGAGGCATCAAATATATAAATATCCCTACAACCTTGTTGTCAATGGTAGATGCCTCCGTTGGAGGCAAGACCGGTATCAATTTCAATGGTTTGAAGAATGAGATAGGAGTGTTTAATTCACCTTCGACTGTTATCATTGATACGGCGTTTCTGAAGACTCTTGACGACAAGAACATCCGTTCGGGTTATGCTGAGATGCTGAAACACGGACTGATAAGCAATCGTGAGCATCTGAACGAGTTGTTAGCGTTCGACCTGTTTGAGCCAGACTTAAGGAAGCTTGGCGAGATGGTGGGCAGGAGTGTCGAGGTTAAGGAGGGCATCGTTGAAGCCGATCCATTTGAGCAAGGTATTCGCAAAGCTCTGAATTTAGGGCATACTGTAGGCCATGCATTTGAGAGTTTTGCTTTGAAGAAAGATGCAGTACTTCATGGTTATGCCGTGGCATGGGGAATGGTATGCGAACTATATTTATCGTGTATGAAATGCGGATTCCCAACTGATGTTATGCGCGAATGTGTGTGCTTCATAAAGGAGAATTACGGCAGATTCGAATTCAGTTGTGACGACTACCCCACTCTTCTAGAATTTATGAATCATGACAAGAAGAACACATCGGGGGTTATTAATTTCACATTGCTGAAAGATGTGGGCGATATTGCCATTAACCAGACCGCCTGCAAGGCAGAGATTTACGAGGCGTTGGATTTTCTGAGGGACGGATGAGTATATTAAATGAAAAATGATTTTTTTACTATTTACGATTTACAAATTACGATTTGTTTAATTATTTTTTAGCTAGAAGCGAGCAGCACATTTATACTTTTTATCGGATTTTAAGCCCCAATTTATTATTTTTTATCGGACTGCAAAAGCCATTTTCATACATTTTATCGGATTTCAGAGTTGATATTCATTCCTTTTATCGGAATTTAAACATTTTTTTATGCTTTTTATCGGATTTTAGAATCATTATTTGTATCTTTGCCACGAAACAGGATTCTATTTTTACACAATGATAAGCGAAAAAGTTATATTACAAGTCCTAGCTGAACAGCGGGAAGAGATCAAGAGCTACAAGTCCAAGAAATGGGTGAATCGCATTGAGGAGTCACTATTTGATTTCGATACCAATATGGCACAAGTAGTTATTGGAGTACGTCGCAGCGGTAAATCGACCCTATGTCATAAAGTTTTATTGGAGAAAGGTTTGAAGTATGGTTACATCAATCTAGACGACGAACGTCTCTGCGACATGAAGACAGAAGATCTAAACACTGTGTTATCCTGTGTATATCAGCTGTATGGAACAGATGTTACCTATCTTATATTGGACGAAGTTCAGAATGTGGACGGTTGGTATTTATTTGTTAACCGTCTCCTGCGTACAGATTTTCACGTATTCATCACTGGTAGCAATGCAAAACTTCTCAGTGGCGAATTGGTCACGCATCTAACAGGCCGATACAACGAGATTCGCTTGTTCCCCTTTTCATTCTCCGAATATTGTTCATACCATGGCATTGACATGAGTGGTATCACAACTAAAGCTGATGCAGAAAGAAAGCAAGCCTTTGTTAATTACCTCCACGATGGTGGTTTTCCAGAGATTCAGAAACTGAGGAACAAGCGCGGTTACATAGAAAGTTTGACTGAGGCCATTGTACGCAAGGATATTCAGAAGCGCTTCAAGATACGTAACATCGAAGCACTTCGCAAGATGCTACACTACCTAATCAACAATGCCTGTCATGAGGTAAACTACGACACATTGTCTACAACCCTTGGGATTTCAGACAAAACGGTAAAAAAATATGCGGATTATCTCAGAGAGGCTTTCATCATACAACTACTGCCTCGCCATTCCTTTAAAGTCAAAGAACGTTTACGCACTCAGAAGGCATACTTGGTTGACACAGGATTACAAAGTTACATATCAAACGCACTGGCCCCAGAAAATATGGGATGGCGCTTGGAAAATGTTGTATATATAGAACTTCTACGAAGATGTTCTGAGCATTTTCTTGATATTTATTATTTCAAGCCCAATTCCAAGGCAAAAGAGGTTGACTTCGTAGTTTGTGACAAAGGCAAAGCTTTGGAGCTCATTCAGGTTGCCTACGACATTGATTCTCTAAAAACCTTCAAGCGCGAGACATCTTCGCTTGTCAAGGCTTCAGATACACTTCATTGCAACCAACTGACTCTCATTGCCTCTACTCCAACTCGCGATATATCCAAAGATGGGAAAGCCATACATATCATATCAGCACTGGAATGGCTGAAAAATCCATGAAGTTAAGAACTTTAGAAGGGTTTAGTGTTTGATTCCACATATCGATAAGATAATTGATCTATATCAACTGTTTGATATTAGGCTTCTACCATTTAGTGTATATTACATCATGTATTTTAGTGTCACCATCACAATCAAAACAAAACGTGTCATCTTTATAATATAAGAATTTGAAGTTTCGGAAGTTAATAAAAACGTGAATATATAGGTGCAAAAAAGGCATTGGATACTTGCGTATGTCGCAAGAAATGAGTAACTTTAAGGTACGAAACTAAAAGACTCATTACACCAATGCCAATGCACAAAGTTACAAAATTCCTCTCAGAGATAAGCACATTTTTCAAGAAAAATGATTCTGACCATGCAATGTTTGCAATGTAAAGAGTCAACCAGCAAGTGCAATTATAAAATACAAATTTAGTTATAATGTTTGAAAAACTCAGCTATTGGTGAGTTGAATTTTAATTTTTCTCTAGGTCTTCGATTGAATTTAGTGTAGAAATTATTTTTAGACACAATACTAAAGCCCGAAGATTTTCTCTCTTCAGTTTTATAGTTTTGGTACTATTATGTAAACATTGTCGATGATGATGGCATCGGAGAGTGAGCGGACGTAGAGATGGTGTTGGTTGTGTGCTGTTGTGGTGATTGGTAGAGATATGTGCTGAATGGAGCGATTTGCAAGGACATTTTGCTTCCATTGCTCGCTACGTCCTTGGGTTTCGAAATGGATGTCGTGTGTAGAGCCGTCATCAAGAGAGACTTGCAAAACATTTTGCTTGTTATCTACTGGGAGAGTTGGAATGACAGCAATGTAGATGTCTAATGAGTCGATGCTCTCATAAGTGAATTTAATTCTTAATGGATTGTCTTTTGCATCGGAGTCAATCTGGAATGCCTTGCCTTCGTAACCCAATCCTTCTATTACTTTCACTATTTCAGGATTCTCCATTTGCCATGGTATGAGTAGCGGCATTTGACTCACCACATCAGCATCCACCACATTATTAATATTTCCATAGACTGGCAGTTTTCTTGGTGCAAAGTCCATCATTCCTCTCCACTTCTCGTTATTATGGAATCCAAAATTATATTTCATGGTCAGCAGAGCAATGCTGTTGTATGCCTCGTCGGAGAGAGCCTCTGCGTTGGTTTTGTCTGGCAATTGCCATACCAGAAATTTACGATTGATGAGAGCCGCCGCCTGAACCGGATAGCCGACCAGTTGGAAGAAACAATCACGACGGTTGTCGGGCACTTTCTTCATTAGCGTCTGCACATCCTCATCAAGTCTATCATATTGTTCTAATCGCTTTTGGGCATAGACATCATTGCTTTCAGCAGGTTCAACCTCATTCCAGTTGATAGCACGAACGGTGTTCCAATATGCATGGTCAGCCTCTTCCGTGCGTGTCCCTCCCATCATCTCCGGCTTTCGGATGAAAGCAAGGCGATAGTGCTCGTTCATTATTTGTGCGACGTGGTTAATATCTGGATCATTGAGTTCCGGTACAAACTCACGAGCGAGGAAGTCGTGTAAATGTTTGTTCACTCCTTTCTTCTGCACTTCAGAAATATTCCATGCCATATCCATGAACAGTTCCGTTTGATATTCAGCTGGTTTGATATCGCCTACGTTGAGAATCCACATTTCTTGTATTCCACGTTTGTATGCTTCGTTCATCTGCTGATATAGGAGGTATGGCGAGAAAGTTCCGAGCCAGAGGTAGTCGTGAGGTCTTCCCCAGTAGGAGACATGATAGTAAACGCCATTTCCACCTTTACGTGCACGTTCTTGCTTTGTTGGGAAATGCCTTATATATCCATAATTGTCATCGGTCCACATGAGTGTGACATCATCTGGTATATTGATTCCGGCATTATAGACGTCTAGGACTTCCTTGTATGGGATGAACACTTTAGGTGCATCAGTCGGCAACATATTCATTTGGTCGTCAAGCACCTGTTGCAGCACTCGTTTATGCTCTTCGAGACCTTTCACACCTTGCATTACTCCATCGTGGATGCCACGCATACCGACAGTGTAGATGATTTCCTGGTCTCTCACCGAGTCGATGCGCTCCTGCCAGAATCTACGTACACCTTCTTTATTAGTAACATAGTTGTAGTCGCCTTTCCCTCGAGTTTTCCATTCACCATTGGCATTGCATGCCATGGGTTCACAGTGTGAAGTGCCGACATATATGCCATAACGTTCAGCCAGTTGTCGGTTGCCTTTGGTAAGGAAGAACGGAACGGAGCACTCATGCATCGGTGGCCAATAGGTGTTGGCACGCAGCCGCAACAACAATTCAAATATTTTCTCAGTTGTTTTTGGTCCAATCATTCCTTTGGGACTGCCCGGTTCCATAGTCTTGTAACTCCATGGCATAAGTCCCCAATCCTCATCGTTAATGAATATTCCACGATAGCGAACAGAGGGAAATTGGTTCGTTTCAAATCCCTCATCAAGCATGAAATGGTCCAATCTACGCGGCATGGCATCCGCCCACCATTCCCATGGAGACACCCCTATCATTCTTGACACCTCAAGCAATCCGTATGCAAGTCCGTGATAATCTGAGGCTTCAATGCATAGGACACCCTTTTTATTTACAGTCATTCGAAACTCTTCCGGATTGACGAGCGATTCAGAAATTTTTGTTTTAATGACAGAATGTTTCTCGTTCCTTAAAAGTTCAACGTTCAGAACCGCTTTCATATCCTTTTTGAGAATATCGAAAGCTGTATCCACAATCGGAGATCTGTCAAGCTCGATAGCCACATTCACAATCTCACCCGCTTTGACCTCAAACGACTTTGCCAATACTTGATCTGAGAATGCAAAACATAAAGCAATGGATAGGAGAAGTTCATTGAATTTCATAAAAACGATATTAGTTGTAAGCCATAAATACGAGGCTTGTTAAAATAATTGAAACGAATACACACAAATTTAATTATTTTTTGTGATATAATTATCTGTCAATAGGTAAAAATCACTACTTTTGCAGTAAATTAACAAAAGATGATACAAGAAAAACAGATTAGGATATTGCCAGAACAAGCGGTGAACGTTGACAACATTCGCAATTATATCCTACAAGAGGGATACATAGATGAAAATTCGTTGACAGGTCTGCGAGTATTGAAACGCAGTATAGATGCCCGTCAGCGTACCATATACATAAATCTGACCATACGTTTGTATATAAATGAGCCAATGGAAGAAGGACTTTTCGCCCCCATTGCTTACAAGGCTGTGGATGGATGCCCTGCGGCAATTGTGGTTGGAGCCGGTCCTGGAGGATTGTTTGCCGCCTTGAAACTGATTGAATTGGGCATTCGTCCAATTGTCGTTGAACGAGGTAAAGATGTCCACTCCCGTCGCAAAGACGTATCAGCAATCAGCACAACACATAGTGTTGATCCAGAGTCCAACTATTGTTTTGGTGAGGGTGGTGCCGGAGCTTTCAGCGACGGCAAACTATACACCAGAAGCAAAAAGCGCGGTGATATAGAAAAGATACTTCGAGTGTTCTGCCAGCATGGTGCCGATCCGTCTATCCTTACTGACTCTCATCCACATATAGGCACCAACAAACTACCATCAGTAATAGAATCCATGCGTAATACAATTATCCGCTGTGGTGGCGAAGTTCATTTTCAGACAAAGATGACAGGTCTTCTCATAAGTGGTGAAAAGGTAGAAGGCATTGAGGTTGAGTCTTTAAATCCTTCTGCCTCCACCCTTAAAACGAGTCAGCTATACGGACCGGTAATATTGGCTACCGGGCATTCAGCACGAGATGTGTATAGATGGTTTGATTCCCACGGAATAGAAATAGAAAGCAAGGGAATAGCCGTTGGTACTCGGCTTGAGCATCCGGCTCATTTGATTGACTGCATACAATATCATTCGAGAGATGGCAAGGGCAAGTATCTCCCGACTGCCGAATATTCTTTTGTAAATCAAGTAGATGGTCGTGGCGTCTATTCCTTCTGCATGTGTCCTGGCGGAACAGTTGTTCCAGCAGCCAGTGGTCCGAGACAATTGGTTGTGAACGGCATGTCGTCGTCGCTTCGCAATTCTCCTTGGAGCAACAGCGGGATGGTGGTGGAACTGCGTCCAGAAGATCTGGATTCCGACAAATTGCTAGATGCCAGTGCCTTGAAACACATGAACGAGCGTCTGTTGCCGGAAAATAAGCGTTGGCACAGCAATGGCAATCTCGCCATGATGTATTTCCAGGAATATATTGAGGAGCTGGCATGGATACAGGGAAATCGCAGACAAACTGCCCCAGCCCAACGAATGTCGGATTTTGTGAACAGCCGTCTTTCCAGTAATCTGCCAGAGAGTTCATACAGTGCCGGTCTTATATCCACTCCAATGGATTTCTGGCTGCCTCCATTCATAAGCCAACGACTCCAAAAAGGGTTTATGATGTTTGGTAAACGTTCACACGGCTTTCTTACTAACGACGCTTATTTGATAGGCATGGAGAGCCGTACAAGTTCACCTGTGAGAATTCTCCGTGACCGCGAATCACTGCATCACGTAAGGTTTGAAGGGTTGTACCCATGTGGAGAGGGCGCCGGATATGCTGGAGGAATAGTGTCGGCAGGTATTGATGGTGAAAGATGTGCTGAACAGGTGGCTCTAAGAATTAGAAATTAACGATTGATATCCAGCCATACATGATTTTCAGTCAAGTTGAAACATCAATCATCTACTACTGCAATTTGATGTTTTGTTAAGAATACAAATATAATTAAGTGACGACAAACAATAAAGACATCAATATGAAGAAAAAAAACATATTATTTGTTACAATGATTCTGTCAGGTTCATTATTTGCTGGAATGTACCTTAATGGTTGCAAAAAAGGCAACGTAGAAAACGAGAAAAATTCTTGTGAAAAAGGAATTGTTGAAGAAGAGAGGCATGGAGACGGTTTCACATCCGATATCGATACCAGTCATGGTCAATCAACAAGACATAAAAGCAACGACAATGACCCAAACTTGCATGGTTATAAATATAAATACGACAAAAGCACACAATATGAAGACGGACGATTTGACAATGAGCCAGACTATCTTGCCATTCCATGCCAATTGAAGGGAAAAGACGAACAGATTCTCTATCGTACTGGCTATGCAATCTCATACAACCCATCCACCAAACAGCCAAATTGGGTGGCATGGCACTTGACCAAAAGTCATACAAACGGAATTGTGGAACGTCCACAACGGGCATTCCACGATGATGACGATGTGCCAAACAGCACACATTATTGGGATTACGACAAAGCAAAACAATATGACCGTGGGCATATGTGTCCTGCCGGTGACAACAAATGGGACGAGGATGCCATGATGCAGACTTTCCTAATGTCGAATGTATGTCCACAGATTCGTCAGTTAAACAGTGGCGTATGGAACGACATAGAAATAAAATGTCGCGACTGGGCAAATGAAGAAGGTGACATTTATATCGTTTGCGGTCCTATATTCTTCAAGCACAAATCAAACAGGGAAGAAATAGGCAAAAGCAAGATTCCCGTCCCAGACGCATTTTTCAAAGTGGTCATGAGTAACCGCAACAAGGGCAAAGGCATCGGTTTCATTTGTGAAAACCGTAAAGGCAGTAACGACTTGAACGACTATAAAACTACTATTGACGATGTAGAAAAGATTTCAGGAATTGATTTTTTCCCTGCCCTTCCTGATAAAAAGGAAGAAGCCATTGAGAGCAAGATTGGACAGTTCTGATGCATATTCCATTTTGTTGATGCAACCAGTCAGAACTGGAAATAGATGAATTCAGCACTTCGACCCTGATAACGTAAAATAATGATAATTATCAGGTAATAAAGAATCCACCGCATCCATCTGCGGTTAGACATATACTTACATAGTGTCTGCAACGGATGTTCGTCTTTTCGACAGAACCAGTCGAGAAGTGGCAAAAGAAGAGCAAGAGCCATTGCTACCACACCTATGTCAAGATGAGGCATGGAAAAGGATGAAAAGTTGACCATAGCTGACATGTAATCAGTCACGGACGCGATATCCGGTGCACGGAAAATCACATGACCAATTGCAACCAGACAATAGGTAAGAAGCATCTTCATGCAGTTGGTCCATCCTGGTAATTCAATGGATGTTTTTCCTATTGCAAATGACACAGGCCTCATTTTTTTGTTTTTTCCGAAAGCTCCGGAAAAGACAAGCGGTATGAAGAGAAGTCCGTGATAAATTCCAAAAACGACATACGTCCAATTGGCTCCATGCCATAAGCCGATAACCACAAGATTGATGAATGCCGCCAGCCAGATGCCTAATTTACCTAAATTACGGAATGAGATGTTCAATGGCATAAAGATGTAAGTGGTAATCCATGATGTCAGTGAAATATGCCACCGTCTCCAATATTCAGCCATATTACGTGCAATAAGTGGATGATTGAAGTTTCGTTCCACCTTAATACCAAGAATCTTTGCTACACCTATAGCCATGTGGGAATATCCGTCGAAATCTGCATAGAGTTGCAATGGATAGAGCAATGCAGCAATGATGAGAGTGGATGCAGGCAATGAGTCAATTCGTCCCCATGCTGTGTCAGTTATTGCCGTAAGATTGTCGGCAATGCACATCTTTATCATAATTCCCCAAAGTACTTGACGACAACCATCAACTGCCAAAGGATAATCAAAAATCCGAGGAGGCTGAATCTGAGGAATGAACTTGTCGGGTTTGTCGATAGGTCCGGACAAGATGGTGGGGAAAAATGCTATGTAGATAGCAAAATCTATCACAGAACTTGTCGGTTCAATATGTTGTCGATATATTTCAACAATATATGAGATAAGTTTGAAAGTGAAGAAACTTACTCCTACAGGCAAGATTATGTGCAATGCGGACCAACTCTGCTTCAATCCGAACAAATTAATCATTTCGGCGATGGAAGAGATAAAGAAATCGAGATATTTGAAGAAGACGAGGATGCCTACTCCAATTAGGACTCCAATAGTAGTGATGATTGAAGCGCAACGTTCGCATTTTCTTTCCATCTGCTTCTTGATGTGATGCCCAAGAATATAAAACAGGACCGTGGAGCCGACAAGTAGAGCCAACATCTTCCAGTCGGTCATACCATAAAAGCCATAACTGACCAATAACAGCCATGTGTTTTGAATCTTTGCAGTCTTTCTCACGAAAGGGAGATAATAGACTACAAAGACTATCAGGAAAAAAATCGGGAATTCAAAGGAATTGACTGTCATGATTGGTAGATTGTGGATTGTTTTACAAAGTTATCAAGAATTTTTCATTTTATTGTCAAGGAGCTCATATATTTTAGATTGTATCATGTGTTTTTATATTTATCAAAGATTTAAGGAATTGCCCTTATGGCTATGGTAGCATAGACAAGACGAGTATTAGACGGCATACAAGACTATTATAACCGCAAAGGCTTGATAAGTGATAATGGTGAAAAGAAGAGATCATTCTATGTGGTTCAGGAATGGTATGGCAGAATGAAACATAAATGAAAATAAACCCAAATGGGTGTGAGATCATTTGGGTTTAGCAAGATGTTATCTGCTTATTTATTTCGGACGGTAAATAATGGATTAGATGTTCTGAAGCATTAGTTCATTGCCGATTTTCACTTCGAATGATTTCTCTGTGTCAGAGCCAATGAAAAGGAATACGATATCCAATCCAGCCACTTTGCACAAAGTAGTGAAAATGGCATTCTGCGGATTTTCCGGGTCTATTTCAAGCACATCCTCAGTCATCATGCTACGTTCATTTTCAGTGGCATTCTCGAAATCATCCATATTATATACTGATTCATCGCATATCACATAATACACTACGGCACTGTCGGTTCTCTTCATATCAGAGATCATCATGCCTTCAATAGTTTCTACAGGCAACGCGGCTTGAGTCTCCTGCATTGCTCCATCAAGTATTGTGATTAATTCGTCTTTGTCGAGAGCTTCAAGTTCCGCTTTTGTTTCACGGATGAAATCAGTGAATTCTTCTTGTGAGAGAGGAGCATCTGAATTCATTTCATCAGACAAGTTATCTGTTAGCGCTTTCTCTGGCGAGCCAGCACTTGAGGTTTCCCTTTTACTGTCACATGACAGAACCACCAAGAAGGCAAGCAATGACAATGCTGTGGTCAAGACACATCTCATTTCCATCAACTATTTGAACAAGTCATCAAGGTAAGTGTAGAGAGCCGGGTCTTCACCAACTACAATCTTAGCAATCTTGCCTTTTGGATCAACAACGATTTTAGTAGGGAATCCTTCAATTCCATATAGAGCGACAGCAGATTTCTTTTCGTCATCAAGAACATTTTTCCATGTCATGTTGTTTTCTTCGACTGCCTCTTTCCACATTTCAGGAGTATCGCCATAATCAACGCTCAAAATATCCATCTTATCGTTGTATTTATCATAGTATTTCTTCATGTCGGGCATTCCCTTGACACACCAAGGACACCATGAACCCCAGAAATCGATGATAACATATTTCCCTTTTAAAGATGAAAGTGCAAGAGGTTTGCCGTTCAGGTCGTTGAGGGAAAAATCAGGTGCCTCTTCGCCTTCTTTCACTGCTATTTCAGCCTGTTCTTCTTCTACGGTCGTATCTTCAGTAACAACAGCAGATTCTGTGTTTTCGACTTTTTCGGTATTTGCACCATCAATATTATTAGTGTTTTTATCCTTACAGGCAATCAAAGTGATTGTGGCAAGAGCCAAGCAGAAAATATATATTCTTTTCATTTGTTGAAGTTTCTGATATTTGTAAAATGATTTTATAATAACATGAGAAAATTAAATGGGAACTTACTTGAACAATTCGTCGAGATAAGTGTAGAATGCAGGATCTTCACCTACGACTACCTTTACTATATTCCCCTGCGGATCGATTACGATTTTAGTGGGGTAGCCTTGAATGGCGTAAGTGGTAGTAATGTCAGAGTCCTCTGAATTATATACATGTTTCCATGGCATCTGATGTTTTTCCACCGCCTCTTTCCATTTTTCCTGAGTATCTCCACAATCAATCCCGAGTATTTCAAGTTTGTCATTATACTTGGCATAGTATTCCTTCATTTGCGGTATTCCCTTGATACACCATCCGCACCAGGAGCCCCAGAAATCCAGCACCACAAATTTTCCACGAAGACTCGACAGGGCAAGAGGATTGCCGTTGATGTCATCTAGCGTAAACTCCGGTGCAGGTTTTCCCTCCGCAATATTTTTCTGATTTTCCCTTTGTTGCAATTCTTTGTTGGCGCGTTCCACATAGACATCGAGTAATGGTTTCATACGTCCCTGCTTTATAGCATCATTCAGCACATTGTAGGCATCCAACACATCATTAGGCTCCTCAATGTATGAAAGAAGTAATGCTGACTCATCTGAATTCTGATGGGATTTGAGATAATCTTTAACGTCATCTTCGAATTTTTGCTTAAGAGGAGGCACTGTCGATTCATAATAAGCCACCACAGCTTCCTGCGACTCCCCATTGCCCAAACGTTCCATACATTCTTTTGTCAAATCAATCAAGGCATTTCTTGAAGTAGCAATTTCCTTATTCATGGTTGCATATTTCTTGTAGAATTGAGAACCGTCTATAGTATAATCAGTCCACTTACCTGTCAAGACAAGATTTTCTTTAGGTATCGCAAATATATCAATCCTGTTGGATATGGCGTTATGAGAGTCGGTGTTGTAAATCAGTAACCTGTGAGGTATGTCGATATCTAGTGTGGTTTCAAAACGATTCTCACATACAACAATCGACTCTTGTCTGATTGGATTAGATTGCGTCAAGTCTACAACATACAATTTAACCGTATCTCCTGTTTCCTCAAGATTTCCAGAAAGGCGGAACACATCATCCTGTGCATATACAGCAAATGAAAAAATTGCAAGCAAACCTGACAAGATTATTTTTTTCATAATAACAATATATTTATTTAAGTTAGTATTATTTTTAAAACCGAGTTAGCCAATACATGTATTAGATTATCAATGGACAGCCACTTATGTCCGGATTTATCTTTTTGCTTTGAAAAAATCCCTAATAATGGTTTTGCATTCGTGCTCCATAATGCCTCCAATAGATTCACACTTAGGATGTAGAGCCTTAGGAGCATACGTGATGAATCCACGTTTAGGGTCGTGAGCACCATAAACCACGCGCCGTATCTGGCTCCATCCTAATGCGCCGGCACACATGACACAAGGCTCAAGTGTGACATAAAGAGTACATTCATCCAGATATTTTCCTCCGATAGTCTCTTCTGCAGCGGTGATTGCCATCATTTCAGCATGGGCGGTGACATCATTGAGAATTTCGGTCAGGTTATGTCCACGAGCAACGACACGTCCGTCAGCCACGATGACTGCCCCGATTGGTATTTCTCCTTTTGCCAGGGCTTTCCTTGCCTCAACCAATGCTTCCTTCATAAAGCGTATGTCATTGTCGTCTGAAACCATGAGAGGTTGTTTTTTATATAACTATCTTTATTTGGGGGGAAAATTTATATTGAAAATCAAAGTTCCTTGAAATCAACATATTCTCCCTCATTCTGCTTGAACACATGTTTTTTCTTTTTATTTTTTCCATATTGAGCATTGTCGTCATTAGCTTGATCTTTGGTCGATTGCTGTTCTCGTTTACGTTCCTGCTGTTCTCTTTCCATACGATTAAAGCGGTTCATCCCCCTTTGGAGCTGAAACCACATATATATGATTGGGAAAAAGATGAAAAACAATATGGTGACTAAGCAACCCATTGGATAGTTGGTTGTTGATAGTTAAAAATATATGGTAGTTGGTAGATAAATGTTAATGCTCCTTATGGTAGTTCATTTGATCACGTTTTGCATTTACATACATCATGGCAACAGAAAGTATGATATATAACATGATTAGAACCACCAACGCTCTTGCTATATAAACCAAGATACTGCCGTGGACAGCTCCTATTATAGCACCGGCAATCAATGTGATCGCAGCAATGCCAAGAAAAACGAATCTTGTTTTGTTGCCTGGGGCATCCCATTTGAACGACTTGAATTTCAGTGAGAACATAGGAATCTCACTTACCATGAGATAGCAAAAGAGTAGCATGAAAAGGAACAGATACAATGCGTTGAACGAGTCCGACATGAGATAATGTGGCATACTGGCAATCATAGCAGACCAGAAAATAGCGCAAGCCGGGGTTGGCAGCCCTATGAACCCCTCATGTTGTCGTTCATCAACATTGAATTTAGCAAGTCGATATGCCGCAAACGCAGGCAAGAGGAAAGCTGTATATGGGAAGAGCATGAACCAAGCATGGCCGTGCATCAAAATAGGATAATGCACATTTGAGAAAAGTGAGAACAGCATGGCACCTGGCGCCACTCCAAACGTAACGACATCAGCCAATGAATCGAGTTGGACTCCAATAGGTCCGCTGACTCCAAGAAGCCTTGCCACGAATCCGTCGAAAAAATCGAACGCCGCTCCAAGCAATATAAAGCAAAAAGACATGGTGTAGCAGTTGACCAGCATATAAAATTTGTGTGTGTCGTCAGCTGTTGCCGCTCCGGCCAGAGTGACAGAATAGAATGCGAAGAAAGTTGCCGCGCATCCGCAAATCAAGTTACAACATGTAAGTATATTTGGAATTTGTCGTTTCATAAAACAATCTTTTAAAATGGTAATAATCGTGTTCTTAATTATTTTGTAGAAGGAGTTTTTTTACCCTACTAAAAACGTGTCTTTCAGAACATACAGAATTGCCATTGTAGCGTTTTTATTCAATGGCAGCCAACTTATTTGAGTTTTGCTATAACCGTTTCGTCTCCCACGGTTTTCTGTCCGAGAGTGACGCAGATGTCAGTACCTATAGGAAGATAAACATCAACACGAGATCCGAACTTGATGAACCCCATGTGTTCATCGATGAAGCACTCCTGCCCTACTTCAGAATATGTTACAATCCTTCGAGCCATTGCTCCAGCAATCTGCCGTGCAAGTACTTCCTGTCCATGAGGTGTTTTTATGACGATGGTGGCACGTTCGTTCTCGGTGCTTGCCTTTGGGAGCCATGCTTTCATGTAGTTTCCGTTCTGGTGTTCCACTTTAGTTATTGTTCCTTCGCACGGAATCCAGTTAGCATGTACGTTAATAGGACTCATGAAAATGGAAATCATAATACGTTTGTCGTGGAAATACTCTTGTTCATCTACTTCTTCAATTACTACTACCTTTCCATCAGCCGGTGCAACCACTGTTTTCGTTGTAGGTCCTTGGAACATCCTGATAGGACACCTGAAGAAATTTACAAGAATGCCATAGAATATGACGAATATGCCCATTATTATGTAGGCTATCCAAATCGGTCGGATGAAAATAATAGCCAAAGCAATAACGGCTGCTGCAAGAAAACCTGTCAGAAGCAATGTTTTGTTGCCTTCGTAATGCAGTCTGATTTTGTTTCTCTTTTTATTGTGAATAGTAGTTTTATCTTTTTTGCTCATGTCTTCAGTTTAACATCTGAACTAAGTCTCCCCAAATGAGGATAAAGAAATTATGCAAAAAACGCACTCAAATGCAAAGATAGCAAAAACTGAATGAAATTGCAAACAAATGGGCTCTGAATTAAGTGTTTTTGTCCAAAAATGGGCAAAATATTGAAAAATTCAAAAAATATCAAATCATTTTTTTGTCGTTTCAGAAAAAAAGCATACCTTTGCATTCGCATTTGAAAAATGCTATAGGATTGGGCTATAGTATATCGGCTAACACGTCAGATTTTGGTTCTGAAGAGCCTAGTTCGACTCTAGGTGGCCCAACACCGAAACGCCATACGGCGATGGACTTGTAGCTCAGTTGGTTAGAGCAACAGACTCATAATCTGGAGGTCGTAGGTTCAAGCCCTACCTGGTCCAC
>FLNY01003059.1_pt1 | contig 33868 bp, 29 predicted proteins | sample 1140381 | NCBI WGS metagenome assembly FLNY01 (sample SAMEA3878172, study PRJEB12797) | bioreactor metagenome | biome: Moose rumen | place: Sweden | collected 2011-10 | reverse complement strand
GCATCAGCAAACAATACATTATAGGAAAAGAAAATATAAAATAAGAACTATGAAACGTACATGAGCGACTTAGTTCGCCAAAGGGAATGAAAAGGGTTGCACCTTGCACATAGTTGCAGGAATTTAGCTACCTTTGTCGCCACATAACCCTTTAAAGAGCGAACGATATGAGTAAGAACGTAGAGTTTGAGCCGTTTGCAGAACGCTGCTGCGGCTTGGATGTCCACAAGAAAGAGATTGTGGCGACAGTGGAAGGCGAGGGAATCGCCCGCGAGACGAAGACCTTTGAATCCACGACGAGATCTTTGACAGAATTGAAGGAATGGCTGTTGGAGCTGGGCGTGACGCACGTTGCGATGGAGTCCACTGGTGTGTACTGGAAGCCTGTGATGAACGTGCTTGAGCCTGGCGGTTTCAGCATCATGGTGGTGAACGCCCGTCACATCAAGTATGTGCCTGGGCACAAGACGGACAAGAAGGATTCGGCCTGGATATGCAAGCTGCTCCGTGCAGGACTGCTGAAAGGCAGTTTCATCCCGTCCCGTGAGCTGCGCGACCTGCGCGACCTGACCCGCTACCGCCGCAAGCTCGTGCAGCAGCAGGCAGCGGAGCACAACCGCATGATACGCATCTTCGAGGATGCGAACCTGAAGCTTTCGAGCGTGTTCAGCAACATACGCGGCAAGACCTGCACGGCTGTGATAGATGCAGTGATAGCAGGTGAGACAGACCCGCGGAAACTTGCAGAGATGTGCACCCACTGGCGTCTGAAGAGTACGCAGGAGGAGATTGCACTTGCCGTCGAAGGCAACTTCACGGAGCACCATATGTTCATGATTCGGATGATACGGGACAGCATAGCAGTATTGAGGCGGATATAGCCGACCTCGACGCGGAGATAGACCGCAGGATGGCTCCCATCGACGGCATCATCGAACGCCTGTGCGGCATCCCGTCCATGGACAGGACATCCGTGAAGGAACTGATAGCCGAGATTGGCATTGACATGGAGGTGTTCCCCACTGCCGACCATCTGGCATCGTGGGCAGGCATGTCACCCGGCAACAACGAGAGCGCGGGCAAAAAAAAAAGTTCGCACACGAACCACGGGAACAAGGCCACGAAGGCGATAATGTCCGAATGCGCATGGTGCGCAAGCCGCACCAAGAACACGTTTTTCTCCACCCGATACAAGAGACTGGCAGCACGAAGAGGCAAGAAGAGAGCCATAGTAGCACTAGGACGTGAGATCCTGATTATCGTGTACCACATGCTCAAGGACGGGACGGAATACCGTGAACTCGGACCGGACTACATGGACGACCGCCGCAAGCAGGCACAGATAAAATACCACAAGGAACAGCTCAAGACACTACTCGGAGAGGATACGCCCGAGCAAAGGAAGACGGCATAGCCGCCACGTATTCTCAGGCCGATTTTTACTGGGACACCAAGCCCGAATATGAAACTGGCCTAAACGACCGAGAGGCAAAGATTGTTGCTACGAGCACGCGAATGAAATTTCCTGACCAACTTGGTCGTTGTAAAACTTAAACCTGCCCCATCCATCAGCCACAGATGACACCACAGTCACCTGCATTCCTCGTTTTGTCTGAAAACAGAATTATTAACCAGAGATGCCCAGAAATGGGTGTCTCGCAATTAAATATTTTCGAATGAAAGAAAGAATACAATACATTGACCTGGCAAAGGGGTTCTGTATTTTTCTGGTTGTGTGGTTTCACGTATTTTCACAGTACAATCTGACACTCCCATTTTCAAGCTTACTTAAATCATTCAGAATGCCATTGTATTTCATTCTTTCTGGCTTCTTCTTTAAAACATACTCAGGTTTCTTCAGTTTTCTTAAACGTAAAACAAACAAATTACTTATTCCATTTGCCTTTTTTTACATATTTACTTCACTCCTACTTACAGCAGTCCTTAACACTTTAGGTATAAATATACGTTGTGTAGGAAGACTGAACGATCCAATAACATTTATTTTTGGTTTATACTATGAGAGTTTTAGCAATCCACCTATCTGGTTCCTCTTTTGTTTGTTTAACATTAACATTATTTACTATGTCATCATAATAATAAGAAACAAACTAAAACTTGGCAGTATTTTTGTTATCATAGTATCACTGGCTCTTGGAATTATTGGAGCCACTATGCACTTATACAACTTTTCACTACCAATGTTCTATGATTCCTCATTAACAGCCCTTCCATTCTTCGTGTTTGGTAACATAATAAACAAAAAAACAGACATATTAAGATCATGGAAGTATGACCGCTATATTCCAATATTCGTGATTATTATAATAGCAATCACATACTACCTGACCATAGAAACAAATATCGACTACAGATGTAGTGAGTTCTCCATGAAAGAAGTTCTAGTAATATATCCTACAGGAATAATGGGTTCATTGTGTGTTTTAGGTATCTCCAAGATGATTGTAAAGCTGCCATACATATCTTATTGCGGAAGATACTCGATTATAATACTGGTAACTCACAACTTAATGATAGCAATGTTAAAACCAGTGCTTGCAAAATTGCATTTAGCCACTTTACAAGAGTCGTGCTTAAGTCTCTTCTGTATAATGGCTTCATACATAATTATAATTCCTTTGTTCATTAAGTTCTTACCACATGTGACAGCACAGAAAGATCTGATAAAAATTGACTGAAATACAACGGGTATGAAATCAGCTTGATTTCATACCCGTTTTGTTATCACGGATTCACTGTGACGGACAAGCCGCCGCTGTGTCCACCGTACATTGTGGCATACATGCACTGTGCCGTTGACACGCCGAAATTATATGTACCAGATGCAGACACATAGTAATCGATGTCAAGAGTGCTCGAGCCTTCCCGATAACGTTCGAAAAACATCTCCACATACGAGTCATGGATAGACTGGAAACACCATAACGCACCTTTATTACAATATCCACTAAGTTTGTCGATAGGTTCAAAGCATGCCGGATGAGGCATATTCACACACATGAAATCCATGTCTCTGTCTGTAGTTAAAGTATGACGCACACGTACTTTCTGTCCCACTCTTAACGACTCGTCATCATTCAGGAAACGCCATTTCCCAATACCAGCAACGGTATCATAAACCATGACACGACGCGACACAGACACCTCGCCTGTGGTATATGACTTCACATGACTGCTCTCATCAGTGAATGATACGGTGACAGCTCCCCAAGAGACGCCATCACTCTTCTTCACCACCGTCAGTGAAGAAACAGACGTCAAGGTATCAAACACCTCCACAGGCGTATTAACATATCCCATCTCAGGGGCAAACAGCATAGTAGAGTCTGACACAAAGTGATTATCAATCTGCACACCATCTATAGATAATTGCGAATTTTCTCCTTTTCGCAAAGAAATGTTTGGTGATATGCGGAGAATAAGGTCTGTCACCTCACATGTTGTCTCAGCGCAGTCCCATGACTGGACCTGCTTTTGACGTAACAGCCATAATTGCATATCACGAAGCACACTGTCGTTCGGGTTAAGCGCATATATTGACCTCATTGCCGCCACTTGAGTGGGTATGCGGTAATCACGCCAAGAGTACAATGCCCGCTTGGTTGCGAAATGCAAGCCCTGTCCCTCATCTTCAACGAGGTAGCTCTTCAATATGCCCACAAACCTATCCGCACTTTTCTTCCGAGAGAACGACCGCAACATAACGGAAGACGAGGCGACACCATAAATGGAGAGTTCACTTTGATGTCTCTCCACATAATTAAGATAGGTGTCATGTATCAACCGCACCTCACCACCGACCTCACGTTCTGGAACACATGAGCAGACCATAAGATAATGCAGGTCAGTCTCAGAAGGAACATGACTAATCTTATGAGCTTTTCTGTACTTGTAATTGCGCACCTGCACACTGTCAAGATATGAGAGTGCGGAATAAAGCATATCCGGCTTGTCTGTCATACGTGAAAGCTGCTCGGCAACTAAAAGAGTAACATAATAACTTCCCTCTCTCATACCATCAAACCACTTGAAAGAGCCGTCCGCACATCTCAAAGCGCTCAGTCGAGACAGACATCTCTCATAGATAGACTTTGCACTATCCGTATTAACAACCTTTTTGTCCGTATAACGCTTCAACGAGTCTGCCAGTTCCAACAATTTGCTGTTAGCGTAAATAGAAGCCGCAAATGACGGTGCGTTCTGACAAGACGGTAGCTGAACACCTCGCAAGGCATCAATGACCGTCCACACAGGATTGTCAGTATACTCCACTCTCATGCTCTTGTCATGCGCAGAAGAGCTGTCTCCATTAAACAAAGACTTAAGATTAACATCTTTCTCACCGGGACCATTGATATAGAAAGGAACAGATTCAGACAGCTGCACACGCGACGGTAACACCGGCAAGAGATTACGTTCTCCGTCTGAGACATCATCACTTACCGCAGACACATCACACAGCAGGTCATCAGCTCCATCAGTAAACTGATACGGAAAAGATACGGTCGTGGTGCTCATTCCATCAACACAGAATGGTATCGTGTCCGCATACACCAGTGACTCATCTTTAGCCTTACGCAAACAAATCACAGCATAACCGTTGAGTGAAGTCCCATCTTGATTAATAATTCGTGCCATGAGATTCAAGTCATCCCCCACACGCACAAACCGCGGCATATTCGGCTGAACCACAAACGGCTTTCTTGCCACAGTCTTAGACGTCATGACACCATTATTCATTCGCTCATCATGTACAAAGCCCATAAACTTCCACTCTGTGAGAGATTCTGGCAGCGTGAATGAGACACGTATCAGTCCGTCCTTGTCAGAGACAAGATTCGGATAGAAAAATGCCGTCTCCGCGAAATTGCTTCTCAACATGACCTTGCCTTCATCGACGCCTGCATCACTCCCCCTCTCATCAACAGTACTGTAAACATCATCCAGATCCATAGATGAGTCCGTCATTACATTCTTCTTAGCCATTACGGACGAAGCCTCTTCAGTGACCTCCAGACCTGCCATTTCCATTTTCACGCCTCTAGCTACTGCAGCTAAAGGTCTATGTATAAAGTTAGTCCTACCATGCGCATGTCCCAACATACTTATTTCATAGAAATCGTTAAACCTATCGAAGGAAGGTGCTCTAAGATTTTCTGACTTATAATCACCATTGAAGAAAAACTCAAACGAAGATTGTACATACGGAATATGCATATTCGTCTCATTCACCACACGAGCGAATGGCAACGAGAAACTCCAAGCGTAAGGATGGATGTCATCGAGTGAGGCATCATATAACGTAGCAATCATTTCCGACGGCGACGCCTGCTTGCCATCAGGAGACTTCACAGAAAGGACCCATGTCTCTTTATTTCCCGGCTGCACATGATCACGGAACGTGTTCCACGAGAGTCGCATATTCTTCTCTGGCACATCTTTTTTCAAGGTGGCTCTGTGCTTAGTCACATTTCCGTCGTTGACATAAAAAAGAGAGAACACCGATCCATCTTGCATAGAGTCATCATAATCCACATCAAAGACGTTTACGGTTTTAGAGACGGTACCAGTCTCACGCCCGAACACAATCTTGTTATTTGTCACATAACGTATGACATAAGAGTTCTCCTTAACTGGGATAAAATATATCCTAGCAGGTCTACCTTGGCTGAACCTGTCATTCTCACAATAGAAGAAGTCATCTTTGAACATGACCTCCCTGCCAGATGCGGTCTTCGTGTTCGAGTCAAATACTTTAATTACATACGGAGCCGTGAGAGTTATGTCATTGCCTCTTGAGTCCCTACTTTGGAAATTAAGCACATACTCACCCATCGGCATACGAGCCACATCCATACCACACAAACAAGAAAGAGTATAAGGAGTATTTGACTGTACTTTAACCTTGTTAATAACCTTATCATCCAACTTCACCTCACACGTGGCAAACACATCGAGAGAATTGCCCAACACATCAAACGCCTTCAGCACCATGTTGCCTTCTTCACTCAAATCGGCCACATGTCCCGCATCCAGCTCCAACATATACTCACGGACAGAGACAACAGTATAATACTCCTCCTCACGTGTCTCTCCCGCCTGGTCTGTGACTTTAGCCACGACCTTGAAACATATACTATTCACATCGGAGACATTCTCGGCGACAAGAGGCAAAGAAATGGAGAACTTACCATCAGTGTCAGTCTTAGTCTGTCCGTGGCTCAAGGCATTCTCCACACGTCTCCAAGAGCTACGGTTCGTCATCCTCCACACGTTACGTGAACGTAACCGCCGGTAATACTGAGGTGACATGAACACATCATACTCCACATCAGCAGCTTGAACCGGCACGCCGGAAAACATCACGGCCTTTCCCTCCACCATCATCGTATCTCCCGACGCGAGACGTCCCTCCGTCTTTCCCTCAAGAGACAATGACCATGTAGGACGTTTGTATTCCTCAACTCTGACAGTCACCGAACTCTTTCCACAAGAAACAATATACTCACCCACCTTAGCGTTGTCGGGGATACGGAACTCGCAACTGAACGTACCGTATTCGTTGGATGTCACCTTTTGTTTCTGTACATCTCCCCGATCCTTAGTGAAAAAGAACGACACTTCTGAAGCCTGCCCCGACACTGTCACATACGAGTCCTTCGCATCATTACAATACGACACGCCGGCGACCTTGACCGTCTGTCCTGGACGATACAGTAAACGATCCGTGAACAACTTAGTATAGTCAGTCGTCTTATATTCTTTATCAGACACACTATATGAGAAAAACACATTTGACAAAGACACTGTGTCACCCTCCGCACGTGAGGCTTTTAACGACACCCTTCCTTTATTCTCCTGCAACTTGAAAAAACACTCTCCATCATTGTCTGTGACGCCAGAACCCTTTCGGACGACATCATTACTATAATTCTTCTCTAATACCCAATCGACAGACACACCCGCTACCGGCTTACCGCTGACAGCATCTAAGGTGTAGACCCGGACACCATCTTTCTCTTGCACTGGAACCATACAGAAAGACGACACATGAACGAGCTGAGTATTTTGATTGCCTAACGATCCAACCACTACAACGTACTTGCCAGGTTTCAATCCACCTATCCTCTCAGTATGTTTTCCGACCACGCACAGACCAGCTTCCTTACGTCTCACGTTGTCCGGGTCATCACCCAATGTTACTGTCTTCGAAGCAACGACCTTTCCGTCAAGACGTAATTTGCTCTGACATCCATTCTGCTTCTCGTATCCATTAAACTCACGTATAAACACCTGAGCCTTGTCACAATTCCAGAAACACACGTCGATTTTCAGATCTTCCCCAGGGAGATGGAAGTCAGACACCTTTACCCTCGACACGGACATTAAAGCACCGTTAAGATTGCTTCGGTATTCAGATATGAAACGAGAGTCCGCATTCTCCTCCACCACCTTCTTCCAGTAACTAACGACAGAGTCACGATATGCCGCTGAGAACTCATCATCAGAGGTTCTCTGCCGCACATTATTTCTCATAATCTCCGCATAGCGTATCTCATCCGTCAAAGCATCCGACGCCTTATCCATATTGAGAGACTTATATACAGATATCATATCTTCATAAATGGAGAATTTCTCGTCCTGTGAACAGAAGGAGTTATCAAAATAATAGTCAGCGATTACCGCCAGCATGCAATGATTGAACATCGCCCCGTCCTTTCCCAACTTCACCATTGCCTTATACTTAGAAGCTTGTTGAGAAGCCAAAAACCTCTTGTCCTTAAGAGCTTCCCTCAGATGTTCATCCCGTTTAGCCATATAGTCGACATCATCGTTACGAACATCAGAGTATCTGTCAGGCAGTTCGTGATACGCCCAGGCGGCGACACAATGAAGTATAGCCTTTTGCGTGGCCACCTCTGGAGTCAGAGTCTTATTATTCAGATGGTTTATACGATTCTCCACAGTCTCTATCTCCTTGTCAAAAGTACGAGAGTCCTTATCCACATTGGCAGCTATCGTTTTTATTAGCCTCACGCACTCTTCGTCGAAAGACTGAGCCGACGTGTTCATGAACATTCCGAGAGTTAATAATAGTGCGAATACAATCTGTCTCATTAAATAATTAGTATTAGTGAAAAAAAGAATTGTAATATAGGACGCGAAGATTCAAAAAAAATCCGAGAATCACAAAAGTAACTCCCGGATTATTCTTACAAAAAATGTACTAAATCATGTAGTTATGCACGAAAATTCATCACCTCTGAGCGTAATAGTCTGTCAACATTGACTCCTCCACCATCTTCAGACCAGCGTAGTCATTAGTAACCTTCAAAGTGTTACCACTTGGCAGGAAAGCCACGATAGTACCATCATCGTTAAACTGGAAGAGGTCACGAGACACACCATCCTGAGACACAGACCATGTATCCTTCTTCTTATTGTACTTGAAGTAAGTGATCTCACCAGTCTCTGATGTCACCTCATAACCATTCTTAATAGTCTTCACTGCATACATAAGACCGTCTGAGCCCTTGACATTCTTAATCTGTCCGGCTGCCAAAGGCTGGTTACCAGTCCAGAACTCAATAGTATTAAGAACAATAGCGTCAACAGTAAGGCAGATACTACCCACAATAGGCTGAAGGATAAGACCCACAATACCATTAACGAACTTGTTATTTGTCATTGAACACTGCCATTTCTCATATTTATTGAAAAGGCTGAATGAACCTATGCATGAACTGCACAAAAATGAACCCGCAAGCAGTAAAACTGCAACCTGTAAACTTCTTTTTCTCATAATTTATATAATTAAACTGTCGCAAATTTACACATTTTCTATTAACGACAATAAAGAATGAACAATTTATTACATGTCGGTTCTCATTTCATATTGTCAAGAAATCCGCTTGGTCCATGCACATCAGGGAGACTTCCCATTTTCCGCTTGCAAGCTAAAGGTTATAATATCATGATTTGCTGATAAAGAAAAGGACTATAACATGCGTGTGGAGAAATTACAAAATTTCCTATCCGCACCTCTATTTTTTACTGTCCGAAACTCCTCTTTTTCCGTTGACACGTGACAATGAAAAAATGACTTCCGGAATTTTCCCGTGTCTTATTCGGCGTCTGAAAATCTTAGGTTAGGACGTTGAAAAATTCAGGTTAGTATTTTGAAAACTGCAGACCTTTTTGTATAGTATATCCTAACCTGAGAATTTCAAAAAAGAGACACAAGATTTTTAATTGTCTTATTTTTAGGTTATCAATAAGTTAACCCAATTTTAAACAAAAAACAGGCATAGGAAATTTGGTAACAAGACAAATTGTCCGTTATTCCACTCCAGTCGAACAGAGAACAAACACACACAACAGGTGTCATCTTCTGTTTTCACTCTCACAAACTTCCTCCAGTCCCAATATATAGCCTTGCACATAAATAGGCATAGCCCATCGACATATAGACAGACTTACCGATGCCAACACTCGCCTCACAAACACAAAAACATTGATTACCACGTCTATGTATTCCAGCAATTATTGTCAGCCTAAGATGAGCATTCATTAGCCCCACTCATATCGAGCACAAAAAAACATCCCGACTCCAATTTAAGTGTCAGGATGTTAGCTCGCGTACATCAGCGACCATCCACATGAGACAGTCCTTCACACTATCATCAACATTAGATTATCGCCAAAGAAAAAAGTCACCTATCATTTACAAACGACCAACGCCGTCCACTCATTCCTGTTGAGGATATCGATGACACTCATACCATATAGTTTAGCGGCATCCTGTATATCAGAAGCGTCATCAGCGAAAAAGCCGCTCATGATAAGTATGCCCCCCTGAGCGAGATGCGACTCATAAGCGGACATATCATTAATAAGAACATTCTTATGGATATTTGCCACGATGACATCGAAAGAGCCTTGTATTTTTGTGGCGTCTCCCAATATGACCTCAGCATCGTCTATACCATTCAAGAGCATATTCTCCTTTGTGTTCTGCACACTCATCTCATCGATGTCAATAGCGACAAGCTCACTTGCCCCTCTTTTCGACATTGCTATTCCCAGAACACCCGTTCCGCATCCCATGTCAAGGACTCTTTTTCCTTTCAGGTCCTTCTTCATAAGGTATTCGGCAAGCATATATGTCGTGTCATGTGAGCCGGAGCCAAAGGCCATTTTCGGACATAGCTTAATGCCGAACTGCTCTTCAAGAACAGGAGTGAATGATGTCTTTTCCCATTCCTCATTCCAGTCCTTATTCTCCAGTTCATTGACAGAGTATTCGAATGTGACGTCTGGAACGACAAAATCATTCAAGAGAAGGCTAAGTCTGTCATCATCAAACTTATCCACTTGGATATAAGCCTTGACACCAGTATCCGTAATTTCGAATGAGTCATATCCCTCGTCGCCTAAGACAGCGCAAAGGATATCACAATTATCAGCCGAATAAGGCTGAATCTTAATGTCTGCAAACAAGTAATTCATAATAATCTCCTAAAAAACATGTATATCTGTCCTTATGGCGTAAGACCTCTTCATGTACCCGAAACCATAAAAACACGTAATTAATTAAATTATCTTATTGAGCTATTCCCCTATTATATATCACTATAGCAACGTCCCTAAAATCATCTGACAACAAACTCATCATCTTGAGTCTGAGCACCGATAGTCAGACTCATAAGATCCTCATAAGTTCCGTTAAACATATTGACATCAACAAAGCCCTTCACACCATCAACTTTTCCGGCATCCGTATGTTGCCAAAAGGTCCACCCACCCTTGTACTGCAACTCTCTCACATAATAATGAGCTATCCAATACGGAAATCTGTCAAACTCTGGTGAGGAGAGGAACTTATTCTTAAACTTGTACGAGGTATACAAGATCGGCGTGACACCATAATGCTTCTCTACTATACGTAACCATGTAAGAACCTCCTTCTGTAAATCCTTTTGAGAATACGAGCCTATCGACTCGACATCCAAGACTGGAGGCAGGTCGTTCTCCTCCAATTGGACCATCTTACAAAAGAACCTGGCTTGTTTCTCAGCAGAACTTTTCGTACTGAAGAAATGATATGCTCCACGTATTATATCATTACGTCGGACATAATGAAAATTCTGGTTGAAATTCTCATCCAAGATGTCAACACCTTCTGTCGCTTTTACAAACACAAAGCTGACAGGACTACCTTGTAAACTTGCGTTTCTTAACTTATCCCAGTCTATCTCTCCCTGATAATGAGACACATCAATACCTCTCACCTTTCCGTCCGGATATTTGATAGTGCCGAACAAAGCCTTGACCTTAAAAGAATAAGGATTGATGTATGTACGCCAAAAGAAAACAGAGAATATGAGACACAAGACCAGGAGTACCGTCCAAAAGACAACACTCATATTATTCGTGGATGTTTGACGTTTATTTTTCCTGGTGGTCTTCGTCTTCGATACACCTCTCTTTTTCTTCGCGGATGACTCCATGATCACATATCCTAAAAAAATCAATTATAAAACGGGAACTGACATATCCTGGAAAATATTCTGGAAATATCGGAAAAAGCGAAAAACCATCATTTACCGTCAAGTAAATGTAATGGTTTTTCACTTTATACTGTACAGCAGTCATGAAACTCACGGTTCCGCAGAACCATGATATTCATAGCCGATATTCAAATCATTCTTACTTAGCCTGCTCCAACTGAAGAGTCTTTGTAGTCTGATCACAAACCTCTGTTGGACCCCAGTACTGGATCGGGCCTGGGTAAACATAAGCTGTCTGCTTTGCCCACTCGTCTCTCTTAGAAGCGAAGAACTTGAATGGAGCGCCATCAAGCTCAACAAGAGCCTTACGGATAACAGGCTTCATCTTACCGTTACGCTTCTCAAGATTCATCATCATAGTGATTGGCACACCACCGGCGATCCACTCTGCAGCAGGAGCAGTAGTGTTCTTAATGATAGACATGTAACCTGTCTTACCATTAGCGATGAGACGTGAAGCATTGTAACCGAGAGAGTAGCAGTAGTCTGCGTCATAGTTTGAAGGAGCAGCACAACGTCCCTCATAACCGAAGAAGTGATGCTGTGTACCGAACTTGCCGACATACTTGCCTTCCTTCTTCCACTCTGCAAGCTTAGAAGCAACCATGCGAGAGAGAAGTTTCTCTGTCTCGATGAGAGATACCTGAACATTACCATGTGGGTCACGGTCAAGCGCAAGCTGAGCAGCGACATCTGCTGGGAGAGACTCGAACACCTTCAGGTTGTCAGCAGCGATATGTGACTTAACGAAGGCGATTTGCTCGTCAGCACTGTTGAGAGCCTGAGCCTCTGGAGTGGCGAGAACGTCATTAAGCTCTGCGATAAGTTTCTTGATTGCAGGGATGAACTCGATGATACCCTCTGGAATAAGGACAGTACCGAAGTTGTTACCCTCAGCTGCACGGTCAGCAACAGCTTTAGCGATGTATGTCACAACGTCGTCAAGTGACATAGCCTTAGCCTCTACCTCCTCAGAGATAAGACAGATGTTAGGCTGGCACTGAAGAGCACACTCCAAAGCGATATGAGAAGCTGAACGCCCCATCAGCTTGATGAAGTGCCAGTACTTACGAGCTGAGTTACAGTCACGCTGGATGTTACCGATAAGCTCAGAGTATGTCTTACAAGCAGTGTCAAAACCGAAAGATGTCTCGATCTGCTCGTTCTTCAAGTCACCATCGATAGTCTTAGGACAACCGATAACCTGAACTCCATACTTCTTGGCAGCGTAATACTCAGCGAGCACACATGCGTTAGTGTTTGAGTCATCACCACCAATGATAACAAGTGCCTTGATGCCAAGCTCACGGAGAATCTTAATACCACTCTCAAACTGGTCTACCTCCTCAAGCTTTGTACGACCAGAACCGATGATATCAAAACCACCTGTGTTACGATACTCGTCAATCTTCGCATCAGTGAACTCAATGTACTTATGATCAACAAGACCACCAGGACCCATAAGGAAACCGTAAAGCTTGCTGTCTTTGTTCAAAGACTTCACACCGTCGTAAAGACCAGAGATAACGTTGTGACCACCAGGTGCCTGACCACCAGAAAGGATGATACCCACGTTGAATGGCTCAAGTTTCTGAGCCTCACCAGCCTCAAATGTGATAACAGGCATACCGTAAGTGTTAGGGAATAACTCCTTAATCTCTGCCTGATTACCTACTGACTGTGTAGGAGCACCCTCAACAGCCTTGACCGGGCCCTGAAGAGCCTTAGGAAGCTTTGGCTGATAAGCAGCGCGAGCTTTCTGTAAATTTGAAATTGCCATTGGTAAATATCTTTATATGTTAATAATACAATCTTAAATACACGCGTGCAACGCTCGTCACACAATCACTATTTTGACGCTCTGGCTTTTGCGATGTAGCCTAGAGACTCCCTACACATATTAGTGACGTAGTCCCAGTCCTGAGCCTTAACCTTGTCGCTCGGGAACAACTTTGAGCCCATTCCGACACAGAATACGCCGGCCTTGATCCATGAAGTGAGATTCTCTTCTGTAGGAGCGACACCTCCGGTAACCATTATCTTAGACCATGGCATTGGGGCTTTCAAGCCTTTGACGAAGTTTGGTCCGTACACATCACCAGGGAAGACTTTACACAAGTCGCATCCAAGCTCCTGAGCCTTACCGATCTCAGACACAGTTCCACAGCCAGGACAGTAAGGAACGAGACGTCTGTTACATACTGGGGCAATCTCCGGATTGAAGAGAGGACCTACGACAAAGCACGCACCCAACTGGATATACATCGCAGCTGTTGGAGCATCAACAACAGAGCCGATACCCAATGCCAACTCAGGACACTCAACGGCTGCAAACTTCACACACTCAGCGAAAACCTCCTGTGCGAAATCACCCCTGTTAGTAAACTCAAAAGCGCGCACACCACCATCGTAACATGCCTTAATCACTTTCTTAGCAACCTCTGCGTCTTTATGATAGAACACAGGCACCATTCCTGTAGAACCAATCTTCTCAAGAACAGCAATCTTATCAAATCTAGCCACTTTTTGTTATTTTGAGAAAATAAAACAGCAGACGGACGCGGGAGCTGTATACTCTCGTCAATCCGCCAACCATATATCCATTTTACTTATCGCTGTACTCGTCCGTTGGCGTTACCACCCGCAAGAGCCTCAACTTCCTCAACAGAGACATGATTGAAGTCGCCTGGTATTGTGTGCTTCAACGCAGAAGCAGCGACAGCGAACTCCAACACCTCACCCTGTGTAGGCTTAGTCAACAATCCATGGATCAATCCACCAGAGAAAGAGTCACCGCCACCGACACGGTCGATGATAGGGTTAATGTCATAACGCTTAGACTGATAGAACTCCTTACCGTCGTATATCAGTGCCTTCCAACCATTATGGGTGGCGGAGAAGCTCTCACGAAGAGTACTTACCACGTACTTGAAACCGAACTCCTTGGCCATAGCCTTGAAGATGCCCTCATATCCGGCAGCGTCAGTTTTTCCACCCTCGACATCAGCGTCTGGTTTGAAACCAAGACAAAGCTCCGCATCCTCCTCGTTACCTATACAAACATCAACGTACTGCATCAAAGGACGCATGACGGAGATAGCCTTCTCTGAAGTCCAGAGTTTTTTACGGAAGTTAAGGTCCACACTGATTGTAACACCATGCTTCTTGGCAGCGATACATGCCTGCTTCAGACACTCAGCTGAAGCGTCAGATATTGCAGGTGTGATACCAGACCAATGGAACCAGTCAGCTCCCTCAAATATAGCATCGAAGTCAAAGTCCTCCGGCGCAGCCTCAGCAATAGCGGAATGAGCACGATCATATATCACCTTAGAAGGACGCATGCTGGCGCCTGTCTCAGCGTAATAAAGTCCTACTCTCTCACCACCTCTCGCGATGAAATCCGTGTTCACACCATACTTGCGCATAGCGTTTACCGCGATCTGACCAATCTCGTGCTTTGGAAGTTTTGAGATGAAATAGCAATCGTGTCCGTAGTTCGCACAGCTAATCGCCACGTTAGCCTCACCTCCACCAGGAATAATGTTGAACTTGTCAGCCTGAACAAAACGTGAATTTCCCTCAGGCGAGAGGCGAAGCATAATCTCGCCCATTGTAACTATTTTTGCCATCGTATAATATTATTACTTGAACTATCAAATCCTAACGCCAGACTGAATTTGTTTTCACACAAAGCATAGCTGACACCATAAAGAACATGTTATCCCATAGAAACCACACATATTCTTTTCATGCGCAAAGATAAGTTTTTTCTTTTTCTTTACACCGACTTGGCTTTCTTTTTTTCATTTTTTCACGCCTCACACGTTTTTTTCACAACTTCCGCTGCGATGATTTGCATAAATTTTACTATTTTTGCACGGTTTTAGGTAGAATGTGACAAACACGTAACGTTTGCCGCCCACCCGTCAGCGTTGACAACACATCATTGTGGTTGACACAGAACTCGGCAAGCTCACTGACGCTTACCACCCGCTAAGACTGGCATTCACGAGACTGCAGAATGACCGTCGGCACTTGTGACTAACACTGCATGGGGACAACACTATTATGGTTCACCATCCCGTGGACAAACAAATCATGCGGACAAGGTAAAAGGATAAAGTATTAAAGTTTCACTAAACAGATGGAAGTTCAATCGAAAATCAGAATTAAAGACATTGCCGAGAGAGCAGGCGTGTCCGTCGGCACTGTCGACCGTGTCATACACGGTAGAAGCAACGTGTCCAAACTCGCACTTGAGAAAGTGCAGAAAGTGCTGGACGAGATTAACTATGTACCTAACCACTACGCCAGCGCATTGGCAAGCAACAAGGTACACAAATTCGTCGCCATACTACCTATGCACGAGGAGGACAGTTATTGGGCTAGAGTCGAGAAAGGTCTCTTCGACGGACTGAGCCGTTTCACGGACTTCAAGATATCATTCAACATCTTCCATTACGACCCTTTCAGCGATGAGACATTCAAGAACGAATGCGAGAACCTCATCGCAACTGAGCCAGACGCAGTCATCATCGGACCGATCTTCAACCACAACATCATGGCGGCGTTCACTGACAGACTCGACGAGAAAGAAATACCGTTCGCTCTCCTCGACTCCAACTGGCCCGAGTTCAACGCGCGCACATTCTACGGACAGGACTCTATCTGCAGCGGAAAGTTCGCAGGACGTGTCATGGCAATGGCGGCAGGCGGTGCACCAAAACAGATTGCCTTGTTCAAGGTGCTCGGCGAAGGACGTGTGGCCTCACGACAGCAGATGAACCGTGAGGTGGGATTCCGAGAGTACATGAAAGCTCATTGCCCAGGATGTGAGATTAAGGAGGTGCCATTATTCGTGTATGACAAGAAGGGAATGGCAGAAATCTTGAAAAATTTCTTCACAGCCAACCCGGACATCAGGTTCGCCCTCACATTCAACTCTTCCATCCATATCATAGCGGACTTCCTGCGAACAGAGATGCCAGACCACGAGCACGTCACACTGCTAGGATATGACGCCGTCGACGCTAACGTGGAGTGTATCAAAAACGGATCTGCAGACTTCCTCATCGCACAGCACCCACACGCACAGGGACTGGACTGCTTCCGCTGTATGTTCAACTCCTGCGTGCTCCACACAAAACAGAAGAGGGATCACTACATGGCCATAGAACTTTTAATGCAAGAAAATATCGATTTCTATATCGACTGACAACATACAAACTACCAAAAAGCGGTGTCTCCGTCCAGAGGCACCGCTTTTTGTTTAGGCGCAAACGTCACAAAATAACAGCCACATGGCTGTTTAATCATTTTTTTTTCGTATTTTTGGCACACGAAAAGAAGATAACAAAAAAACATATAAAATGCTCACTCAACAAGACAAAGAATTTCTCGCCCAGAAGGGTATAACAGAGGACAAACTCAACACTCAGTTAAATTGTTTCAAAACAGGATTTCCCTTTCTGAAACTGGCAGGCGCTGCGTCTCCGGCCAAAGGCATCACAGTACCTACAGAAGAGGAGAGAACCAACTACCTCAAGGCTTGGGACAACTACCTCAACGGTAGCCGCAAGGTATTGAAGTTCGTGCCTGCATCAGGAGCCGCAAGCAGAATGTTCAAGAATCTTTTTGAATTCCTCGACGGCGCCAATAACACGCCAAACGACGACTTCATGAAGAAATTCTTCAACGACATCGAGAAATTCGCATTCTACGACGAACTCAACGAGACATGTAAGGACAACGAGGGCAAGACTATCAACGAGCTCATTAAAGATGGAAACTACAAAGCCGTCATTGATAATCTACTCAACGAGAAGGGACTCAACTACGGAAAGCTTCCTAAAGGACTTATCAAATTCCACTCTTACGCGGAAGGAAACCGCACTCCTTTGGAGGAGCACCTCGTCGAAGGAGCGCTCTACGCTAAAGGCAACGACGGAAAAGTGAATGTCCACTTCACTGTATCACCAGAACACCGCGTCCTTTTCGAGTCACTCGTCGCAGACAAGTCCTTCGAATATTCTAAGAAGTTCGGAGTAACATACAGTGTAAGCTTCTCAGAGCAAAAGTCAAGCACAGACACGGTTGCCGCTACTCCCGACAACGAACCTTTCCGTACTGAAGACGGAAAAATCTTGTTCAGGCCAGGTGGGCACGGCGCTCTGATTGAGAATCTCAATGACCTTGACGCAGACGTCATATTCATCAAGAATATTGACAACGTGGTGCCGGACCGTCTCAAGGACGAGACAGTAACATACAAAAAACTTATCGCAGGTGTATTGGTAAGCAAACAACAGAAGGCGTTTGACTACATTAAACTTCTTGACACAGGCAAGTATAATCACGACCAACTGGAGGAAATCATTCGTTTTCTGCGTGACGAGCTGTCATGCAGAAATCCGGAACTGAAGAACCTCGAGGACAGTGAACTCGTTGTGTACCTGAGAGGAAAGCTGAACAGACCAATGCGAGTGTGCGGTATGGTGAAGAACGTGGGAGAACCTGGTGGCGGACCTTTCCTCGCATACAACCCTGACGGCACAATATCTCTTCAGATTCTCGAGTCATCACAGATTGACAAGAACAACGCTGAATACCTCGATATGTTCAACGGCGGCACCCACTTCAACCCGGTTGACCTCGTATGCGCTGTGAAAGACTACAACGGGAACAAGTTCGACTTAACAAAATACGTCGACCACAACACTGGTTTCATCTCATCAAAGAGCAAGAACGGCAAGGAGCTTAAGGCTCTTGAGCTTCCAGGTCTGTGGAATGGAGCAATGAGTGACTGGAACACCATCTTCGTGGACGTAAGTCTCGGCACTTTCAATCCTGTGAAGACTGTCAACGATCTGCTCCGTGAGCAACACCAATAACAATCACACGACTGTGAATTAAAGTTCAACAAATAGATATCCGATGAAAAAAATTATGTTACTCGGTAGCGGTGAGCTCGGAAAAGAGTTTGTCATCGCCTGCAAAAGAAAAGGGCAATACGTTATTGCCTGTGACTCCTACAATAACGCCCCAGCCATGCAAGTAGCCGATGAACGTGAGGTTTTCTCAATGCTTGACGGCGAAGCTCTAAAGGCTGCTGTAAAAAGACATATGCCTGACATTATTGTTCCAGAAATCGAGGCGATACGCACAGAGATCCTGTACGAGTTCGAGGAGCAAGGCATAAAGGTTGTGCCAAGTGCCAGAGCTGTCAACTTCACCATGAACCGCAAGTCGATAAGAGAGCTGGCTCACACAGAGCTTGGCCTGAAAACCGCAAACTACAAGTATGCGAAGACCTTCGAGGAGTTCAAGAAGGTAGCGGAGGAGATCGGATATCCATTCATCGTCAAGCCGCTGATGTCATCATCAGGACACGGACAGAGCAAGGTGGACTCCGCAGATGAACTGGAAAAAGCTTGGCGATGCGCCGCGGAAGGTGCCAGAGGCGATATAAAGGAGGTAATCGTAGAGCAATTCGTGAATTTCGATTACGAGATTACTTTACTCACGGTAACACAACAGAATGGCGAGACTTTGTTCTGCGGACCTATTGGACACGTGCAGAAAGGCGGCGACTACCGCGAGAGTTTCCAACCTGTAAAGATGAAAAAGGAGCACCTGCAGGAAGCACAAAGAATGGCTGCCGAAGTGACCAAGGCACTTACCGGAGCAGGTATCTGGGGCGTGGAATTCTTTATCAGCGAGTCTGAGGGTGTATATTTCTCTGAGTTGTCCCCAAGGCCACACGACACAGGTATGGTTACATTAGCCGGCACACAAAACCTTAGTGAATTCGAACTTCACTGCCGCGCCGTGTTAGGACTGCCAATTCCAGAAATAACGCAGGAGAAAATAGGTGCAAGTGCTGTTATATTGTCTGAGATAGAGACTGACAATCCAGACTACACAGGATTAGAGTCGGTAACTGCCTACACTAACACATACCTGCGCATATTCGGTAAACCAGTGGCACACCCTGGACGACGTATGGGCGTTGTAGTATGTTACGACCAAAAGGACGGAGATCTAAACGCATTAAGAGACAAATGTAAAGACGCCGCTTCAAAAGTAAAAATAACGGATGGAAATCATTAAGAAATATTTTCAAAACATAACAGAAGTTCAAGCTGAGCAATTCACTCAGCTTGAGCCTCTTTATAATGACTGGAACTCAAAGATTAACGTCATCTCACGCAAAGACATACAGAATCTGTATGAGCACCACGTCCTGCACAGCCTTGGAATTGCTAAGATTATAAATTTCAAACCAGGCACAAGAGTACTCGACCTGGGAACTGGTGGAGGATTTCCCGGAATACCTCTCGCCATAATGTTTCCGGAGACAGACTTTCACCTCGTGGACAGCATCGGCAAGAAAGTACGTGTAGCTAACGAGGTCTCCAATGCCATTGGACTGAAAAACACCACTTTCAGCCACTCAAGAGTTGAGGATATTAAAGACAAATATGACTTTGTGGTCACAAGAGCAGTCATGCCAATGATAGACTTGGTGAAAGTGGCGAGAAAAAACTTATCGAAGGAAATGCACAACGGACTGCCTAATGGGATTATTGCGCTAAAAGGCGGCGAGCTAAACAACGAGATTGCCACCATGCGTAACATATGCACAGTGTGGGAACTGTCCGATTACTTTGAAGAAGAATACTTCACGACAAAGAAGGTTGTATTGTGCGGTCCGAAAATCGGATAGACAAAAACGGTATTTCACAGAACACTTATCCGTAAAACAATACATGTCCTCTTACACCTTATATATAATATATATGCTCAATATAAAAATATTCAGAGTAAATCCCATAAGCGAAAACTGTTACATAGTACACGATGACACAAAGGAAGGAGTTATCATTGACTGTGGTTGTTTTTCTGTTAAGGAATGGAAAGAGATAAAAAGGTATATAGACGATAATAATATCGTGATTACTCACATGCTTAACACTCATCTTCATTTCGATCACATTATGGGAATACCATTTGTGTATGATGATTTAGGAATAAGCCCCGAAGCATGCATCTCTGACAAGTTTCTTTATGATGACCTTGACGGACAGATACGCATGTTTTTCGGACAGGACTTCAACATCCCCACTCTGCCATCTATAGCAAGAGCGCTAAAGGACGGAGACAACATAAGCTTCGGTGAGCATGACATGAGCGTAATACAAACGCCAGGACATAGCCCTGGTTCAATCTGTCTTTACTGCGAGTCAGAAAATGTACTATTCTCTGGAGACACATTATTTCAAAACTCGATAGGAAGGACAGACTTGAGTGGCAGTAGCACCAGCGACATGATGAACAGTTTGCAAAGACTCAGCGAACTTCCAAGAAACACGGAGGTATACCCCGGACACGGAGGCAAAACAAGCATCGGATGGGAATGTGACAACAACCCTTATTTCCCTTCGATATAGGCAAAAATCTGACAATTTGACATTGTACGTAAAACAAAAAAGCGTACCTTTGATATCCTATTTAGTAAGAATAACAGGCTTATGGACTCAAACAATATTCAACAAATAAAACAACGCTACAGCATTGTGGGTAATTCCGACGGACTAAACCGTGCCTTAGACATTGCGGTACAGGTGGCTCCCACCGACTTGTCCGTGTTGATTATTGGAGAGAGCGGAGTTGGCAAAGAGGTCATTCCAAAGGTAATTCACGACAACTCAACAAGAAAGCACAACAAATATTTCGCCATAAACTGTGGGTCAATTCCTGAAGGCACAATCGACTCCGAGCTTTTTGGACACGCCAAAGGCGCTTTCACTGGCGCAATAGGAGAAAGAGAAGGATACTTCGGAGCGGCTAACAAAGGAACATTATTTCTAGATGAAGTCGGGGAATTGCCTATGGCAACTCAAGCAAGACTACTACGAGTCCTCGAAACTGGTGAATATATACGTGTGGGCGAAAGCGAGGTAAGGAAAACAGACGTCAGAATCGTAGCGGCCACAAACGTGAATATGCAAAAAGCTATAAGAGAGGGGAAATTTCGCGAGGACCTGTATTACAGACTTAACACCATTCCCATCTCACTTCCTCCTCTGCGAGAAAGAGGGCGGGACATAGAGATGCTATTCAGAAAATTCGCCATCGATATATCCGAGAAATACAGACGTGAACCTATCAGACTCACAGATGACGCAAAAGAGCTACTACTCGCATACAAATGGCCGGGCAACATCAGGCAACTACGCAACCTGACTGAGCAGATAAGCATCATAAGCCACGAGAGAGAAATAAACAGTGAGATCCTCAGACACTTCGGAGTTACCAACGACAATAACGAGGGAGGACTGGTACTCACAAACAAGAACGGAAATGGAGCACACTCTTACGAAAATGAGAGAGAGATACTTTTTCACTTGTTAAAGAAGATTGGTGATGAGATGACAGAACTAAAAGCATATGTGAGAAGCAATATCAGGAACGTCACTCCACAACAACAAAGTTCAAACCAGATAAAAAGAGAACAATACGTAGACACTAATGAGATAACAAGCGCTGAGATTACAGACAACGACATATCATTCAACACTGACAACGGAATAAAAATCACGTCAGTAAAATCAACACCGGCACAACAGCCTCACGAGCCTCATTACGTTGAACCCATACAAGACTCCATAATAGAGACGCCGTTGACGATAAAAGAGATTGAGAAGATGAAAATAATCGAAGCACTGAAACGAAATAACAGAAGCAGAAAAAAAACATCAAATGAACTTGGACTGTCAGAAAGAACTTTATACAGAAAGATCAAAGAGTATGGCATCGATTTATAAAGCATTGGCTTTCGTCATTTGCACAGTGATGATAACAACACTTCACTCGTGCATACCAAGATTTAGTCTTAACGGCTCAAGTATTGATTACAACAAAACAAAGACTATAAGCCTGGACAAATTCCCTATACGATGTGCTTACGTATGGGCACCAATGGAGTCTATGTTCTATAACAGTCTAAGTGACGCATATGCGCAGAAAACAAAACTCAAAGTTCTTAAGAGAAACGGTGACTTACAATTAGAAGGCGAAATCGTAGAATATAGCCAGACAAACAAGAGCGTGTCATCAGACGGATATTCTGCACAGGTTCAGCTCAAGATGGCTGTGAACGTAAGATTCACGAACACCAAGCAGCACAATGAGGACTTCGAGCAAAGATTCAGCGCAACAGCAGAATACGACGCCACACAATCTCTGACGTCAGTACAAGAAACTTTAGTGCAAGAGATGATAGACGACATCGTCGATCAAATATTCAACACAACAGTAGCAAACTGGTAAAACAAAGGAAAGATGGCAGATATAACAGAATTAATGGAGCACCCTGAGAAACTCAACGAGGAGACGTTGCCGCAACTCAAAGAACTCATAGACAAATATCCGTTCTTCCAAGTCGCCAGAATACTATATATACGCAACCTGTATCATTTACATTCATCCGACTTCGGTACAGAGTTAAAAAAAGGCAGCGTGTTCGTCCCAGACAGGTCAACACTGTTTGCCTTCAGTGAAGGCACGCACTATGAGTTAAGCAACGTGACACAGACTGCAAACATAGATATCGAGACAGAGACAGACAGTAACAGGACAATATCACTGATAGACTCATTCCTAAGCCAAGCAAAGAACGAGGAACAGAAACCGTCTATCGTAGACCTGACGACTGACTATGCCGCTTTCCTACTCCAAAAAGATGACGAGAGCACCAACACGGACAGCGACAAAGACGGAAACAGAAAGAAACTGAAAGGAGCACACCTCATCGACAACTTCATTGAGGAGACAAAAGGAAAACAAAGAGTTGAGATGAAAGACTTACCAGAGGACAAAGATTTCACGTCACCCGAATTGTCAAATGAGGAAGAAGAGATTTATACGGAAGGAATGGTGAATATCTACATAAAACAAGGAAAATATAACCTTGCGCTTGAAATATTAAAGAAAATTTGCTTGAATAATCCAGAAAAAAAATCTAACTTTGCGACTCAGATTAATTTGCTTGAAATAATTACATCCAACAGATAAATAAAAATAAAATAAAAATGTATTTAGCAGTAATAGGAATCTTAATTTTCGCATCAGTACTGATGTGCGGAATTGTTTTAATTCAAGAGTCAAAAGGTGTAGGTCTCGCATCAAGCTTCTCCGCTCATAATAACCTTATGGGTGTCAGAAAGACAACTGACTTCCTTGAAAAAGCGACATGGGGTCTTGCCATCTCAATGGTATTGCTCAGCGTTATCTCTGCAGCTTTCGTTCCAAAGACAACAGTAGAGGAAACACCTATTGAGATTAGTACACAAGGACAGCAGTCAACAGATGCGTCAAACACTCCTACATTCCCTGCAACACAGCAAAACTAGCATATAAAAAACCGGCAAAAACGGTTAAAATATATGAAAAATAAAAAAAGGATATCAGTAAACGGATATCCTTTTTTTAGGTCAAAAAAAGAAAATTAATTTCATTTATATTTGCAGCAATAAAAATATATTCGTTATATTTGCGACATGATAACGCTCAGTAAACATATTGAGATTCTGTTGTTAGAGCACGATTGTGTGATTGTACCGGGACTTGGAGGATTCATTGCAAATCAAGTATCATCCAGATACGGCGAGAATAACGATGAGTTGTTCCTACCTCCATATAGAACTTTGGGATTCAATCAGGAGCTCACGCTTAATGATGGTCTTCTGGCACAATCTTACATGCAGGCGTACGACACATCATACCCTGAGGCATACATGCAGATGGAGAAAGACGTGAATGAGATGAGAAGGCAATTGGAGCTCAACGGAACGTACACACTGAACGGAATAGGCACTCTGACAAAAGGTATTGAAGACGGAATAACATTTACCGCACCAGAGTCCGGTATACTAACACCTTCTCTCTATGGATTGTACTCGGTCGAGGTGATAAAATTAGACAAAGTCAAGAAAGACAGAGAGATACGGAGAACACTATCACAAACCTCGATAGTACCGATTCAAAAAGCAGACGGCAAAGACTTGGCTGACAGCACAGAGGATAACAAGAACAGCGAGAAAGAAAGTCAGGTCAAAGAAACTAATGCCCGCGAGGAGATTACTGTAAAGATTCATAAGAGGTGGCTTGAGATTGGAGCCGCAGCTGCAGTTGCAGCATCCTTGTTCTTTCTCATAACATTTCCTTCACTCAAGTCTGACAGCAAGTTAAGCGACACATGCGTAGCCAGCGCTGTTTATGTAGGCAAACCAAGTGACTTGCCAAAACAACCGGATGGGAGCGCAAAGCCAGCGGAGGTCGAAATAAACAACAAGGAAATCAAGAGTCATGAACAGGCAGATAATCCATCACAAATCAAGTCTGAGAGAATAGAGAAAAAAGCTACAGACAAAAAATTCGTGATAGTATTGGCAAGTTGCGTCAGCGAGAAAAATGCCAACATGTTCATTGAAGAGCTTAACAGGCAAGGGCTGAGCGAGGCTACGTTCACAAAAGCAGACAAGAACAGAGTTACATATTCTGGTTACGATACATACAGAGAAGCAGCAAACGCAATAGCAGAGCTTCGCAAAGTGAATCAAGCATTTGAGAACGCTTGGATTCTAAAGATGAAATAACGTAAAAACAACAAATCGATGAAAAGAGTTCGTTGTCCAAAATGCGACAACCACATTGTCTTCGATGAGACAAAATACACGGAAGGACAATCGCTCGTGTTTGTTTGCCAACACTGCAAGAAAGAGTTTGGCATACGTATTGGAAAATCGAAACTCAGCGACAAGCATGAGGAGAAGACACTTGACGAGAACGCATACAAAGAGAGTTATGGCAGTATAGTGGTTGTAGAGAATCTGTTCGCCTTCAAGCAAGTAATCCCACTCGATTACGGGGATAATGAGTTCGGAAGATACCTAAAAGGTACAAGCATCAACAAACCGATAGAGACGAGAGATCCGAGTGTAGACACTTTTCACTGCGCCATAACAGTGAAACGCGACAAGAAAGGAAAAATTCAATATATACTGAGAGACGCTCCAAGCGACACCGGTACGTTCTACATGAATGAGATACTCAGGGACACAGACCGTATCAACATGGAAGACGGGGCGATTATAACCATAGGAGCGACAACGCTTATATTGAGGAAAGCAGAAGAGAAACAATAAAAAGTAAGGCTTATGATTTCTAAGGGTGACATAATGACATACGATTTGGTCAAGGACGACAAAGTGTTCTTCTCTTCATATAAGGGAAGATACATAATAATGGATAACCTTGATGAGAAGTATAAACCCGTGATAAAAGAGAGACCAGAGGTGTTCAACACAGAATACGTCTACGTCACTGTTGTCACGAAAGGAACGTTACACTTGAAAATCAGCGGAACGGAACTCAACGTCAAGGAGAACGATTTTGTCGTGATAATGCCATGCATGAAAGTAGAGGTAAAAGAGTCTCGCTGCAAATTCTTCTCTATGCTCACGATGACACACATCGTGAATGACATATACGAAAAGATTGGGCTTACGGACAAAGTCGGTCTGACATGTTTCTGTTACCATCACTACACACTCACACCGAAACACGTGTCTATCATTTATAATGAATATAAAAGGATGAAGGCAGAACATCTTCAAAACAACAAGAAGAGGAAAGAGGTGTGTCTGAGAGCCATGATGGCGGCTTACGAGTGTCAGTTGTTCAACTTCATCGACAGTTATGAAGAGAACAAAAGAAAGAGACCTCAAAGACAGAGAGAGTTGTACAACCGTTTCCTCAGGATGTTATGTCTGTATTACAGACGAGAGCGTTCCGTCCAGTACTACGCTGACAGACTCGAAATCACTCCAAAATACCTTTCGAACCTGTCAATGAAGTTTGCCGGTGTGTCAGCCTCAAATGTGATTGACCAGTACGTGGCATACCATGTGAAACGTATGCTTTACACGCACGACTACAACATAAAAAAGGTCAGTGAGATGTTCCACTTCCCGAGTCAGAGTTTCTTTGGAAGATACTTCTCCCGAATCGTGGGAATGTCACCTACATCATATGTGAAAATAAATAATCGTAAGGCAATAATTGACGAATAGGACATGAAAAAAGAAACTGAAAAAAACACAGTGGATGTCTTCTCTGCCAAGGGCATGGAGCCATCCTGCAAGATAGACAATAAGCTTCTTCTTTTCGACAATTTGTCAAGGAAGAACCCTCTCATCCCGCTTACAGAATACCAACCGGTGAAGGTATATCAGATGACCATATTCCTGATTGAGAAAGGCTCCTGCATACTGAACATCAACCAAAAAGATGTTGAGATAAAAGAGGGACAGGTACTCGTGACTAGGGAAGAGTGCGTCGTGTCTTACATCAGTGCGAGTGAAGACATTAAGTTTTTCATGTATGTCATATATCCGGAGACCCTTCTGGAGATTTTCAAAGACATACACATGAACTACAACAAGTCGACGCTCACCTACACATACAGCGTTTATGACGTAGACGAGGCCAACATGCTCCAGTTCTCACAGATGTATAAGGACACGAAGTCATTCTTGCTCCACAACGACAAGAAATATCAGATAAACTATGCGAGAAGTTTCCTCAATGTGCTGTTCATATACGTCATCAATCAGATGAAAGAGAACCAGTTTCAGCAGAAGAAACCAGCGTCAAAACAATACGACATGTTCTCCAAGTTCATTGATTATCTCAACAGATACGCAGACAAAGAGAGGACAGTGCAGTTCTATGCCGACATGTTGGGCATCACGCCTAAATACCTCTCGTACGTATGCTCCGAATTCAGTGAGAAAAACGCTTCCACATGGATTGACGAATATGTTGTGGCGAAGGCGAGAGTCCTGCAGAACGTGCATCACTACAGCGTCAAGAAGATCAGTCAGGAACTGAACTTCCCTACCCCGACAAGCTTCACCCGTTATTTCAAGAGAGTAACAGGAAACACTCCGACAAGGTAAGAAACGAAGAAAACAGATAAAGAGCATGGAACACATACGTATTCCGTGCTCTTTTTTTTCGTCTCACACGTGAGACATGAAGTTTCTAAACGAGACCAACCTCACACATACGACAAAGAAAATACGAGAAGCGTGAAATAACAAGTCAGAGAAAAACGTTAATATTAAAAGATAATTATTACATTTGTCATCGCTGGCAGTCATAACGTGAGAGCTGCGTAGACAAGACAATAAAACCGTCTGTCAAAGACAAAGACTACGGATAATAACAAACGCATAATCAATCCATCATGTACAAGATTCAGGCAAACGCTTCCGGCACGAGAAGCATCGACATCACAGAGCTTCATCTGCTGACAATAGAAAAGTACTCACTTCTCAAAAGATTGGTACCAAGCAACGGAATCGTTGACGAGACGACTCTCGAGACACTCAAGCACAACGCGAAGTCATACATTCTCAACAACCCGGAATGTACAGACTTGGCGGACTTATGCACAAATGTGCTCTATAACGACAACATGAAAGTATACGGACTCAAAGAGCTTATCATGTTGTACGTCGGATGGCATGACGCAAGAGAGGAAGAACTTGAAGAGACAGAGCAGATAGGCATAGAGGAGAAATAAGTCAGAAGATGGAAGAAAAGCTGACCTGGCTACCTACTACAAAGAAAGAGGTAGAGAGATTGGGATGGGATGAGCTCGACGTCATACTCTTCAGCGGTGACGCATACGTCGACCACCCGTCATTTGGTGTAGCGGTAATAGGCAGGATTCTGGAAGCTGAGGGACTAAAGGTTGCGATAGTTCCCCAACCGGATTGGCATGGAGACTACCGTGATTTCAAGAAACTCGGACGTCCAAGGCTGTTTTTCGGTATCTCGCCTGGCTGCATGGACTCCATGGTAAACAAATACACAGCGAACCGCAGACTACGTTCCGAAGACGCCTACTCACCAGACGGACGTCATGACCTCAGGCCAGAGTATCCGACAATAGTATACACCCAGATACTAAAACAACTGTATCCGGACGTACCCGTGGTCTTAGGCGGCATCGAGTCCTCACTACGCCGTCTGACCCATTACGACTACTGGAAAGACTCGCTGCAGAAAAGCATACTCGCCACTAGTGGCGGCGACCTGCTCATATACGGCATGGGTGAAAAGCCGATGATTTCACTCGCCCATCTGTTGTCAGAGCAAGGACGAAAGATCGACGTGAAGACATTCAGGAATCTCATGGTGAGATTCCCGCAAAAACAGACCGTCATCCTCGTGCCCGAGAAAGACATACCCGGAGGCATAAAAGACGACGACATCGTCCTGCACTCACACGAGAGATGTCTGGCAGACAAACGCTGTCAGGCCGAGAACTTCAGACACATTGAGGAAGAGTCAAACAAATATAACGCTCAAAGGATAATACAAGGAGTGGACGGGCAGTACCTTGTCGTCAACCCGCCATACCAGCCATTGACGCAAGACGAACTTGACCGTTCCTTCGACTTGCCTTACACCAGACTTCCCCACCCCAAGTATAAAGGCAAGCGCATCCCCGCCTACGACATGATAAAATTCTCCGTATGTCTGCATCGCGGCTGCTTTGGCGGCTGTGCCTTCTGCACCATATCCGCACATCAAGGAAAATTCATCACGTCGAGAAGCAAGGACAGCATCATAAAAGAAATAAAGTCAATCACAAAGCTGCCGGATTTCAAAGGTTACCTCAGTGACCTTGGAGGACCGTCAGCCAACATGTACGCCATGCACGGAAAGAACCTGGACATATGTCACAAGTGCAAAAAACCGTCATGTATACACCCTAAAGTATGCCCAAACCTCAACACAGACCACACCCAGCTGCTGAAGATATACAGAACCGTCGATGCCATGCCGGGAATAAAGAAGAGCTTCATCGGCAGCGGTGTCAGATATGACCTCCTGCTTCACGACACAGGCGACAAACAAGTGAACAAGGCCAACATGGAGTACACGAGAGAGCTCATCAAAAACCACGTCAGCGGACGCTTGAAAGTAGCGCCCGAACACACATCTGACAAGGTACTCTACCTGATGCGCAAGCCCTCGTTCAAACTCTTCTACGACTTCAAACGCATCTTCGACAGGATAAACAAAGAAGAACACCTCAACCAACAAATCATACCATACTTCATAAGCAGTCACCCAGGCTGCACTGAGGAAGACATGGCGGAGCTGGCAGTGATAACAAAGGGACTGGACTTCCACCTCGAACAGGTGCAGGACTTCACCCCGACACCAATGACGGTCAGCACAGAGACATGGTTCTCGGGAGTACACCCCTACACTATGGAGCCTGTGTTTTCAGCCAAGACACCGAAAGAGAAACTGGCGCAGCGCCAATTCTTTTTCTGGTACAAACCAGGGCAGAAGCAAAACATAATAAAGGTTTTGAGACGCCTAGGGAGAATTGACTTGGCTGAGAAACTTTTCGGAAGAAAACTTTGAATAATGTGAGGAAAACTTTGAATAATATAATAATTCATTTATCTTTGCATATCTAACAATTAATATTAAAACACAAAAAAACATAAACAATGAAAGCGTTTGTTTTCCCTGGTCAGGGAGCACAATTCTCAGGAATGGGAAAAGATTTGTATGACTCAAACCCTGTAGCAAAAGAGTATTTCGACAAAGCGAATGAGATTCTCGGATTTGAGATCACCAAGATAATGTTCGAAGGAACAGCGGAGGAGTTGAAACAGACTAAGGTGACACAACCTGCCGTATTCCTCCACTCAGTCATAAGCGCCATCTGCTTAGGCGACGAGTTCAAGCCAGACATGGTCGGAGGCCACTCATTAGGCGAGTTGTCCGCACTCGTGGCTGCCGGATCGTTGTCATTTGAGGATGGTCTCAAGCTCGTCTCAAAGAGAGCACAGGCAATGCAGAAAGCGTGTGAGGCCTCACCATCAACAATGGCTGCCATCATCGGACTCGCCGACGACAAAATCGAGGAGGTTTGCGCAAGCATCTCCAAGCCAGGCAACATCGTCGTGCCGGCAAACTACAACAACCCAGGACAACTCGTCATATCTGGTAACAACGAGGCTGTGGCTGAGGCATGCGAGGCTCTGAAAACTGCGGGAGCAAAACGCGCATTGCCACTTCCTGTCGGCGGTGCTTTCCACTCACCACTCATGCAACCTGCGAAAGAAGAGCTGCAGGCAGCCATCGAGGCCACAAACTTCAGCGCACCCAAGTGTCCTGTATATCAGAACGTGGACGCTAAGCCACACACTGACCCTAACGAGATCAAGCAAAATCTCATTGCACAGTTGACAGCACCAGTGAAATGGACCTATGAGGTCATGAACATGATCGCTGACGGAGCCACAGACTTCACAGAATGCGGACCAGGCAAGGCGCTGCAAGGTATGATCGCAAAGATTGACAAAAATGTAACCGCACACGGAATAGCATAAGTAAAACCACGTCACGTTTGCGGTGTTCGCATGAAATGCCACAAACGTGACTATTATTATAAATATCTAACCTTATCAGCCTATGGAAAAGATTGTAATATATCAAGTCTTGACAAGACTTTTTGGTGCTAACGCCAACAAAAACACCAGCAATGGTTCAAAGAAGGATAACGGATGTGGACGAATGGCTGATTTCACAACGGCAGCTCTGGAAAACATAAAAGCTCTCGGTGCCACACATATCTGGTACACGGGAATTATTGAGCACGCCACCAAAACAGACTATACCGCTTTCGGTATCCGACGTGATCACCCCGCTATAGTCAAAGGCAATGCGGGAAGCCCGTACGCCATCAAGGATTACTATGACGTGGACCCTGACCTTGCCACAAAGGTGCCAGACCGCATAAAGGAGTTTGAGAACCTCGTGACAAGAACACACAGGGCAGACATGAAGGTCATCATCGACTTCGTGCCGAACCACGTGGCTCGACAGTATGCTTCCGACGCCAAGCCAGAGAACGTGAAGGACCTTGGCGAGGATGACGTTAAGACAATGGTGTATAATCCAAACAACAACTTCTATTATCTACCACACACAAAATTCTCACCTAACTTCAGTCTTGATGACGAGGAGATGGGAGAGTACATAGAGACGCCGGCTAAAGTGACGGGAAATGACTGCTTCACGCAATACGCCACTAAAAATGACTGGTACGAGACCGTCAAACTCAACTACGGAGTAGACTACATAGGATGTAACAACATGACATCTTGGGGTATACCAAACACCTGGGAGAAAATGCTCGACATTCTAAAGTACTGGGCAGCCAAGGGAGTGGACGGATTCCGATGCGACATGGCAGAGATGGTGCCGGTGGACTTCTGGGGATGGGTGATACCGAAAGTTAAGGAGGAATACCCTGACATCATATTCATAGCTGAGGTGTACAACCCACACGAATACAGAAACTACATCAACAGAGGACGATTCGACTACCTGTATGACAAGGTGGGACTTTACGACACTCTACGTTCTGTGATATGCGGAAACAGCGCCAACAACATCACAGGAGCATGGCAGAGCGTGGACGACATAAGCTCACACATGCTCAACTTCCTCGAGAACCACGATGAGCAGCGCATAGCATCTCAGTTCTTCGCTGGTTCAGCAGAGAAAGGTAAACCTGCGATGCTGGTGGCCAGTCTCATGAGAACCAACCCTGTCATGATATACTTCGGACAGGAGCTCGGAGAGAAAGGTATGTACTCAGAGGGATTCAGCGGACAGGACGGAAGAACGACAATATTCGACTATTGGACCATCGACCTCATCAGAAGATGGAGAAACAACGGCAAATTCGACGGCACACTGCTTAGTGCTGACGAGAAGAACCTCCAGTCATTCTACTCAAAGGTGCTGAACATCGCCAATAAGGAGAAAGCTGTCAGAGAGGGATTGTTCTATGACGTCATGTATGTCAACCATAATCAGACTATGAATGACAACAGACAATTCGCATTTCTCCGCAAAGCAGGTAAAGACTTGATAATGGTGGTGGCTAACTTCGGCGACCAGCCTGCGCGCTCATGGATAAAGATACCAGCCCACGCTTATGAGACACTTGAGATTCCGACAAAACAAGGAGTTGAGAGCAAAGACTTGCTTACAGGTAAAAAAGACACCAAGTGTGACTTGATTCCTGACGGAACGATATATGTCGAGCTGCCAGCCAACGGCGGCAAGGTGCTCAAGTTCAAGCTGTAACAAGACTTGAGTTGAGCGAGCGTGAAGAACATATCAATCCAATCATAAACATAATAATCGGAATCCCAATCTGCCACGAGATGGCAGAGCGGGGTTCTCTTTTTTAATCATCCCGTAAGGCATAAAAAATAAGACAACGAAGAATGGGACAGATATGGATAAGCGCAATAGGATTGTGCACAGCGACACTCATAGGAACATTTTTAGGATATATCATCGAGACCCTACCCCACAAATGGAATGACACAGTACTCGGCTACTGCGCCGGCATCATGCTGGCAGCCTCAACACTTGGACTCATCGTGCCGGCGTTTGACATGTGCCAAGGGTTGGACTGCGCCGTTGTAGTGGCAGGAGTAATGAGCGGAGCGTTGTTCCTCAACGTACTCGACCTGATCACTCCACACTTGCATCACATCACCGGACTGGACCCCGAGGAACACAAGAACAACAGTACGCTCAACCACATACTTTTGTTTGTCATGGCAATAGCCATCCATAAACTCCCGGAAGGCATAGCGACAGGAGTAAGCATGACCGACGTGAGCGACGGTAATGTGTCATGGACAGTGACAATAGGTATCGCACTTCAGAACGTACCAGAGGGAATGGTGATAATCTCACCGTTGCTGCTCGCAGGTGTCACACGACTACGCACGTTTTTCATCTCACTCGCCATCGGTCTGCTGGAAGTAGCGGGAACATGGATTGGCTATGGACTGGGTAACATCTCACTAACCTTTCTGCCATTCATGCTCGGATTCGCCGGAGGTGCTATGCTATACGTAACGTCGGACGAGATGATTCCGGAGACACACGCTCATGGCTACCAAAAACAAGCCACCTATTCGCTTCTAGCCGGCTTCATAACTATGATAATACTTGAGCGTATCATATAATCATGAGGTAACCATCCCATATGTGACGTTCCTTCAGAGGCTTGAGGGAGAACAGGCACAAGCGGAGGGTAAAATAAAACTGCGACGAAGTGTCGCAGTTTTAGACTATTTCTTTTT
>FLNY01000484.1_pt1 | contig 33909 bp, 18 predicted proteins | sample 1140381 | NCBI WGS metagenome assembly FLNY01 (sample SAMEA3878172, study PRJEB12797) | bioreactor metagenome | biome: Moose rumen | place: Sweden | collected 2011-10 | reverse complement strand
GAACCGCATTCGGGGCAAGTGTGCCGGACCTTCTTGTGACGTTGGTGTTCCTGTATGAACTGGGCCGACACGATGCCTGTCGGCACTGCCAGAATGGTATAACCCATAAGCATAACCACGGTACAGAGTAAACGACCGGCAGCCGTCATAGGAGCAATGTCACCGTAGCCCACCGTGGTCATGGTCACCACAGCCCAATAGATACTCGTAGGCACATCTTTGAACTGAGAGCCCTCCAACCCTCCCTCCAGCATATACATCAGCGTCCCCAGCGAAACGACAAGGATGACTTCGAAAAGGAAGAACACCAATATCTTGCGGGACGACGTACGGATCGAGCGCAACAACAGGTCGCCCTCCTCCAGGAAACTGAACAACTTGAACACACGGAACACGCGAATGAGACGGAACGTGCGGAACACCATCAGGTAACGGGCAGAGCCGAATATCCACCCCAAATAGAGCGGAATGGTGCTCAGGAAGTCGATAACGCCAAAGAAACTGAACACGTAGCTCCACGGACGGGGTGAGCAGTACAGACGCAACAGGTACTCCAGGGAGAAGAAAAAGGTGAAGACATATTCAAATCCCATGAACACCTGCTTCCAGATAGGAGGGAGGCCCTGCATACTCTCGATGGCAATGAGCACGATGCTCACCACTATCATGCCCAGCAAGGCCACGTCGAAGAGCTTGCCCATGGGGGTATCGCTCTCGAAGATGATAACATAAAGACGATGCTTCAGCCCCTCGTTATGGAGAAGCCGAAGCATCCGGTCCTTTATCTCTGCAATCAGTCTCAAAACAGCGTATTCTCTATAATCTTACCCATGCGCCACACACAACGGATGTCCAGTTTGTCGTCCAAAATGAGTATATCGGCATCCTTTCCACGCTGCAACGTACCCTTGCGGTCGTTCACGTTCATGATGAGCGAGGGAGTCTCGCTACACATGCGGACGGCATCCTCTAAAGGAATCTCAGCCTGCTGAACAGCGGTGCGTATCAGACGGTCGGTGGTGGCAATAGAGCCGGCCAAGGTTGAGCGGTCGCTCAGTTTGGCCACGCCATCCTCCACGATGACCCGAGGGTCAAAGGCTTGAGCGTCAGGCGGTGCTACGGCCACGGCCAATGCATCGGTGATGAGAGCCATGCGCTCCACACCTTTTATCTTATAGGCCATGCGCAGAATGGTAGGTGGCACATGAATGCCGTCGGCCACACACTCGATGGTCATGTCGTCTATAAGGTACACACTCTCCACCGTACCCTCGTACTTGTAGCCCTGCTTATTGTGGAAGCCAGGCATGGCATTGTAGAAGTGGGTAACATGGGTGAAACCTGCCTCGAAGGCCGTCTTCACGTCGCTCCACTCGGCATGGGTGTGGGCAATGGAGGGCAGTATGCCCTTCTCCGCACAATAGCGGCCAAACTGGATGGCTCCAGGCAACTCTGGCGCGGCATCCCAGCGTTTCAGACAGGGACTGTTCTCCACAATAGGAATGTATTCGTTCGGATCAGGATTCTTTATCCACTCCGGCATCTGAGCTCCAGCCTTCAAGGGATTGAGATAATGGCCCTCGAGATGCAAGCCCAGGATGGGGCTATTCTCCTCCTTCATCAGTTTGTTACAGGTCTCCACGGCCTTCTCTATCATGGACACGGTGCTGCTGGAAAGCGTAGGGAAGATACTTGTCGTTCCGTGCTTGGCATGCGCCTCGATAGCCGTACGGAAAGCGTCCTCCGTACCTTCTTGGAAGTCGCGCCCGCCACCACCATGAACATGCATCTCTATGCCACCAGGCACCACGTACATACCCTTGGCATCGATGATGTTGGCTCCAATGATGGCCAAGTCGCAGTTGGTCACTTCCAGTATCTTACTGTCGCGCAGGATGATACTACCATCCTTCAACCACCCCTGGGGGGTGAGAATGCGGCCATTGACAATTTGGGTTAACATAGTTTTCTCTTTTTATAGAATCTATAGGGAGTATGGGGAAAATGTCATTGAGCTATACCATCGAATAAACGACATCCATTATCTCCTTGCCCAACTGGTCGGCAGCCTCCATGGTAGCCGCCTCACTATAGACACGGATAATGGGTTCGGTGTTCGACTTACGCAGATGTACCCATTTGTCGGGGAAATCTATCTTCACTCCGTCTATGTCGTTCACCTGTTCGTTCTTGTACAACTCCTTCACCTTAGCCAGGATGGCATCCACATCGGTACCAGCGGTAAGGTCGATACGGTTCTTGGCAATCTGGTAAGGCGGATAGGTGGCACGCAGCTGGCTGGTTGTCATACCCGTCTTAGCCAGATAAGTCAGAATTAAGGCAATGCCTACGAGCGCGTCACGTCCGCTGTGAGCTGCAGGATAGATGACTCCGCCATTACCCTCGCCACCGATAACGGCACCTACCTCACGCATCTTCGTGACAACGTTCACCTCGCCAACAGCCGCCGCATAGTACTCGCAGCCGTCAAAGCGGTGAGTGACATCACGCAGGGCACGGGTAGAACTGAGGTTGCTCACCGTATTTCCTGGGGTGTGTTGTAGAATCCAGTCGGCTACGGTAACCAATGTGTACTCCTCGCCATACATGGTGCCATCCTCGCAGAATAGAGCCAGACGGTCAACGTCGGGGTCTACCACAAATCCAATGTCATGGCCCCCCTGCTGCATTAAAGCCTTCAAATCTCCCAGGTTCCTCTCCAGCGGTTCGGGATTGTGCTGGAAATCGCCCGTGGGTTCACCGTAGAGAGTGGTTACCGTCTTCACACCTAACTGGTCGAGCAACTTTGGTAGGATAACTCCACCTACCGAGTTGACCGTGTCCAAGGCAACGCGGAAGCCCCGCTTGCGTATGGCCTCTACATCCACCAGTTTCAGGTTCTTCACCATGTCGATATGCTTCTGGTCGTAAGTGTCATCCTCACGATACTTGCCCAGATGGTCCACGTCGGCATACTCAAAATCCTCGGCCTCGGCGATGCGTAGCACCTCCTCGCCCTCGGCCTTATTCAGGAACTCCCCTTTCTCATTCAATAATTTCAGGGCATTCCACATGCGCGGGTTATGACTGGCCGTGAGGATGATGCCACCGTCGGCTCCTTCCATTGTGACGGCAATCTCCGTCGTAGGTGTTGAGGCGAGTCCGATGTTTACTACATCGAAGCCCATGCCCATGAGCGTACCGCACACCACATTCTTCACCATCTCACCAGAGATGCGGGCATCGCGACCGACAACAATTTTATTGCTCCCCACAGGACTGGTGCGACGGATGATAGTCGCATACGCACTTGTAAACTTCACAATGTCCAACGGATTCAACGTGTCACCTGCGCGGCCACCGATGGTACCACGAATGCCTGAGATAGATTTGATAAGGGTCATAGTAGTTATTTGAATTAGTTTCTTTATTCTGCTGCAAAATTAAGAAATTACCCCGAACGGACAAAGGGAAACGCTTATGTTTTTAGATAAAAAAGGCGAAAGGCCGCTCAGCCTCTCGCCCTGTATCAGATTATCCAATGTCTACCGAGCCAAGAACTTCTTTCCCCCGCGAATGTAGACGTGGCCAGGAAGCGTGTGCTGTACACGTCGTCCCTGTAAATCGAAAATCGCCAGTTTCTGTTCAGCATCCGCATCATACGTCACACCCTCAACACCCACATATTGCTGATAGGAGGAGGTGACATCCGTCACGTCGTACTTTCCGTCTTCAAGCACACTATTCTTAATTACGAAAAACGCATCGTCCTTAATACCCGTCACGTCTATGGTCTGCGGACTACCTGTACCAGTGCTAAACACAGCATTCACAGAATAAGAAGCACTGGTAATATCCACAGTCTGCTTGTACCAGGTCTGACCACCTATTTCTACCGTTTCCGTTATCTGCTTACCGGGCCAGTTGCCATTCAGTTCTGTGCTGCTGCCAGTCCACAGGTAATAGTTCATGGTAGGCCAACTGCTCTTCAGCGTATTGAATACGCGGCAATAGATGGTCGCCGTATGGGGAGTGAACTCAGCAATTTCATACGTCTTCGTCACCGTGTCCACCACTTTTCCGTCAATAACTAGACCCAACTTGAGTGTACAACTCTGTGTCAAGTGCAACGAATTTCCGCTGGCAATGCTTGTACTGCTTGCAGTGGGTTCCGAACCATCGGTCGTATATACCAACTTGGCCCCGCTGTTGTTGGTCAGCGCAATACAACGCACGTCCACCTCACCGTCATACGCTCCGCTGGCCTTGTCCAACCAGGCATGATTGAATCCGTCTTTCTTTGCCACCAGATAGCGATAGCCATAGCCCGAGAGAATCTCCTGATAATCGGAGGTGCTGACAAAAGGTGTGGAGCTGCTTACACTTCCAGCCTTGCCGACTACCACATAAAGGTTCACATTCGAACCCGTCACTTCTGCTGCATAATAATTAGTGGTACTGGCCTTGGTCGTGTAACTACTTGTATTCGTAACTCCAGCCAACTTACGGGCCTCTATAAGTGACTTTATCTCATTCTTATATGCCAGCCAATGAGGCAGGAACACGCAGGGCGTGCCTGGCATGGCGAGCAGGAAGGCATTAGCCTGTAGGGTGTCCTTGCGGATGGGATCTTGCTGTTCCGATGCCGACCGATATTCCATGTCGTGGTTCTCCACAAAGGTCACGGCATAAGGTTTGTAATAGTTGTCGGCTATCAGACGATTGTCCGACTTCAGATAAGACCAACTCCCGTTGTTGATGGCATCGCGCACGCTGTAGCGGAACTGGAAGTCGAAGGCTGCCGAAGTGGGCGTGCTGCCGTCACCCTTGGTGTAACTAATCCAGTTCTTAATGGCATTGTTGCTGTCCCAATACTCACCGACGGAGAACTGGGGCTTGGCATAGTTGTTGTACGTGGCGATGAACGAAGCATAGAACCCCTTCACCATATCGTAACGAAAGCCCGTATAACCCAGATCATCAATAAGGTATTTAGTATAAGCCTTGATTATCTTCTGCACATTCTCGCTCTGGTGATCCAAGTCACGACAGCCGTCCCAGTCCTCACCTGTATCGTTGTTTGAACTCAAAGACACTCCTTCTTTGGCAGCCTGGGTAGCAGTCTTGCCGCCGTCGTCATTGGCACAAACATCAGCGGAAGTCATCTGATAAATCACTCCGTTGTAAGTCTCTGCAGGAAAAGTGTACCAGCCCGAGATGCTCTCACGATGATTTACAACAACATCAGCTATCATGCCCGTTCCACGGTCCTTGAATGCCTTTATCATACTGCGCAACTCAGCCTCTGTTCCGAACGCGCTGCGCTGGTTCCAGTAATACTTTGGGGTATATCCCATGTTGTTGGTACTCCCGCACCATCCACTCTGGGGTACCCAGATAAGGTCGAAACTCCCGGCCAGTTCGTCAGCCTGTGACTCCAAGTTGGTCCACTTCGTCTCGGCATAACTATTCCAATAGAAGCCCTGAAGCATCACACCGCCGTAGTTCGAAGGCCAGCCTTGGGCATGAACAGAACCGATACCCGTTGTAAGTTGAAAATTGAAAGTTGAAAGTTGAGCTGCAAAGAAAAGCAGTACCGTAAGTAACAGACGTTTCATATTATGATTAGCATTAGGGTTATCGTTAGCGTTATTGGTTTCACAAAGGTAACGAAACAAAACGAAAGTGTGCCTTCCGGTCTAAGCCGAAAGGCACACTCTATTAGTGCAAACGATTGCGACTTGTTACTTCGCAGATGTTTACTTCAGCACTTTCTTGCCATTGATGATGTACAGACCACGAGTGGCCTTGCTTACACGCTGACCAGCAACATTGTAGATAACTCCGTTAACTTTCTCGGTCTCCACACCCTGGATAGCATCAGTACCACCAGCAAAAGCGGAAACAGCCTTAGTCTCGGGATTGAAAGTGAATGTAACAGGTCCATGAGCGTCCAACGTGAAGGTGGCATTACCGCCATCTACACCATAAGATTCACTCCAGTCGTGGTTAACAACTACTTTGAACTCATAACTACCAGCATCGAGAGTGGTCACATAGGAATAGGTACCATCATCGTTCTTTGTCATCTCTGTGGCAGTATCTTTCTGATTCCAGTCGTTGAAGTTTCCTGCTATAGAATAGATAACGGCAACCTCACCAACAGAAACCACACCGGTTTCAGCATTGAAGATAATGGTAACGTCCTCTCCCTCTGTACTGAAATAGGCATTACCGCCATCCCAGCCGTAACTCTCAGTCCAGTCGTGGTTAGTCACAACCTTGAACTCATAGTCACCAGCATCCAGACCCGTGAAGGTGTAGTAGTAAAGACCATCTGCGCCCTGAGTCATTTCCGTGCTCGTATCGGCCTGGTTCCAACCATTCATCGTACCAGCAATTGAGTACACATCCTCCTTGACTTCATCAGTACCAGCCTGCTCCCATTCTGCAGTTACAGTGGGGTTATCAATATCCATATTGTCAAGAATCAAAGTCAGGTTGTACTTGTAGCCTTTCTCCAGAACAAGTTTGAAATTAGAAGGATTGGAACCACCGACTGCAGGAAGAGCTACTTTATTCGTCAGCAACTGTACGTCAGCAGCACCCCATTGTTTTGCCCAACCACCATCGGCAGCAAACTTAAACTCATAAGAGCCTGCGGTAACATCTTTCAACTGAAGAACAAAGTAACCTTCTTCCTCCTCTGTCATCTTGTTAGCCTCAGCAGTTACATCCCAGTCTGCTCCGAGCAACGTCGCACTACCAGCAACGACAACATAGTCAAAGGCGTTGGGGTCATACTCCTTCACCTTGTCACCACTATAAGTTGCCTCCAAAGTATTGGGGTCAAAAGTGATGAGGACATCACTGGGTTCTGAAACCTGGAATTGATAGTTGTTACCATCTTTTCCATACCATTCTTTGTCATAAACGACCTTGAATTCTATCGCCTTTGTGTCCTTGGCTGCCAAGGTAATCTTCCAAAGGCCCGACTCACTATCGTAAGTCATTTCGTCTGTAGCCTGCCATCCTTCACCTTTCTCGTTAGTGGCAAACATGTTGGCAGTACCAGACACGAATGCAGTGTGTTCGTTAGGATCGTAAGCGTCCTGAGCGAAACCTGCGGCACTCAGAAGTGCCATGCATAGAAGAGTAAAAAGTTTCTTCATAAGCTTAATAATTTAATTGGGTTAATAATAATGTTAATTTCTAAATTAAGGTATTGTCAAATGCCCTCAAGCCCCTCCCCCTTTTTTAAGGGGGAAGGGTTGGGGAAACTTTTATTCAGCAATGAACAGGAACTCACCCGTGATGTCGTTGAAGTACACGTCATAGGTACCAGCGGGAACATTGATATTGGGGCCGTCCTGCGTTCCTACTCCATAAGGATTCTCCTTTACATTGGCATTCATGCCCCAATTTGTAGCCCAGTCATGGTCAGCACGGAATTTCACTTTACCTTCGGTCAATTCCACTCCCATGGCATACCAGCAGTGACTTCTCCACGCTCCATTGGTGGGCACAACCTCTGTCATGTCCAAGTCACCCCATGAATTGAAGTCACCTGATATAGAGACGGACGTATATTCTGCAGGTTCTTGGTTTTCCAAGCGAGTGAAAGTATAACTATAATCTACAAAACTAAAATTCAAAGCGTACCAACCAGCATCAGGTGAGTTAATGTATCCTCCACCAATAGAAAACTCCCCGCTCCATGCTGCACTGTTACCACCAGTGGCACCATAAACCTGGGTGTTGTCACCAAAGGTGTCATCACTCCACATTTTGGCATCAAGTTTGCCAGAGAAATAGGTCGTCACTGTCTGGTTTTCCTTTGTTACAGGCATTAAAGGAAGGGTCTTTTCCTTACTATCACGGCTGTTCTGCTTGCCATAAAGCCAATAATTCATAGCAGGAACCTCCAGCAATACCGATAGGTCAAACGGTTCACTCTTGCTCACCGTATAGGCACCATTTACTGTGGCCTCAGCAATGAGTTGAGCCGTCACATTGCGAACCTCATATCGTTTATCATATAGCGTAACGATGGCCTTCCTCAGGTCTTCCTTAGCCACATAACCAGTCTCACTGACAGGCAACGTAGTCATCTTGCTTCCGTCCTCTGAAGTGAGTTCCATCACCAAAGAGACAGGAGTTGTGTAAGAAAGGGAACCCGTGAAGACCTGGATGGAATCTGCTGTCACATCCTCCATCTTTATCGTGCCACCAAGTCCCTGAACATTCATGTCCACACTCTCCGCTGCCTCGGGTGTCACCGTGCGGTCAATCTGTGCCCAATTAGTATAGTCTTCGTCGCAAGCCACCAACGTAAGGGCGAGCACAAATGCAAGAAATATGTTCTTCTTCATAGTTCTTAATATCTTTAATTATAGGTTAGTTGGCATAGAAGTGATAGCACTTCGATATGTCATTGAACACCACACGGTAACTGCCAGCCTTAACGGGAATCTTGTCACCGCTCGTCTCACCGATAGCAATGGGGAACTGTTTACTGCTCCATACGCTGCCATCAGCACCTTGGAACTCTGCCTCTCCATCATCGGCCACGTCTACGTCAGCATACCAGATGTGAGGTATTACACTATTCTCTTCCAATGCCGTGGCCGAGCCACTCACACTCAACGTTATGCTGGCATAGGTCTGAGGAGTCTGGTCCTTAGCATAGGCAAACTTTACGTTGGCAGAACTCAAGCCTGCCGTATTGTCAAAAATGAACGTATAGTAGCCCGGAACGTTAATATTCCAACACTGAGGATCGTCGTCACCCTCTGTCTGGCGTAGGGTTGGAGTACCATCGTAGGTCTTTTCCTCGTCCATCTCAACCTGGGAATCCACACCGAACATGGGGGCCCATGCATTCGGATCTTCAATAATCTTCATCAGACCCGCATTGAAATAGCCCGTATGTTCAAAGATTCCATAACCAGTTTCACTATCATAACTCTCGCCAGCTTTCACACTCAGCGGAACAATAATACCACCAATATTGCCCAGTGTCCATCCATTGACAGCCTCACCAATGAGGAACCAACTGTTAGGAGCAGCCTGTAGCTCCATGTAGAAGGGAGAGACACGCAATTGGACAACATTACTATTGACTGAATAATTGTCTACCGTAGCCACTGCGCGTACATAGGCTGTAACCTCCTCCGGCAAAGTACCCTCCTCCCAGCGTCCACACTGCATCACAGCCTTGGCAAAAAGGCGAGGAGTAGCCTCTATCGTTGTATTGGTATAGTTTTCGCCTACTGTAGCATAATCATTTACGGTCTCGCCTGTTTCATCTGCTACTGCCTCGCTGTAGGAAGTAGTAAAATCACCCGTGAGAGATACCTGCAACTGATAGTTTACTACTGCAGGATAGCCATAATCTGGTTGCTGACAAGTAAAACGCAGAGCAGAGGATTTCGCCAAATCAACCAAAAGATTGTGATAGGAAGGCTCATTCAGGACAAATGTATCGGGCTGCTGGATGACAGGATTGGAGTCTCTGTCTTCGCTGCATGCCGACAAGAAGCACAAGCCACTCAGAAGCAATAAGGCTGAATATATATACTTTTTCATGTCTTTACCTTATATTTATATATTAGTAACCAGGGTTCTGATGCATATTGGCATTTGCATTCAACTCATTATCGGGGATGGGATAGAGATTATATTTGCTCTCTACACCAGTTCCCGCATAGCTGCCACCTTTCCAGTCCCAGATATATTCACTGGAAGTGAAGAGGCCAAAACGAATGAGGTCGCTACGACGACGTCCCTCAAAGTAGAATTCACGGCACCACTCGTCAAGGATTGTGCGCTCATCTATGGTAGCCAGTTCAGCAGCATTGGCACGACGACGCAGCACCTGCAAATCATCCAGTGCCTTACCGCTTTCACCCAGTCGGAAGTTAGCTTCGGCACGGGTAAGATAAGCCTCGGCCAAACGAATATAGGGAATGTCTGTATCAGCAAAGGATTCGTCCTTTGGCCCTTTTCCACCTATGGTGTCGCAATAGGTGTTGTTCCACTTCAAAATACTAAAGCCAGCCGTGAATGTAGTCTTCTCCTCGGTGCTGTAAGTTCGGTCTGCATCCACATAGAACATGGCACGATCGTCACGCGCCGCGATCTTAGCAAAAAGTTGTGGTGTGGCATAGGCAGTGGACTTGCTTAAACTGGATCCATTGGATATGAACTTATCCACAAGACTCTGGCGAGAACGGTTACAAGTCCACATACTGGCAGGCAGTCCCTGGTCAGGAGTACCGCCACCCGTGCAACTGGCTACAGTGTATACACTGCCTCCATAACCACGGCTATTGCCTCCGTCGCATCGAATGGGGAAGATAATCTCCTGACGGGCATTGTCGTTTTCACCATTGTCACCCATGAAGAGTTGTTCGTAGGCCGTATAGCCGTTCTTCTCCTCTGTACAAAGTTTATAGTCGCTAGCAATGGCCTTGGCGGCATAATCGCGAGCCTTTTCCCACTGGGGTGTACCTGTATAGACCTCTGCATTGAGGTAGAGGCGAGCCAGCAACATGTAGGCAGCCACCTTATCGGCACGACCGTAGTTCTCGTCGGTTCCTGCAAAATCAAGTAACTGCTCGCTACTCTGCTTCTCACCAGAAATGGCCAATAATTCAGACTCCACATAATCGAAGACCTCGCTGCGTTTTTTCTCCACGGGAAGGTCAGCATTAACGTGTTCCTTGAAAGGAGCACGCCCATAGAGGTCGATGAAATGGAACAGGTTAAGAGCCCGGACGAAACGAACCTCGGCTCGAGTTTGACGTACATAGTCGCCGCTCTCGTCCTCGGTGTTGTCTAGATAACTGTTGCACAACGTAACGTTGTACATCAGGCGGTAGTAGGTCAGTTCGTTGTAACCAAGACTACTATTCCATGCAATGTTTGTGAGCTCGGGGATACTTGCATCGCCCTGCCAAGTCCAGATGCACTCGTCGGAGCAAAGCTCGTTTGCCTCAAAAATACGACGATACCACGAAGAGTTACCCTCGTCAAACTGACTCATATCAGCATTTCCCGCACCACCTGTCTGCCCAGTGAGTACCAGACTACTGTATACCTTGGCCAGTAGTGCAGTGAGATCAAGTGTAGTGGTTGTCTGCGGATCCACGATACTCTGGTTCAAATCATCGATGCAGGAAGTGTTCCCCCCAGCCACCATCAGTCCCAGAGCTACCGGAAATATCTTTTTCAGAAGTCTATTTTTCATAATTCTACAAATGATTAAAGGTTAAGACTCACACCCAGCATGTAAGTGACGGGACGCGGATAGATACTGCTGTCCACCCCACTTTGGCATTCTGGGTCAATGCCATCATACTTTGTAATTACAAAAGGATTCTGAACCGTTACAAAGATACGGCCGTTGAGTCCCTTATAATGGTCGCTGGCAAACAACTTATTGAAAGAATATCCCAGATTGATGTTGTCACAGCGCAGGAACGATGCATTGCGTACGAAGTAGTCACTCATGTAGTAATCAGTCTTGCCGGAAAAGCCCAAATCGATGGCTTCCTGCATGGTATTGCGATAGGCTCCATTACTAAAGAGACCACTGTAGCTTACGTTAGCATTATTGCTCAAGAAGTCATAATAAAGATAGTTGTTCAAGCTGGCACGCAGAGTGAAACTGAAGTCCCACTTCTTCCAGATGAATTTGTTGGTCATACCCATGGTGACATCGGCAGCAGGCTTCTTATAGGGGTACTTGTCATCAGGATTTATCTGTCCATCACCATTTCGGTCTACAAACACGCCCTCCAAGGGTTTTCCGTTGGCATCGTACACTTGCTGATATACATAGAAACTGCCGACGGGGTAGCCAACCTTGTTAACCTGTACCTGATTACTTAAACCTGCACCTATACTGTTGCCGGTAAGAGCCCAATCACTACCAGTGGTAAGTTTGGTCAGTTCGTTGTCGTTCCACGTAACATTGTAACCTATCTGCCAGGTAAAGTTCTTCTTCACCACAGGACGAGCGTTAATCATAAACTCAACACCCGTGTTACGCAGCGAACCGATGTTCTTTATCATGTAGTTACCAAAGTTTGTACCACTAGCCACGCTGACACTAGCCAACAGGTCCTCTGTCTTGCGATAGTAATAGTCGAAGGCTCCATCAATACGACCGTTCAGGATACTCCAATCTACTCCGACGTTGTACGTTGTAGTCTTCTCCCACTTGAGGTCACTGTTCCACACCTCAGGGCGCATGGTATAGTAACTAGTCTGTCCCAGAGTGTACTGGGCATACTGGTCACTGGTTACATAGCGGGGGGTGTAGTAATAGTCGATACCCAAATCCTGCTGACCCGTAATACCATAACTAAGACGAAGTTTCAACTCATCAAGATGGTGAAGATTCTTCATGAACTTCTCTTCGTTAATCTTCCAGCCCAAGGCTACCGAGGGGAACTTACCCCAGCGGTTATCTTTGTCGAAACGACTGGAACCATCGAAACGCATAGTGGCCGTAAGCATGTAACGACCCAACAATGTGTAGTTCAAACGGCCGAAGAAGCTGACCAGCGAATAGCGGTTGATGTGCTGCGTCTGTGCACGATAGCTTGCACTATGGTAGTTCGATGACCATGTCTCGGTCTCAGGGTCGAATGCAGCCGTATAGTCACCCACCCAAGTTTCACCCAGATGGTCACCACCGCCATAGCTGAAGGTGTTGCGATGGAAATGCTGTTCCTCGGCACCAGCCATGATAGAGAAGTCATGTTTTTCGTTCCAATTATGGGCATATTGTGCATAAGCGTTACCCTGAATGTTATACTTGTAGCTTTGTGAGCGTCCCCAATAAGCATAATAGTTATTACCCCAAGAGTAGGGAGTATACTGGTTGAACTCTTCTCCCTCGGAATAGTCACCCGATGCACTGGCATGGATGCTCAAGTCCTCCAGCCCGTGTATCTTGTATTCAGCATCAATGCTTCCGATAAGGCTTGTTGAGGCCGCATCATCATAGCGGTTAGCATTCTGAGCCACAGGGTTCTGGGGGGTATTGGTGTTGGTCACCTGTCCACTCCATGAACCTTGCTGTCCGGAACTGATAAGGGTCTGATAGTAACCGCCCGTAGCATAGAACTCCGATGGGTCGGCAAAAATAGGACGGGTGGGATCCATCGCAATGGCTGAACCTACGATTCCACCTTGGTCAGTGTAGCGATTCTCAGCATACATGCCCTTTGCATTGATGTTCAGCGTCAAATGGTCGTCAGCCAGCGACGGGGTGAGATTGAGGCTGGCTGTGGTACGCTGGAACTTATCGTTCTTGATAATACCCCTATTTCCAGTAAAGCCCAATGCAAAGCGGTAAGGCATGTGCTTAAGTCCACCGCTCAAAGTAATAGTATGGTCACTGGAGACAGCATTATGATAGATTTCGTCCTGCCATTTGGTATTGGCCGTTCCCAATCCTAATTCCTCTACGCTCTTGCCAGTCAGTTGAGTCAAATAGCTACGATACTGATTGCCGTCGAGCACATCGTACTTGCGTACGGGCTGCGACACGCTTACGTTACCATTATAACTAATGCGTACGGGAGAACCTTTCTCACCCTTCTTGGTGGTGATGATGATGACACCATTAGAGGCACGGCTACCGTAGATGGCGGTGGCGGAAGCATCTTTCAGAACAGTGAAGGTCTCGATGTCGGAAGGGTTGACAAGTGAAAGTGGGTTCGTCAGTCCCTGTACGCCATTGTTATCCATAGCCAACCCATCGATGACAATCAGAGGGTCGTTGCTTGCACTAAGAGAAGAGCCTCCGCGAATACGGATTGAAGCTCCGCCACCCGGAGCACCACCAGCCGTGCTCACTTGCACGCCAGCCACTTTTCCCAGCAGCAGGTCGGTGGCATTGGTCGTAACGCCTTTGGTCAGTTCGTCAGGTTTAATGGCTGTTACGGAACCCGTAGCATCGCTTTTCTTAACTTTCGCATAACCTATGGCAACTACTTCCTCCAGAGCCTTGGCATCCTCCACGAGGGTAACGACGACGTTGGACGAGGCCGTCACCTCCTGGGTTACAAAGCCTATGAAAGAAACCACCAGGGTGGATCCCTTGGGGGCCGTCAGTTGGAAGTTACCGTTAAAATCAGTAACCGTTGCCACATCACCACTCTTGGTGGCTACCTTTGCACCGGGCAAGGGCTCGCCGAGGTCGTCCTTGACGAGTCCTTTCACCTGTATCTGGGCGAAAGAACTCACGGACAAGACTAAGCCGAAGAACAGGGCCAAGAGTTTCGGAGAAACATCTGAAAAGACTTGTTTCATGTTATTAAATTTAATGTTTTTTAATTAATCTACGTACAAAATTAGGTTTTTGGGCTATTGTTTGTGACACCTCTGGACGTTTTTTTTCTTAATTGTACGCGCAATCGTTTGCGTCTCTGCAAATGTTTTCGTAATTTTGCATTGTCAACTAAGAGACTTATACCATGAAGAATGTTGCTATCACCATCAAGGACATTGCCCGTGAGCTGGGTGTTTCAGTGAGCACCGTAAGCAGGGCTCTGCAGGACAATCCGTCCATCAGCCGGGAACGGAGGGAGGCTATCCAGACCTATGCCCGGGAACATCACTACCAGCCCAATACAATTGCCACGGCACTGCGCAGTTCAAGGACGACGAAAAGTAATCTGATTGGAGTTGTCCTGCCGAAGTTTGAGCACTACTTCTTCTCCTGCATACTGACGGCCATCGAGAAGACATGCGGTGAGAACGGCTACTTCGTGATTGCCGCCCAGACGGGCGACAGCTACGAGAGGGAGCGTGAGGTGGTGGAGGCCCTGCACCTACAACGCGTGGCAGGTATCATCATCAGTCAGGCTAAGGACACGAAGGACTATACCCACATAGAGAGTGCCATCGATGACGGTATTCCGATGGTCTTCGTCGACCGCATCTGCACGGGGGTGCGCACCAGCCGCGTGGTGGTGGACGACTATGCGGCCGGACTGACGGCGACGGAGCATCTCATCGCCTGCGGTTGCAAGAGGATTGCTTTCATGGGGGCGACCATGAACCTGGAAATCTCGAAGAACAGGTTCAACGGATATCGGGATGCCTTGCGAAAACACGGGCTGACCGTTTTCCCAGAGCTGGTGCGGCAATGTGACAACAGGGAGGAGGCTGACCTGCTGACTCCGGAACTGATGGGTATGGAGGAGCACCCCGACGGATTCTTTACCATCAACGACGACACGGCCCTGGGCGTTCTATATGCCTGCAAACGATTGGGCTACAAGGTTCCGGATGACGTGTGCATCTGCGGTTTCGGCGACGGCATTCGGGCCATCAGCTGCGAGCCTCGCCTGACCACTATGGAACAGAGCGGACACGATGTGGGCCAACAGGCCGCTCAGGTAATGTTGGACATGCTGAACGGAAAAGTGGAACCGGGACATTTCGTCAACAAAATCGTCAAGACCAGACTCATAGTCAGAGCGACAACCCGTTAATAAAACTTATAGCCGTAATTACGGCTATAAGTAAAGGTCAAGGACGTTATTTTACTCATCTCTCTTTGATACCGAAAGCGGCAATTGCACCACCTATGAGCATGAGTCCGCCGATGACCATCATCATGGGTTCGTCAGATGCCCCATTGGCAGCCAATGGCAGACTCCTGAGTATGGGGCCGCCAAGGGTAGCCGCTACGATTTGGGGCAGGCAGATGGCACAGTTGAACAGTCCCAGGTAGGAACCCATGTGTCCTCTGCCTTGCAGGGCATTAGTGAGTAGCGTAAAGGGATAGGCCAGTGCGGCAGCCCAAGCGCAGCCGATAAGCATCTCACTAACAGCGAAACCCCAACGGCCTTGCATGAAGTACATAGAAACAAATCCTGCAGCACCAAGCAACAAGGATAGGGAATAGCCCAGTCGGGTGTTCTTTATGTTGGGAATCACCATTGCCCAGAGCACAGCCGCTACAGCCTGGATGGCCATAATGATGCCAACCCAGTTACCTGCCTCTTGATATTGAGTGGAGGCAGTTATCAGCTTTGCAGTTGTAGGGTCGACGGGGGTAGCAAAGCCGTTCGCAGCCACGGTGCCAGTGGTGTAGGTCCACATGAAGAGAAAAGCAGCCCACGTGAAGAACTGTACGAGACCTATCTGCCAGAAGGCAGCAGGGGCTTGCGTCAGTAGTCTCAGCAGTCCCGGGTTATCATCGGGTGTCGGCGCAGTATGCTGTTCCTCATTGTATGCAGCATAGGTCTGGGGCTCCCATTCCTTTACCTTCACCACTGTGTAGATGACACAAAGTATCAGGATGGCTGCACCAATGTAAAAAGAGTATATCACGGAGTGAGGCACGACACCTTCGGGAGCTTCGTTGCTAACATTGAACCAAGTGAGCAGTGCAGGAAACACGAAGCCAATCACAGAGCCAACATTGCATAGGAAGGACTGTATGGAGTAGGCCAGTTTCTTCTGCTTCTCGTTTACCATGTCACCCACCAACATCTTGAATGGCTGCATAGCAATATTGATACTAGTATCAAGGAACATGAGCATAACCAGTCCGAAGAGCATGCTCGTAGTGAAGAGCCCCCATATCTTGGTAGTATTGTCGAGATGGATGCTACCTGCGTTAGGTAGAAAACACATGACGGCTACAGCACAAGCTGCACCAATGAACAAGTAGGGGATACGACGGCCCCAGCGACACCAGGTCTTGTCGGAGAACTTGCCCACCAAGGGCTGAACAATCATGCCCATCAGCGGAGGCAATATCCAAAAGAAACTAAGTGAATGGGGGTCGGCACCCAGTGTGGCAAAGATACGGCTGATGTTTGCACTTTGCAAGGCATAAGCTATTTGCACACCAAGGAATCCAAAAGAGAGATTCCATAGGCCCCAGAAGGTAAGATCAGGTTTTGTCTTCATTATTATCTGTTATTAAAGTTTTGTATTTACAATACGATGACCAGACTTTCACGAGGCTTCAAAGTGAGTGAACCAGTCAAAAGAATCGTACGTCCGGTGGTCACGTCGCACCCTTCGCTCCTGTCACCCGTCACCTCGCTATAACGCTCCATGGGGAGAGTGGCCTGACTGGATGTTCCGTTCAGGATAACCAGCACAGTCTCCCCCGCTGCCCTACGGGCATAGACGTAACAGCCGTTGACGGGGCAAAACTGCGTCATCGAACCCTCGGTGACAGCCTTGCTCTGCTGACGCCAGTGCAATAGCCGACTCTCCCACTGGAACATGTCGTCCTCCTCTGCCGTACGTCCGGCAGCCGTGAAAGCATTGCGCGTGTCCGTCTTCCATCCTCCGGGGAAGTCCTTTCGCACGTTGCCGTCGGTCACTTCCTTGGTACCGTTCATCAGTATCTCCGTACCATAATACAACTGGGGTATGCGGCGCGTAGTGAGCAAAAGGGTGAGCGCCTGCTTCAGCAGAGACACGTTACGCCCGTTCTTCAGGAATCGGTCGGTATCGTGATTCTCTATAAAGGCCATCACATGCGTGGGGTCGGGATAGAGATAGTCGTAGACGAAAGAGTTGTAGAGGCGATTAAACCCATCCCACCAAGCATCAGTTTCCTCACCCGCGGCCAACGTAAGACGGTCGAAGAAGGCGAAGTCCATCACCGTTGGCAGACTGCTCTCCACCTCAGCCACCCTGCTTCCTTTCTGCCACGAGGCTGGGTAGGCTGGTTCGGTGACCCACGTCTCCCCCACTACGTTGAAGCAAGGATATTCGTCCAGTATTTCTTTCATCCAGACAGCCATAGCCTTGCGGTCGGCATAAGGATAGGTGTCCATGCGGATGCCGTCGATGCCAGCATATTCAATCCACCACTTGCTGTTCTGAATCAGGTAGCGCAGGACGTGCGGGTTATTCTGGTTAAGGTCGGGCATGGTGGGTACAAACCATCCCTCAACCGTCTCCCTGAGGTCTACCTCACTGGCATAGGGGTCCATCACAGGTGTGAGTTTATAGCTGGTCTGCAAGTAACTGCCGTCCTGCGGCTCATTGAACCAGTCCTTGGAGGGACGGTCCAGGTTCCACGGATGGTCGTAGCCCGTATGGTTGAATATCATGTCCATAACGAACTTCAGTCCGTGCCGATGACATTCGCTTACCAACTGCCTGTACTCCTCGTTCGTCCCGAAGCGGGGGTCCACCCTGTAGTAATTGGTCGTGGCATAGCCGTGGTAGGTGCTTTGCTTGTCACGGTCGGGCGAATCGTTCTCCAGTACGGGTGTAACCCATAGTGCCGTAACGCCCAGTTCGTTGAAATAGTCCAGGTGCTGACGTATGCCCTCCAAGTCACCGCCGTGCCGCAAAGAAGGCTCGTTGCGGTCCACGACATAGGGCTGCATACCCTTCAGCGATGCCGTCTGTCCGTGTCCGCTGGCAAAACGGTCGGGCATGAGCATATAGAGCACGTCGTGGCTGTCGAAACTGGTACGCAGCCCAGGAGCTTTCTCCCGTTGGCGCAACTCATAGCTCAGCGTTTCTTTCTTTTTCCCTTTGGTAAAGGTCAGACTCAATGTGCCAGGCTGAGCCGTCGGCTCTACATCCAGATAGACAAGCAAGTAATTAGGTGAGTCCAACCGGACGGTCTCACGCAGCATCACACCCGGATAGGCATCCACCGTCACTTCGGCCTCCGCTATCGCAGGGCCATAGACCATCAACTGCAGTTCGGTCTGCCTCATGCCCGTGTACCAGAACTCAGGCTCCACACGCTCTATCAATGTCACTGGCTTAGCAGCATAAGTCACAGAAGCCAGGAAAATTCCGAAAAATGTAAATATATTCCTCATAATGCTTTTATACTAATGGCATATCCGCCACCAGGGGCGGCTGTCAGTTTCAGTTTCGTCTTGTTAGTCACCTGCTGCTTCTTTATCTGGTAGTGCATCGAGGTAACATCGTCATCATAGTGGCTGTCCTTAGCATCTTGATAGATGGTGGCCTCGTACTTCCTGCCCGGGCTGAGGAAGTTCAGACTCAGCGTGTGCCGATAGCCGTTCTCATCGCATTTACAACCCACGTACCAGTCCTGCGTTCCCTTCGCCCTGCGGGCTATGACCAGATAATCGCCCACCTCTGCCTCCAGATAGCGGCTCTCGTCCCAGTCGACGGCCACATCCTTGATGAACTGGAACGCATCCATAAAACGCTCGTAGTTCTGGGGAAGGTCGGCCGCCATCTGCAGAGGGCTATACATGGTGACATAGAGGGCCAGCTGACCAGCCAGCGTACTATTGACGCGCCCGTTGCACTTCTCTGTAAAATCATGGGGACGGGTATAGAGAATGCCGGGGGTATAGTCCATCGGTCCCCCCTGAAGGCGGGTGAAGGGGAGAATGCAGGTGTGGTCGGGATTGTTCCCTCCAAAGGCCTCGTACTCGGTGCCCTTAGCACTCTCGTTGCCTATCATGTTGGGATAGGTGCGGCAGAGCCCTGTGGGACGTACGGCTTCATGGCCATTCACCATGATGTGGTGCTTGGCAGCCTGACGAACGGCATAGAGGTAATGATTGACGAGCCACTGACCATAGTGGTGCTCACCACGGGGAACGATGTTTCCCACGTAGCCACTCTTCACACTATTGTATCCGTATTTGTCCATCAACTGATAAGCCTCCTCCATGTGACGCTCATAGTTGCGCACACTGGACGATGTCTCGTGGTGCATCATCAGGCGCACACCTTTGTTGTGAGCATAATCGTTCAAGGCCTTGATGTCAAAGTCGGGATAAGGAGTGACAAAGTCGAAGACATCGTCTTTCTGATGGCCTACCCAGTCCTCCCATCCTTGGTTCCAGCCCTCAACCAGTACTTGGTCGAAACCGTGGCGGGCTGCGAAATCGATGTAACGGCGCACCGTGTCGTTGTTGGCCGCATGTAGCCCATTGGGCTTACACTTAGTGTAGTCGGTCTCACCCAAACGTACGCTGGGTAACTCGTCAGTATAGGCCCAGGAACTGCGACCGCTTATCATCTCCCACCATACACCGATGTACTTGACGGGCTTAATCCAACTCACGTCGTCATACACACAAGGGTCGTTCAGATTCAGTATCAAGCGGCTGGCCAACACCTTTCGGGCATCGTCCACCACCATCACCGTGCGCCACGGACTCTTGGCCGGAGTCTGCAAGTATCCCTTGTGGCCCTCGGCATCAGGCGTAAGCCAGGTGGTGAAGACACGATTGGTGTCATCATACTCCAGATTCATGCAGGAATAATCCACCAAGGCAGCCTCATGGATATTGATATAGAGACCGTCGTCGGTCTTCATCTGTAAGGAGGTCTGTACGCCTGTAGGACTAAACGTCTGCCAACTGCTGTTACCACTGTGAGCCTCCACCACGGCAGGCATCATCCCACGGATTTCACTCAACTGACTGGTCTGTATGCTGTACTCCTGTGTGTCGTAATCACCAGGAATCCACCAAGCCTTATGGTCACCGGCCATAGCAAACTGGGTCTTCTCCTCCTTGAGCGTGAAATAGACCAGATTGGGCTGACTGGGAAACTCGTAACGGAAACCCAATCCGTCGTTGTACAAGCGGAAACGTATCACTATACGTCGGTAGGTGCTCCGCTGAAGGAGTGTCACGGCCAGTTCGTTATAGTGATTACGTATCTGCGACTCCTCACCCCAGACTGACTTCCAGGTCTCGTCGAACGATGTACGCTCAGCCTTCTCCTGAACGAAACCATCCATCAGGTCGCTACCACCTTTGGAGAGTTGCAGACCCAATGTACTGGGCTTAACGACAGGCCTCCCCTTGTAGTCCAAACGATAGGTGGGAACACCGCTTTTCACTTCGAATTGACATACCAGTCCTCCATCGGGACTCGTCAGTCGCTCCTGAGCCACTACACAGACAGGCACCAGCAGTAGGGTTATGATTATCTTATTCATCGTTTCAAGATTACGGCAGACTGGGCAGGCACTTTCAGTTGCCCCATCTTCAGTTGAGGTTTTCCATCGGAGACCATCACGACCTGCCATTCTCCTTCGGGCATCGACACCTTGACGACCTTACGGTTGCTATTCAGTACCACAACGATGCTCTCCCACTCGTCGTTCATGGGCTTGCCGTCCAGTTGATAGGCAATCAGGTTACTACCCTTCACTGGCAGGAAACGAAGGTAACGACTTACGGGATTGAGACGGGCGGCTAAGGGGTGGTTACCCATGCGGAAAGCGGGATGTGCCTTACGCAAGCCTATCAGGTTACGAATATAATCATATACGTCCCTGTGCTCGGCCTTCAACTTCCAAGGAATGGTGTTCACCGAGTCGGGACTGTTGTAACAGTTGTGTACCCCTTTGCGGTCACGTGCCATCTCATCGCCACACCAGATGAAGGGTGTGCCTTGACTGGTAAGGACCGCAGTATAGGCGAGTTTCTGCAATCGCAGACGTTCTGTCTCATCGGCCTTAGGAGCTGAAGCCTTCAAACGGTCAGCCAAGCACATATCGTCGTGGCAACTGACGTAGCTCATCATCATCGAAGGCACGCGTGTCCAGAACGCTTTGCTGTAGTTTACCTTATTAATATTTATGTCGGGATGCTCACATGCTCCGACGATGCCGAATTTCACGCTTTCCTCGTTGCCTGCCTTACCTATAAGGAAGGCTCCCTCGCTGTCATCGTTCCACGAGCCCCTCAATCCGTCACGCATTTCATCACCAAAGGCCGCGATGCCAAACGACTCCATACCGTTCAATGTAAGAGAGTTAGCCTTCATGGCCAGTTTCCTCTCATCCAAAGCAGGAGCACCGGCAGCCCAGCCTTCACCATAGATGATAGCAGTAGGACACTCGGCAGTCACAGCCCGACGTATGGCCTGCATGGTCTCTATGTCGTGAATACCCATAAGGTCGAAACGAAACCCGTCGATATGGTATTCACGCATCCAGTAGAGCACACTCTCTACCATGAACTTGCGCATCATCGGACGCTCGCTGGCCGTCTCATTACCACAGCCACTGCCATTGGATGGTGTCCCGTCTGCATTCCAACGGAAGAAATAGCCTGGAGCCGTCTTCTCGAAGTTACTAGTCTTGAGATCGAACACATGATTGTACACCACGTCCAGAATGACACGTATACCTGCCTTATGCAAAGCCATCACCATCTGCTTGAACTCACGGATGCGGGTAGCAGGGTCGTAGGGATTGCTACTGTAACTGCCCTCGGGCACGTTGTAGTTCACAGGGTCGTATCCCCAATTGTACTGCGGTGTTCCCAAACGAGTCTCGTCCACACTACCATAGTCGTAACTGGGCAAAAGGTGAACACAATTCACACCCAGCTCCACCAGATGGTCAATGCCGGTCTTCTGTCCGTCAGGAGTATGCGTGCCATGCTCGGTAAGAGCCAAGAACTTACCGCGGTTTTCGATACCGCTCTCCTTATCGAGAGAGAAGTCACGATGATGTAATTCATAAACAACGGCATCTGCAGGTCCTGCCATAGCGGGATGCCGATCTTGTTCCCAGCCCTCGGGATTCGTATCCTTGAGGTCAAGAATCTGAGCTCTTTGTCCATTCACACCAACGGCCTTGGCAAAAATTCCGGGTGTCTCTTCATACACACCACGCTCGTTCTGCACACAGAAAGTGTAGAACTTGCCTCGCAGGTCAAGGGGCATGTTCTGGCTCCATGTTCCATCGCTGTTCTTCTGCAGCCCGATTGTTATGGGCAATTGGTTCATCCCTTCCCCTTCCTCATACAGATGTACCGTCACTTCCTTTGCCGTGGGGCTCCACAGACAGAAGTAGGTGTGAGTAGGTGAGCAGCTCATCTCACATATCGGTCCGACAGGCACAGGCCACCGGTCGAAGTCTTGAGCCTTGGCCGAGAGAGAACAGAGCGAAAACATAGCCATGATAATCTCGTTTTTCATCGTCCGTAAGTCTTTATGAGTCCACGTATTTTCTCATTCAAAGCCGTGTCTGCCATCAGTTGCTCCACGCTCATGTGCATACGGTATCGCCAATAATGACGAGGATTGGCCGGCACGTTGATGCGTTCGTAGTCAGGGTCGGGGTATCGACGTTTCTCGTCAATGCTAAGCCAGTCCTGGAAAGAAAGCAGGCAGAGCATAGAGGGTGACTCCAGATGACGGGTCACGACCTGCTCGGCCAACCATCCCGGCATGGGATGAGGTGCAGGTCCATCGTGATAGAGAGCCTCGTTGTAGAAACGCTGAGCGACCTCCCAGTCCTCCTCCCACCAACCACGCAAGGTGGCCATATCGTGGGTACTGATGGTAGCCACACTGCGATAGGGGTTCTCCCACAAATGGCCGAAGCTGTACTGGGGATTCTTCGGCATGGTCTGAATCTCCAAGGTCAAAATCTTCAACGCCTCCATCACCCAAGGCACGCAGGCGGGCACCATGCCTAAGTCCTCGGCACACACCAGCATGCGGGTAGCATTAATGAAAACTGGAAGTTTCTTCATTGCCTCGTCGTACCAGAACTGGTTGTGACGTTTATAATAGTAGTCGTTGTACAGACGGTTGAATGCCTCCTTCTCCCAGTCGCCCAACATGCGGAACACATAGTCGTTCTGTACGCCTATTCGAGGATGATAGGTATTCGGGGCCTTACGGTCGGGGACAAAGAGTACATTACTTATCAGCGCATAGAGTCCGTCACGTAGCGTGGTGTCCTTAGATTCTGCAAAGACAGCCTCAACCTGTCGCTGAGTGGCAAACTCAGGCTTAAGTGTATAATGCCCGTCACCCGATGCATCGAGATATAGCCGTCGTACTTCCGAAGCCTTATCGCCAAACATCTCATAAAGCACCCAGTCGGTGATGAAGGGCCTTGTAAAAGCGTCGCCTTGCCAGTGCAAGCCGTAGCTCTCTACCTCCTCCACCGTCATGGGCAGGGCTGGCGAGAACTGTCCCAACAATCCCTGCACACTATGAAGGGGAATCTCCCAGATGCGGAAGAAACCCAGCACGTGGTCGATGCGATAGGCATCGAAGTATTCGGCCATCTTGCGGAACCTACGTACCCACCACTTGCAACCGTCGGCCAGCATGGTGTCCCAGTTGTACGTGGGGAATCCCCAGTTCTGGCCCGTCGTACTGAAGGCATCTGGCGGGGCACCCGCCTGCCCATTGAGATTGAAGTAATGGGGTTCTACCCAAGCCTCCACGCTGTTGCGACTGATGCCGATGGGTATGTCACCTTTGATGACCACGCCCTTGCTACGGGCATAGCGACAAGCATCCGACAACTGCACGTGCAACAGATATTGCACGTAACAGTAGAAGTGAATGGCACGTGCGCTCTTGGTTCCTTTCTTACAGAGAGCCTCCACCTCCTCGGCCTTATAGGTACTTAGCGTCTTCCAACGGCGGAAATCGGCAGTACAGTACTGATCGCGCAGGTAGCTGAAGGCCGCATAAGGCAACAGCCAATCTGCATTCTTCTCATAGAAATCCTGGTATTCGCTGCTTTCCATCGTCTTCTTCCCTTCCTGATCGAACAGCAAGTATAGATAGGCCCGCTTGGCGTTGTTCACCTGTTCATAGTCCACCTGTTTCAAGGCATTCAGTTCCTTGCGCAACTTCTCGTAAGCCGCACGTTCCTTACCGTCCTTCAACGAAGGCAGGGCACTCAGGTCGACGTACATGGGATGGAATGCATAGATGCTGATGCTATTATAGGGATACGAATCGGTCCAAGTGTTGGTTATCGTCGTGTCGTTGATGGGCAGAATCTGCAACACTCGCTGTCCCGTCAGGGCTACCCAATCTATCATGCGACGCAAGTCACCGAAATCACCCACGCCGAAACTCTTCTCACTGCGGATGCTAAAGACAGGAATCACACACCCTGCCCCACGCCAAGGAGCGAAGGGCAGTCTTACCTCCTCGTCCTGCATCACCCAAGTCATACCACGCTCCACAGGAAGTGTGGGCAACAGCCGATTCTCGCGCATCTCCCATGACTGCTGTTCGCCCGTATGGTTGTCCAGCGTCAGGTATTTATACTCCAATGTCCCCTCTACTTTCGAGAGGTCGAGAGCCAACATCCACTCACCGGGATTCACTTCCGAGAGCTTTATCTCCTTCCCTTTCTGCCACTCACCCAGCACTGGCTGATTGCCCAGCACGGCTAGCACCTGTCCCTCGGGCACCTCTGGAGCGAACACCCTTAACAGCAAGTTCTTCTCTCCCTCTGGCTGAGGCTGTGCAGTACGTTCGTGACGAACGAAGGCCTCCGTGAAAGCACTCGTAAAACGATAGGCATCCTGCGGCAGGTCACGCCAACGGTCTTGGCAAACCATACGCTTTGCGATCGTTGATACTACTACGCCATGGGGCTGCGAAGCCCATTCGGTCCGAACCACTTTGTCGTCACGCACGATGCAGTAGCGATACTCCACGCGCTCTGTGTGAGCAGGCAAAGTCATCTCACCGCGCCACGTCACACCGTCTGCCGTGGCCAAAGCCGTCGTTTTCCGCGTCTTCTTGCCTGTCTTTGCAAACGAGACAACGTCTACCTTTACCTCCTCGCCCCACCGGGTACGATACTCAATCTGAAAACTTATCTTCATGGCTTGTCTTCGGTTATGGATTTTTGAGTTTATGGCTCAAAGTTACCGAATTATTTCCCATCCCACGCCCCATACCTTATATTATATTATGAAATCAGAGCGCAAACGATTGCAAGTTTCCTTGCGCAGGACCATTCCTTCCCTTGCCCACGTCTTCGCTTTCGACTTCACAGACACGTTTTCGTTCGTTTTTCGTTAGCGTTGGCATTGATGTTGGCGTTTTTTTCTTACCTTTGCCTAAAATATCTATCCAAATACATCAAAACGCCATGAATCATATCATGAAGAAGATTCTTTTCGTTATCACACTGCTTTTGTCCTCTCTTTGTACCAACGCGCAACGTACCGAGACACTGCTCACCGACGGATGGCTGTTCCACCCGGGTGACCTGGCCGACGCACAGGCCCCTGCGCTCGACGACAGTCAATGGCAACAGGTATCTATTCCTCACGACTGGGCTATCACAGGCCCCTTCGACCGTAAATGGGACCTCCAAAACGTGGCCGTAACACAAAACGGCGAGAGCAAGCCGTCGTGGAAGACAGGACGTTCTGGCGGTCTGCCCTACATAGGTGTGGGGTGGTATCGCAGACGCTTTGATGCACCGAAAGAGGGACGCACAACGCTGCTCTTTGATGGTGCCATGAGCGAAGCCCACGTTTACGTCAATGGGAAGGAAGCCATCTTCTGGCCCTACGGCTACAACTCCTTCTATGTCGACGTGACGGAACTGGTTCGTAAGGACGGCACTCCTAACACGCTGGCCGTGCGGCTGGAGAACCGCGATCAGAGCAGCCGATGGTATCCGGGAGCAGGCTTGTACCGTAACGTCCATCTCATTACCACAAACGATGTTCACGTCCCCGTCTGGGGTACGCAGATAACCACACCCCATGTGGCCGAGGACTATGCCTCGGTGCGCCTGCGCCTTACCGTGGAGAACGATAACGGGAAGCCTGTGCGCATTGTCACCCGCATCGTAGATGCCGTCAGAGGCGAGGTTGCCGTCAAGGACAACACGATGACGATAAACCATGGCCGTCCATTCGAGCAGAATTTCATTGTCAACAATCCCCATCTCTGGTCGCCAGAGGACCCTTGGCAGTACAATGCCGTCTCAGAGCTATACGTCGACGGTCAGCTGAAGGACAAGTACGTGACCACATTCGGCATACGTTCCATCGAACTGGTGCCCGACCGCGGATTCTTCCTCAACGGTAAATTACGCAAGTTCCAGGGTGTCTGTCTCCACCACGACCTCGGTCCCTTAGGTGCAGCCGTCAATAACGAAGCCCTGCGCCATCAGCTCAGCCTGCTCAAGGAGATGGGATGTGACGCCATACGCACCAGTCACAACATGCCCGCTCCCGAGCTGGTGGCCCTGTGCAACGCCATGGGATTCATGATGATGCTTGAGCCCTTCGACGAATGGGACGTAGCGAAGTGTGAGAACGGATACCACCGCTACTTCCAGGAATGGGCCGAACGCGACATGGTGAACATGCTCCACCAATACCGCAACTGTCCCTCCGTAGTCATGTGGAGCATCGGCAACGAGGTGCCCACCCAGTGGAAGCCCGAGGGATACAAAGTAGCACAATTCCTGCAAGACATCTGCCACCGCGAAGACCCCACCCGTCCCGTCACCTGCGGCATGGACCAGGTGAGTGCCGTGCTACAGAACGGCTTTGCCGCCATGCTCGACGTGCCAGGCTTCAACTACCGTACCCATCGCTATCAGGAAGCCTACAACACGCTGCCACAGAACCTCGTGCTGGGCAGCGAGACCAGCAGCACCGTCAGCAGCCGCGGCACCTATATGTTCCCCGCCACACTGAAGAAAGATGCCATGTATCCCAATCACCAGAGTTCGGGTTACGACCTCGAGGCCTGCTCCTGGAGCAACGTGCCCGACGAGGACTTTGCCCTGGCAGAGGACTACGACTGGACACTCGGACAATTCGTTTGGACAGGTTTCGACTACCTCGGCGAGCCCTCTCCCTACGACACGGATGCCTGGCCGTCCCACTCCAGCCTCTTCGGCATCATCGACCTTGCCTCTCTGCCCAAGGACCGCTACTACCTCTACCGCAGCCACTGGGCTCCGGAGAAACAGACCCTGCACATCCTGCCACACTGGACATGGCCGGGACGCGAAGGACAGGTGACACCCGTCTTCATCTACACCGATGCCCCCTCGGCAGAACTCTTCGTCAATGGCAAAAGTCAAGGGATACAGCACAAATACAGTCGGGAAGAAAGCGAAAAGGCCCGTGAGCAGGGTGACCCGTTCTGGCTGCAACGTCGCTACCGACTCATTTGGGAGAACGTAGTCTACGAACCAGGCGAACTGCGCGCAGTAGCCTATCGCAACGGAGGGACCTTCACCACCGGGCAGTCCATCCATACCGCAGGCAAGCCTCATCACCTGATGCTGACCATCAACGAACCCCAACAGCTGCATTATGCCGCCAACGGGCAAACCTATCTCGCCCCCAACGGCAAGGACCTGGTCTATGTAACCGTTTCGGTGGTAGACAAGGACGGCAACCTCTGTCCCACAGCCACGCCCCTCGTGGAGTTCAGCGTCCAAGGGCAAGCAGCCACATTCCGTGCAGCAGCCAATGGCGATGCCACGTGCCTCGACCAGTTCCACCTGCCCCGCCACCATGCCTTTGCCGGTCAGCTCACCGCCATCCTGCAATCCACAACCCACCCCAAGGCCACGGCAACACTAACAGCAAAAGCTAAGGGACTGAAGAGTGGCACACTAAGGATAGCGACAAACTAGTACCGACCCGACAAAAAGGCCCGGGCCCCTTCTTCACGAAGAGACCCGGGCACAAAACCATAAGCTATTTTTAATCGAAATAAAAGGGTTCTTGTTTCTAATTCTGCTGCAAAAGTAGACATTTTCTTTCACCCCGCAAAATGTGTGTCAACAAGACACAATTCTATCTCCCTGACAGTAAGGAAAATAAAATTGAAACTTTTTTCTTCGGGGACCAGTGCACCCTCCACCTGTGACCCGTCCACAAAGACCTTTGTATTCGGAAATAGAACCATTAAAAAGAACAGCGGCATTCCTAACAAAAAAAAGCTCATAAGCCATTGACATATAAGCATTTTAACGTAGCGGGAAAGGGACTTGAACCCTTGACCTTCGGATTATGAATCCGACGCTCTAACCAGCTGAGCTATCCCGCCATCCTTGCGATTTGCGACTGCAAAGGTACAAATAAAAAGCGAAAAAGGAAACGAAAATGAAACTTTTTTTTCCAATCCCTAATCCATAACCCATTTTTTAGTATCTTTGCGTCCGATATATGAAATCTTAGTAAGGTACGCACACATGCGAATCATAAAACGACTGGACACCTATCTGCTGAAGGCATTCCTCCAGCTGCTTGCTGGAACGTTCTTCGTTTGCCTGTTCGTTTTCATGATGCAATTCACATGGCGTTACATGGATGAGCTGATAGGCAAAGGGCTCTCCACCGAGATTCTGGTCAAGTTCTTCTGGTACACTGGCCTTACCCTCATCCCCATGTCGCTGCCGCTGGCCATACTGCTCGCCTCACTCATCACCTTCGGCAATCTGGGAGAGAAGTTGGAACTGCTGTCGATGAAGGCCGCGGGCATCCCCCTGTTGCGCATTCTTCAGCCGTTGATTATCTTCGTCGTCCTCCTGAGCGGAGCCAGTTTCTACTTTCAGAACCGAATCGGTCCCGAAGCCACCAAGCAGCTGGCCGCACTGGTATGGAGCATGAAGCAGAAATCGCCCGAACTGGACATTCCCGAGGGGCAGTTCTACAATGCCATCCCCGGCTACAACATCTACGTGGAGAAGAAGGACCAGGAGACGGGCATGCTGTACGGCGTGATGATATATACCAACACGGGCAACTACGAAGACACCCAGATTGTCCTCTCCGACTCCGCACGTCTGCAAAGCACTGCCGACAAGAAATTCCTCCAGCTCACCCTCTACGCAGGTGAGCGTTTCCGCAACATGGATGCCCAAAGCGGAAACATGATGAAGGCCTCCGTGCCTTATATGCGCGAGACATTCGGGCAGGAAGTTGACCTAATACCTTTCGATGCGAATTTCGACCTCATGAGTTCCGACCAGTTCAGCCACAATGCCGCGACGAAGGACATCCGTAGCATCACTCGTGGCATCGACTCCCTTACCCATCGCATTGACAGCAGCGGACACGCGGTCTATGCCCACCAACTCTCGGGAGTTATGAAGCGTGACCTCGGTACGACCCAGCGCAGCGATTCGCTGAAGATTGTGCAGCAAACCCGAGAGAGCGAACCCTTCGACACACTCTATCTGCGCCTGCCCAAGGAGAAGAAGCAAGCGGTCATGCGGCAAGCCAAGAGCAGCGTGAAACAACTGCAGGCCGAATACGACTTCCGTCAACTGATGAGTGATGAGGACAATTACTACCTACGCATCCACCAACTGGAATGGCACAAGAAGTTCACACTCTCTGTGGCCTGCTTAGTATTCTTCTTTATCGGAGCTCCCTTAGGTGCCATCATCCGCAAGGGCGGACTGGGCGTTCCCGTCATCGTCAGTGTGCTCATCTTCATCTTCTACTACATCGTGAACACAAGCGGCGAGAAGATGGCAAAGACCGGCCAGTGGTACATCCCCTTGGGTATCTGGCTTAGCAGCATGGTGCTGGCCCCCATCGGTGCATTCCTTACGGTGAAGGCCAACAACGACTCGGTGGTCTTCAACATCGAGGGCTACAAGATGTTCTTCATGCGACTGCTCGGCCTGCGTTCCACACGCAAGTTGAATCGCAAGGAAGTCATCATCAACGACCCCGACTATCCTCGGCTAAAGAACCAGCTGCAGCAACTGAAAGACGACTGCCACAACTATGTGGAGACCCACCACCTCATACGCACACCCAACTACCTGAACATATTCTTCCACTACAGCCCCGACAATGCCGTGAAGGAACTCAACGATCGGATGGAAGAGATGATAGGCGAACTGCACAACAGCCAGGACAATCGCGTCATCGCGCTGCTGAACGAGTTTCCTATCCTTTCCACTGATGCCCACACGCGTCCCTTCAGCAACCATCGCAGGAACATTGCCACAGGCATCTTCTTTCCGCTGGGGCTTTTCTTCTTCTTCCGCATCTGGCGCTACCGCATACGTCTGCGTCGCGACATGGAGGTGATACAAGAGACTGCAACACAAATTATCGACAGAATAAAAGACAAGCAATATGACCAAACAAACAAACCTGAGTAACATCGAAGCCGCACTGGATGACTTCCGACAGGGCAAGTTCGTCATCGTTGTCGACGACGAGGACCGCGAGAACGAAGGAGACTTCATCACGGCCGCCGAGATGATTACCCCGGAGAAAGTGAACTTCATGCTTCAGAATGGCCGTGGAGTGCTCTGTGCCCCCATCACCATCAGTCGGGCCGAGCAGTTGAACCTCCCCCATCAGGTGGAGGAGAACACCTCCATGTTGGGCACCCCCTTCACCGTCACCGTCGACTTGCTGGACGGATGCACCACTGGAGTAAGTGCCCACGACCGTGCCGCCACCATACGCGCATTGGCCGACCCCAACCGCCGTCCCGAGGACTTTGGCCGACCTGGCCACATCAATCCGCTCTATGCCCAAGACCGTGGCGTACTGCGCCGCGCAGGTCACACCGAGGCAGCCATCGACTTGGCACGTCTGAGCGGACTGCAACCCGCCTCGGCCCTCATCGAGATTCTGAACGAGGACGGCACCATGGCCCGTATGCCTCAGTTGCAGGAGGTGGCACGCAAGTTCGACATGAAGATTATCACCATTCGCGACCTCATTGCCTACCGTTTGCAGCGCGAGTCGTTGGTGGAACGAGGTGTCGAAGCCGACATGCCTACGGAGTACGGCCACTTCCGCATCGTCCCCTTCCGTCAGAAGAGCAACGGCCTGGAGCACGTGGCACTCATCAAGGGCGAATGGCATGAAGACGAAGCCATACTGGTCCGTATGCACAGCAGCTGCATGACGGGCGACATCTTCGGCAGCCGCCGGTGCGACTGCGGCGAGCAGCTACACCGTGCCATGCAGCTTATCGAGAAGGAGGGGCGCGGCATCGTAGTCTACCTCAACCAAGAGGGACGAGGCATCGGACTGATGAACAAGATAGCCGCCTACAAGCTGCAAGAGCAGGGCGACGACACCGTGGACGCCAACATCCACCTGGGCTTCCGTCCCGACGAGCGCGACTACGGCGTGGGAGCCCAGATACTGCGCAGCCTGGGAGTAAGTAAGATTCGCTTGATAACCAACAACCCCGTGAAGCGCGTCGGGCTCGAAGCCTACGGTCTGGAGATTGTGGAGAACGTACCCATCATCATCGAGCCCAACGAGTACAACCGCCGCTACCTGGAGACGAAACGAACAAGGATGGGGCACAAACTATAACGGTGACATAACAACGATATAACGAAATAACGAAATAACGATGAACACTTTATCAGACAGACTTAACCGATTGGCACCCAGTGCCACGCTGGCCATGAGCCAGAAAAGCAGCGAACTGCAAGCGCAGGGCGTGGACGTTATCAACATGAGCGTGGGCGAGCCCGACTTCCCCACCCCCGACCACATCAAGCAAGCCGCCGTGCGCGCCATCGAGGAGAACTGGACACGCTACAGCCCCGTCCCTGGCTATCCTTCGCTGAAGAAAGCCATCGTCGACAAACTGAAAAACGAGAACCAACTGGACTACCAGCCCAGCCAGATACTCGTGAGCAATGGTGCCAAGCAGAGCGTCTGCAACACCATCATGGCCCTCGTCGGCCAAGGCGACGAAGTCATCATCCCTGCCCCTTACTGGGTGAGCTATCCCCAGATGGTGCTGCTGGCTGACGGCAAGCCCGTTTTTGTCGAGGCCAAGATAGAGCAGGACTTCAAGATTACGCCCGAGCAACTGGAAGCCGCCATCACACCCCACACCCGTGCGCTCATTCTCTGCTCGCCCAGCAACCCCACAGGTTCCGTCTACACCCGCGACGAGCTGGAGGCACTGAAGAACGTGCTCCTGCGTCATGAGCGTGTCATCGTCATAGCCGACGAGATATACGAGCACATCAACTACTCTGGTCACCACGCCTCCATGGCCCAGTTCCCAGACATCAAGGAACGTGTGGTCATCGTCAACGGCGTGAGCAAGGCCTACGCCATGACGGGCTGGCGCATCGGCTACATTGCCGCTCCAGAGTGGATAGTAAAAGCATGCAACAAACTGCAGGGCCAGTACACCAGCGGCCCTTGCTCCATCAGTCAGAAAGCAGCCGAGGCAGCCTACACGGGGAGCCAGCAGTGTGTCGAGGACATGCGCCAAGCCTTCGAGCGCAGAAAGAACCTCATCGTCCGCCTGGCCCGTGAGATACCCGGACTGGAGGTGAACGACCCCGCCGGTGCTTTCTACCTCTTCCCCAAGTGCAGCAGTTTCTTTGGCAAGCGCGACGGCGACCGTGTCATCCACACCAGCACTGACCTGGCCATGTACCTGCTCGAGGTAGGCCACGTGGCCGCCGTGGGCGGCGACGCATTCGGCAGCCCCGAGTGCTTCCGCATGAGCTATGCCACCAGCGACGAGAACATCGTCGAGGCCATGCGCCGTATCAAGGAGACACTGGCCCGACTGAAATAACGGAAACGGACAGCATGAAATAACGAAGGCTCCTTTGCATAACGCAGAGGAGCCTTCGCCGTTGTTTTACAATTGCCTACGCCTCTCTATTTACAGAGAGATAGCCCCACTGGGGCAAGCGTCGGCACATGTGCCGCATTCTGTACACTCATCGGGATTGATGGAGTAGATCTCACCTTCAGAAATTGCGCCTACGGGACACTCGTCAATGCAAGTTCCACAAGCAACGCAATCCTCACCAATTACATAAGCCATAGTTCAAAATAATAATTAAAGTTGGTTATTCCGTTAATTGTCGTTGCAAAGGTAATCAATTTTAGTTAACTCCAACTACTTTCCCCCGTTTTTTTTCTTCATCACTAACCAAAAATAGTGAGTGAGGCAATAAAAAGGCCCTTATTGACGTTTAATATCTACTATACATTATTTATAATGCACACGCGTAGGCTATTCTTCGCACTTGTCCTCCTGTTCACGCTCTTCGGGCAGCTGGCCGCCCAGGAGCCGAAGCTCATGTACCGTCCCTATCTCGACCAGCGGCGGTTGCACTGGGGCTTCATGTTCGGCTTCCAATTGCAGGACATGGAGTTGCACAAC
>FLNY01003136.1_pt1 | contig 33940 bp, 28 predicted proteins | sample 1140381 | NCBI WGS metagenome assembly FLNY01 (sample SAMEA3878172, study PRJEB12797) | bioreactor metagenome | biome: Moose rumen | place: Sweden | collected 2011-10 | reverse complement strand
GTCGGAAAATGAAGTAGGAGGAAAACTACTTCATTTTCCTCCTACTCGATTACCTTTGTCGGCAAATAAGCATCAAACGTATGGCGAAAAAAAAGAAATACCCCGTTGGTATACAGAGTTTTGAAAGCATCCCAAGGGAGGGCTACGTCTATACCTTGCTTCCCATCCGTCTCTTATCAGTCCTGCTGCTCGCCTGTTTCGGAATGACAGCATCGGCTCAGGAAATCAGTGTTAAAGTTGACGACAGGCTGAAGACTATGCCGAGTAAAGAATTATTGGAATTAGGCTCAGATTATCTTAATCATAATAATCCCGATAGTGCTCTCCTTTGCTGGACGATTCTGGCAAACGTTTATGCTTATGACTATTATGATTATTCGAAAGCTTTCCCGTCTTAATAGGGGAAGCGCCGCCTTCGTATTTTCCTTATTCCCTGAAGATCTTCTGGGCAAACATGGTGAGGTAGATGCGCCAGTTGCGCCAGATGTGGCCGCCGTCGTTCTCGTAGTACTCGTAGGGGTAGGAGTGAGCGTCGAGGTAGGCGCGCAGGTTCTTGTTCATCTGCATCAGGAAGTCGTCCTTGCCGATGGCAATCCAGTAGAGGCGGGGCTTCGAGGCGAAGAGGCGCGCCATCTGCCGGTCGAACAGTTCGGTATCCTTCGGCATGCGGACTGCTGCCGACTGCAGGCCGTAGTAGTCGAACGTTTCGGGATAGAGTCGCGAGATGCCGAACGTGTGTCCGCCGCCCATGGAGAGGCCCGTCACAGCGCGAGCCGAACGCTTGCGGATGGTCTTGTAGTGGCTGTCAATGTAGTTGACGATGTCCATGAAACTCTCTTCCATCGAGGCCTTGGCACCGCGCTCGTTGAAGGCGTTGCCATCGGGCGTGTACATGCCTTCGTGCCACCAGCCCGGAGCGGCGTTGCACGTCGGGTTGCCGTTGGGCATGACCACAATCATCGGCACGGCGCGCCCCTCTGCGATAAGGTTGTCCATGATCTGCGAGGTGCGGCCCAGGTCGCCCCAGGCGGTCTCGTCGCCGCCGTGGCCGTGGAGCAGATACATCACGGGGAATCGCTTCTTGCCGTCGTAGGCGGCCGGCAGATAGACCGTCATGCGTCGCTGCTGACCCAGCGTGGGACTGTCGTACCAGACGCGCGCGAGCGTACCATGAGGTACGTCATTCACCTGATAGAGATGCCCATTGTCGTCAGTAGCCTTCGTGACGATGAAGATGTTGCTCAGGGTCGAGATGTCGCGGTTGACATAGCTGTTGGCCGGGTCGATGAAGCGCTGTCCGTCGACCATGAGGCTGTAGGAGTATAGCTCAGGCGTCAGCGCGTCGGTCGTCGCCGTCCATAGGCCGTTGTCCTGCCTGGTCATGGTCAGGTTGACGCCGTGCGTCACGGCGAAGTCGCCCACAATGCTGACCTGCTGGGCCGTCGGGTCGAAGAAGTTGAAGGTCACGGAGCCGTCGGCATTGACAACGGGCGATTTCACACGTGGGCGCTGTCCCAGAGCCTGCTGGGCATAGCCGTTGGCGGTCAGTAGCAGGAAGCCCAACATCAGGGCGCCCCTGTGCATCAAGGAAAAATAGTCTCTTTTCAGGATGAATCTTCTGTGTTGCATACTACTACTTAGTGAATCATTATTACCTGAATGCAAAATTAGTAATAATAATATAGACAGAGTGAGTTTTATCCCTGTTTTAACTTTTTTTATATCTGTACATTCGGACAGATTGGTATAATTTGCCTAATTTTGCAATTAATTAAACAGACTTGACAGAGTACAGCAAGTTACTCTTGTCTCATAAAAGAAAACTAAACTTTTCACTTATTAATTATGTTATTATGGTAAGATTTCTACTTAGCATTGTGGCAGCACTCTTTCTGACAACGAGTGCTGAAGCATCAGAGATTGCTTACAACTTAGGCGCAGGCACTTACAACTATGGCACCGGGCAAAGCCGCAACGAGACCTACGATGTCGCCCTGCGCATCAACGACCCCACATTGGTTGGCGCTAAGGTGAAAGGCGTGCGCATCTACTTCAGTTCGCTGGATGGCATCAGCGACACCAAGGCATGGCTGTCGAAAGCCGTCGCCGTGAAGTCGATGAAATTCACCGGTGCTGACGTGGAGACCGTGGACTTCGAGGCAGCACAGGGCACCAACGAAGTGACCTTCACCCCCTACACCATTACGGAGGAGGGCCTCTATGTCGGCTATACGGTCACAGCTGCCAAGGATGTTGCCAAACAGCCTATCCGCCTCTGTTCGACCGCATCGCCCGACGGTTTCTACATCCACTCGTCGGGCCTCTACCGCTCGGGTTGGCGCAGCATCGGCGAGGCCGAGGGCTCACTGGCCATCGAGGTGATGCTCGACGGCGACTTCAGCGACAATGCCGCCACGGCTGTAGGCGTGCCCGATGTGAATGCCAAGACCAACTCACAGAATCAGATTGACTTCTCACTGATGAACCAGGGCCAGAATGGCATCCAGAATGTTGACTTCACCATTGAAGTGGGCGGCGAGACGGCTGAATACCATGTCAACCTTTCGCCCGCCGTGGCTGGCTATTATGGCCGCCTCTACGCCCTGACGGCCAATCTGCCGATGGTGGCCGAGATGGGAAGCTATCCCATCAACGTCGAAGTGACGCGCGTCAACGGCCAGCCCAATGGCAGCGCCACACCGACGGGCACGGGCTTTGCCAAGTTCTACAACACGCTGCCCGTGAAGCGCCCTGTCGCAGAGGAATACACTGGACTCTGGTGCGGCTGGTGCCCGCGCGGTTTCGTCGGCATGGAGCGCATGGCCGAGAAGTATGGCAATGATTTCGTAGGCATCTGCTTCCACAACGGAGACGCTATGGAAATTATGTCGTCGTCAGCCTTCCCTGTCTCTATTTCCGGCTACCCCTCTGCCGATATTGACCGCAGCATTGTCATTGACCCCAACCTGTACGACTTGGAATACGCATGGTCGTGGTATCGGGAGCAGTTTGCACCATTGGCCATCGACGTTGAATCGCAGCTCGACGGCGACAACCTCGACGTGACGGCCTATGTCGTGTCGCCACTGGATATGGACAACGAGAACTATGAGCTCTCCTTCGTCCTCACACAGAGCGGCATGCAGAACAGCAGCTGGGTGCAGTCCAACTACTACGGCGGGCTCGATGACTTAAAGGACGGTGTCATGGACTGGTTCTGCGATCAGGGCACTTCTGTCACAGGCCTTGTCTATAACGATGTCATCATCGCATGGTCGGGCCGTGCAGGCATCGAGGGCTCGCTGCCTGAGCATTTCGACGGCGACGTGACTTTCAAGTACACTTATACATTCGAGCTCGACAAGGCCGTGAACACCAGCGGCAGCAAACTCGTTCAGGATAAATCGAAACTGAAGGGCATCGCGCTCGTCATTGACAAGACTACTGGTGAAATTGTCAATGCCAATCAGGCGTTTGCCGGCACTTCAACCGTCACCGGCATCGACCAAAGAGCCGCGAGTCAGGACGAACTGGTCGTGAATACGCTGTTCTTCGACCTGCAAGGCCGTCGGGTGCTGAATCCCTTGTCGGGCAGCTTGCTTGTCAAGTCAGAGACCCTTCGCAATGGACAGGTGCGTACGCGGAAGATTTTTTATTAAACATATTTCAATAATAACCCTTATAAATCGGTTCCGTCCATTTTAAAAACGGTGCTTCTTGAAAGTAAAATACCCCTATATTACCTTCGAGAAGCACCGCGTATTTCTCTGCCCCCACGTTAATCTTCGAAAAATGTTCGTTAGTTACGCCTTTTTTTCGTAACTTTGCACCCAAATTGCAAACGACATGGGAAATTTAGTAGCGATCGTGGGGCGCCCCAACGTGGGGAAGTCCACCTTATTTAACAGACTGACAAAGAGTCGCCAGGCTATCGTGAGCGACGAGGCCGGCACGACGCGCGACCGCCAGTACGGCAAGTGCGAGTGGAACGGCCGCGAGTTCTCGGTCGTCGACACCGGCGGCTGGGTGGTCAACTCTGACGATATCTTCGAGGAGGAAATCCGCAAGCAGGTCATCATTGCCACTGAGGAGGCCGACCTGGTGCTGTTCCTCTGCGACATTAAGAACGGTGTCACCGACTGGGATCAGGACGTGGCACAGATACTGCGCCGCTCGAAGCTGCCCACGGTCCTCGTGGCTAACAAGGCCGATGATAATAAAGACCTCTACGGACAGTACGATTTCTATAAACTCGGCCTCGGCGATCCTTTCTGCATCAGCGCCGCCACGGGCTCGGGCACGGGCGACCTGCTTGACCACATCCTCGCGACGCTGCCAGAGAAGAAGGAGGATGGCCTGGAAGAAGGCATACCGCGCTTCGCCGTCGTTGGCCGTCCGAACGCAGGCAAGTCGAGCATCATCAACGCCTTTATCGGCGAGGACCGCCACATCGTGACCGAGATTGCCGGCACGACGCGCGATTCTATCTACACTCGTTACGATAAGTTTGGCTTCGACTTCTATCTGGTCGACACGGCTGGCATACGCCGCAAGAACAAGGTGACCGAGGACCTGGAGTTCTACTCCGTCATGCGCTCCATCCGTGCCATCGAGAACTCCGACGTCTGCATCCTCATGATCGATGCCACCCGCGGCATTGAGGCTCAGGACATGAACATCTTCCAGCTGATTCAGAAGAACTCGAAGTCGCTGGTCGTCGTCGTGAACAAGTGGGATTTGGTCGAGGATAAGTCGCAGGCCGTCATCTCGACGTTCGAGGATGCTATCCGCGAGCGCATGGCCCCCTTCCGCGATTTTCCCATCATCTTCGCCTCGGCACTGACCAAGCAGCGCATCTTCAAGGTGCTCGAGACGGCCAAGCAGGTCTATCTGAACCGCAAAATCAAGATTGGTACCAGCAAGCTCAACGAGGTGATGCTGCCGCTCATCGAGGCAACGCCGCCGCCATCAATTAAAGGCAAGTATATCAAGATCAAATATGTCTCGCAGGTGCCCGACACGCAGATTCCGACGTTCATCTTCTACGCCAACCTGCCGCAGTATGTCAAGGAGCCCTACAAGCGCTTTCTCGAGAACAAGATTCGCGAGAACTGGACTCTCACGGGCTCGCCCATCAACGTGTTTGTGAGGCAGAAGTAAAAGGGCCCACCCCCTAACCCCTCCCCAGAGAGGGGAGTTTTAAAGATTAGAAATAAATGTTTATGCGGTCAGTGGTAAAGAGAGCACGTATTCTTTTGTTATGGCTCATCAGTATCTTAGCCCCCCTCCCTTGGGGAGGGATTGGAGGTGGGCTCTGCTCCTGTTCCTCCCGCACCGACCTGGAGCGGGCGCAGGAGGGCGCCATGACGGCTGCGCAGGTCTATTACCAGCGGCTGGCCGACGGCCATTGCGTGAACTTCCTCGACGGAAAGGCAGGCGCTGAGAGTCTGCCGCAGGGCTATCGCGAGCAACTCATGGCCTGCTATAAACAGTTTGTGGCCCAGCAGGAGCGCGCCCGCGGGGGGATTGACGACGTCAGAGCCACGCGAGCCGAGATGGACTCGGCGGCCAGCGTGATGCAGGTGTTCCTGATGCTCAGCTACGGCGACAGCACCCGCGAGGAAATCGTCGTCCCGATGGTGGCCTATCACGGTGCATGGCTGATGAAATAACTAAATAATTTTAAATCCTCGCGTTGTTTCATATCTTTTTCGTACCTTTGCACCCAATTATTCGAATAATTCATTAAAATATGGCACAAGAAGACGTTTTCAAGAAGATTGTATCGCATTGCAAGGAGTATGGCTACGTGTTTCCTTCGAGCGATATCTACGACGGACTGGGCGCAGTCTACGATTACGGCCAGATGGGCGTAGAGTTGAAGAATAACATTAAGGAGTACTGGTGGAAGTCGATGGTGCTGCTCCACGAGAATATCGTGGGCATCGACAGTGCTATCTTCATGCACCCCACCATCTGGAAGGCTTCGGGCCACGTCGATGCGTTCAATGACCCGCTCATCGACAACCGCGACTCGAAGAAGCGCTATCGTGCCGATGTGCTCATCGAAGACCAGATTGCCAAGTACGACGAGAAGATTCAGAAGGAAGTCGAGAAGGCCCGCAAGCGTTTTGGCGAGTCGTTCGACGAAAAGAAATATCTTGAGACATCGCCCCGCGTGGCCGAGACGAAGCAGAAGCGCGACGCGCTGCATGCCCGCTATGCCGCTGCCATGCAGGGCCCGGACCTGGAGGAACTGAAGCAGATCATCCTCGACGAGGAGATTGTATGCCCCATCAGCGGCACCCGCAACTGGACCGACGTACGTCAGTTCAACCTGATGTTCTCGACAGAGATGGGCTCCACGGCCGACGGTTCGATGAAGATTTATCTGCGTCCCGAGACGGCTCAGGGCATCTTCGTGAACTACCTGAATGTGCAGAAGACCGGTCGCATGAAGATTCCCTTCGGAATAGCCCAGATTGGCAAGGCTTTCCGCAACGAGATTGTCGCCCGCCAGTTCATCTTCCGCATGCGTGAGTTTGAGCAGATGGAGATGCAGTTCTTCGTGCAGCCGGGAACGGAGCTGGAGTGGTTCCAGAAGTGGAAGGAGACGCGCATGAAGTGGCACCAGAACCTGGGCTTCGGTGCTGAGAACTATCGTTTCCACGACCATGACAAGTTGGCCCACTACGCCAACGCCGCCACCGACATCGAGTTCCACATGCCGTTCGGCTTCAAGGAGGTCGAGGGCATCCACTCGCGCACCAATTTCGACCTGTCGCAGCATGAGAAGTACAGTGGCAAGTCGATCAAATACTTCGACCCGATGACCAATGAGTCGTACACGCCGTTTGTCATCGAGACCTCCATCGGTGTCGACCGCATGTTCCTTTCGATCATGTGCCACTCGTTCGAGGAGGAGAAACTCGAGAACGGCGAGACCCGCGTGGTGCTGAAGTTGCCCGCAGCCCTGGCTCCAGTGAAGCTGGCCGTCATGCCGTTGGTGAAGAAGGACGGACTGCCCGAGAAGGCCCGCGAAATCATCGACGCGCTGAAGTTCCACTTCAACTGCCAGTACGACGAGAAGGACTCCATCGGCAAGCGCTACCGCCGTCAGGATGCCATTGGCACACCCTATTGCGTCACCGTCGACCACGACACGCTTCAGGACGGCTGCGTCACCCTCCGTTTCCGTGACACCATGCAGCAAGAGCGCGTCCGCATCGAGGATCTCGCCGGCATCATCGAGGACAAGGTGAGCATCACCTCGCTGCTGAAGAAACTTTAAAAGGTAAAAAAAGGCTGCGCCGTGTGTGCGCCAATTGAAAGGTTTTATTCTATGATGACAATGTTATTAAAACATCAGCACTTCGCAACGGTCAGGTCACTAAGCCGCATGGCTTTTTTACCTTTTTACCTTTTACCTTTTTTTCTTTTCCTGACAGTCTCCTGTTCTGAGAGCGACGACGACGAGGGCGAGTTCGCCAACTGGCAACAGCGCAACGAGCAGTTCTTCGCCTCGCTTGAGGATTCGTTGAAGGCTCACCCGACGGCCTGGCTGAAATACAAGAGCTTCACGCTCGACGAGGCCAGTGAGGGCAAGTCGACCGACTACATCTATGCTAAAGTTGTTGAGGCGGGTGACGGCCTGGACAGCCCGATGTACACCGACTCGGTGCGTGTCAGCTATCAGGGCCGGCTGATTCCATCGGCTACGTTCCCTGAGGGCTATCCCTTCGACGGGACGGTCTATGGCAAGTACAGCAGCATGACCAATGCCAATGCACGTCAGAGTCTGGCCAGCATGATCGACGGCTACACTACGGCCCTGCTCCACATGCACCGCGGCGACCATTGGCGCATCTATATTCCCAGCGATCTGGCCTATGGCGACAGCGGCAACGACGGAGGTTCGATTCCAGGCTATAGCGTCGTCATCTTCGACCTGACCCTCATCGACTTCAGTCCTGCAGGTGAAGCCATGCCGGCTTGGAGCTCGCGCCGGCGTTAGTCTGCTGCTCCATGTCGCGCCGCGAGCGCGACTTCGTGACGAGCATGACGCCCGAAAAAACTAATATGACGGTCAGGACGTGTGTCCACTTCAGGACACCGAGGCCACCCAGAACAGAACGGCACCGCCCATGATGCGCAACATCACCATCGAGGGCCCGTCGAGCCCATGCGTCATGGCGTCCTTGCCCAGCGGAGCCATCAGTCCTCAGATGGCGCAGGCCGCAAACATCGACAGGTGGGCCTGAAGAGGCTTATTATTGTTCATTTTTTCTTTTCTTTTCTTAATTCGGCCGCAAAAGTACACATTATTTCGGAAATAATTCTTATATTTGCAAAAGAAAAAATAAACGACAGGCTTATGCAGAAATTCGCAGATTACATCCGTCGCATCGAGATTGATTCGCTTTGGAGCGGCAAGAAACACATCGTCTGGAAGCTTGACCCGAGGGTCAACATATTGAGCGGCATCAACGGCCAGGGCAAGTCCACTATTATAAATAAGGTTGTGAAGGGCCTCTCGGCCGGTGGCGAGTTCCCCAGCCACATGCTAAAGGGCGTCCGTCTCGACGTTTATCCCGAGGACGCCCGTTGGATTCGCTACGACATGATCCGGTCGCTCGACTCCAGCTTGGCGCAGGTGATGGCCGATGAAGACAACGGCTTGCGACAGGTGCTGCCCGTCATCAAGAGTGGGGGAGGCTCGCTACTCGACTTCCAGCTCTATCAACTGCAGCGCAAATACCTTGACTATCAGGTGAATATCGGCAACCGCATCATTGCCGAGCTGCAGGCTGGGCGTGCCGACGCTGCCAGTCAGCTCTCGCAGAAGAAGACCCGCTTCCAGGACATCGTCGACGAACTGTTCAGCGAGACCGGCAAGCACATCGTCCGCACCGAGAACGAAATCCGTTTCACCCAGATAGGCGAGACACTCATGCCCTATCAGCTCTCGAGCGGCGAGAAGCAGATGCTGGCCATCCTACTGACCGTGCTCGTCGAGGACGACCAGCCCTACGTGCTCTTCATGGACGAGCCCGAGGTCTCGCTCCACATTGAATGGCAGAAACGGCTCATTGACCTCATCATGGAGCTCAACCCCAACGTGCAGATTATCCTGACCACCCACTCGCCCGCCGTCATCATGAACGGATGGGTCGACCGAGTGACGGAAGTCTCTGATATTGAAATTAAAAATTAATAATTAAAAATTATGATTACCAAGTATAAAATGAATAATTAAAAATGAAAAATTATGATTTCCTGATTATCAGAAACGCTGGGTTGAAGGCTTTCTTGCTGCCCTAAGCAGATGCTTGCCAGGAAGCAGCAAAAGTAATCATAATTTTAAATTCTTAATTTTTAATTTAAAATTTATGAGCAATCGGCTTAAAGAAAACATCAACAGCCAGTACGTCGAGGCGGCCAATGCCCTGCGCGGCAAGAACGCCCGGCGCCGCATCGTGGCCTACGTCGAGAGCTACGACGACATCTACTTCTGGCGAACGGTGCTCTCGCGCTTCGAAGACGACCGCCGCTACTTCGAGGTGATGCTGCCCTCGAAGACTGACCTGACGCGAGGCAAAAAGTCGGTGCTGATGAATTTCGTGGAAGACCGCATCGGCCCCGACATGATTGCCTGCGTCGACGCCGACTACGACTTCCTCCTGCAGGGCGCTACTGCCCAGTCGCGCCGCGTGCTCGAGAGCCCCTACGTCTTCCATACCTACGTCTATGCCATTGAGAACTATCAGTGCTATGCCCCCTCGCTCCACGACGTCTGCGTCGCCGTGACCCTCAACGATCACCGCATCTTCGACTTCCGCGAATACTTCCGGCAGTACAGCGAAGCCTGCTTCCCACTCTTCGTTTGGTCTGTCTGGGCCTATCGCACTGGCAACCACGGCCGCTTCTCGCTCTCCGATTTCAACCGCACGACCGATCCCGGGGGCTTCACCGTCCAGGAGCCCGAAAAGTCGCTGGCCAACATCCGCCGCAAGGTGCAGAACAAGATCCGCGAGCTACAGCGCCTCTTCCCCGACAGCAAGGAGGCCTACCTCGCCCTGAAGAACGAGCTGAAGCAGCTGGGTGTCACGTCGCAGACCACCTATCTTTACATGCAGGGCCACCACCTGTTCGACACTGTCGTGGCGCCGATCCTCACGAAGGTATGCCGCCAGCTGCAGCAGGAACGGCAGCAGGAAATCTATCACTCCGAGGCCCACCGTACCCAGAAGCGTAACGAGCTCTCATGCTACGAGAACTCGCGCCAGGACATCAAGACGATGCTCAAGAAGAACACCGGTTACCAGCAGTCGGACTGCTTCCTCCAGTTGCTGTCCGACGTCGAGTGCTACATCAACGGCAACGCCGCAAAACCGCAGCAAGACACGCTCGAAAAAGCTTAATTTTGTCAATAAAATTCCGAATCATTTTCTCTGATTTTGTAATCCATTGATAATCAATAGTATATATACGCGTCAAAAAAGAAGCGGTGCTTTTCGATGAGAGAAGTGCCGCTTTTCGCATCGAGAAGTGCCGCTTTTTGCCCTGAAAAGTGCCGTTTCTTTTCTCCGTGATAATGCTTTTGTTAAGAAAAATGACAGTTGCGACGACCCCTCTGCAGAAATTTCTTCTGAATAACTTTGGCCGTTCGGGATATTTTGAGTAATTTTGCCGACATGAAGCAAGAGGAAAGCATTCAGTTGCTGGAGCAGCATGGGGTGAAGCCGACGGCCAACCGCATCGTGGTGGTCCGCGCGCTGGCTGAGGCTGGGCGGCCGATGACGCTCGCCGAATTGGAATACCAGATTCTGTCGATTGATAAGTCTGGTGTGTTCAGGGCTTTGACCCTTTTTCGCGAGCACCATCTGGTGCATGCCATCGAGGACGGCAGCGGTGCCCTGCGCTATGAACTCTGCCACAGCCACAGCCATGAAGCCGACGACGACCTGCATGTCCACTTTTTCTGCGAGCGTTGTCAGCGCACGTATTGCCTCGACGCGACGCCCATCCCGCAGGTGCCCGTCCCGCCGGGCTTCACCGTGGCTTCGGCCAACTATATTATCAAGGGTGTCTGCCCGCATTGCAGGCAGTAATAGGTTAAAATCATTAAAAGAATTTGCATGGAAATGGAAATATTTGTACCTTTGCGTTTCCTAACTTTATAAATTATCAATAATAATGAACGAAAACGAACAGAAGCAGCATGGTCTGCAGATAGAACTGACGCCCGACAAAGCTCAGGGCGAGTATTCCAACTTTGCCATCATCACCCACTCCTCATCGGAGTTCATCGTCGACTTCGCCCGCATGCTGCCCGGCCTGCAGAAGGCTCAGGTGCGCAGCCGCGTTATCCTGGCTCCCGAGCATGCCAAGCGTCTGCTGGCCGCTCTGCAGGAGAACATCATGCGCTATGAGCGCTCGTTCGGCCAGATCAAGATGCCTCAGGCCCAGCAGGGTGGCACCATCGCTCCGTTCAAGGTGAGTAAGGGCGAGGCATGAACCGTCATCATCCGTTCCGTAAGATGACACGGAAGGGAATTTTGTGGGTTTAATTATTCTTAAAAGTCTTATACTTTGTTAAATTTTGCAAGGTGTAAGATTTTTCTCTGTTTATATATTAGGTGAATTCGGGAAAAATGTGTACCTTTGCAGCCCGAAATACGCCTTTTGCAAGAAGGGTGTGTTGTCTGATGTTGAATATACACAATAATATATATATAAATAATAAAAGTAAAAGTAATTATGCCTACAATTTCACAATTGGTTCGCAAAGGCAGAAAGGTAATCGTCGACAAGTCGAAGTCGCCTGCTCTGGACAACTGTCCTCAGCGTCGTGGCGTCTGCGTGCGTGTCTACACGACGACTCCTAAGAAGCCTAATTCGGCAATGCGTAAAGTTGCCCGTGTTCGTTTGACTAACCAGAAGGAAGTCAACAGTTACATCCCCGGTGAGGGCCACAACCTGCAGGAGCACTCGATCGTGCTCGTCCGCGGTGGTCGTGTGAAGGACCTTCCCGGTGTACGCTATCACATCGTGCGTGGCACGCTCGACACCGCTGGCGTGGCTAACCGCCTGCAGCGCCGTTCGAAGTATGGTGCAAAGCGCCCGAAGTCCGCAAAGAAAAAGTAAGAAGAGCGGCGTGAGTTTCTGAGTTCTTAGGTTTGTGGGTCGGCTCGGTGATGAGTAGACTCAGAACGCGGGAGAGGCTCAGTAGAACTCAGGAACTCAGAAACTTGCAAAACTCAGAAACTTTCAAGAGAAAAGACAACTGTTTTGCTGGCAAAATTCTTATAAAAGGTTGAGTAAATGTCCGGGAGTGGACATTGAAGACGCAGACAAAGAACAGCCCCAAGCAGAATTTAAATCAACAAAAGCAAAAAAATGAGAAAAGCAAAACCCAAGAAGCGCGTGATCCTGCCGGATCCCGTCTTCAACGACCAGAAGGTCTCGAAGTTTGTGAATCACTTGATGTACGACGGCAAGAAGTCGAAATCGTATGAGATTTTCTACAACTCGCTCGACATCGTGAAGAACCGCATGAAGGACGCTGAGAAGACTCCGTTAGAGATCTGGAAGCAGGCCCTTGACAACATCACCCCGCAGGTGGAGGTGAAGAGCCGCCGTATCGGTGGTGCCACTTTTCAGGTGCCTACCGAAATCCGTCCCGACCGCAAGGAGAGTGTCTCGATGAAGAACATGATTTCGTTTGCCCGCAAGCGCAGTGGCAAGTCGATGGCTGAGAAGCTCGCTGCAGAGATCATGGACGCCTTCAACAATCAGGGTGGTGCCTTCAAGCGTAAGGAGGACATGCACCGTATGGCCGAGGCCAACCGCGCCTTCGCCCACTTCCGTTTCTAAGCCGTGAGGCAAACCTCGGAAACGGACAGGTAAAAAGATTAACGCATAGGATAATAAAGAGAGAAAGTAACAACAACGATGGCAAAACAAGATTTGCAATTGACACGCAATATCGGCATCATGGCTCACATTGACGCCGGTAAGACAACTACTTCGGAACGCATCCTCTTCTATACGGGTAAGACCCACAAGATCGGTGAGGTGCACGACGGTGCAGCCACCATGGACTGGATGGCTCAGGAGCAGGAGCGTGGCATCACCATCACATCGGCAGCTACAACCTGCTATTGGGAGTGGAACAGCAACAAATACAAGATTAACCTCATTGATACCCCGGGACACGTCGACTTCACCGCTGAGGTGGAGCGTTCGCTGCGCGTGCTTGACGGCGCCGTGGCTACTTATTCAGCTGCCGACGGCGTGCAGCCTCAGTCGGAGACCGTCTGGCGCCAGGCTGACAAGTACAATGTTCCCCGTATCGGCTATGTGAACAAGATGGACCGTTCGGGTGCCGACTTCTTCGAGACCGTGCAGCAGATGCGCGACATCCTCGGAGCCAACCCCGTGGTGATCCAGGTGCCTATTGGCGCTGAGGAGAACTTCAAGGGCGTGGTCGACCTCATCAAGATGAAGGCTATCCTGTGGCACGACGAGACGATGGGTGCTGAATACGACATCGAGGATATCCCGTCTGACCTTATCGACGAGTGCGACGAGTGGCGCAACAAGCTGCTCGAGGCCGCCGCTGAGTACGACGAGGCCCTCATGGAGAAGTATTTCGACGACCCCGCAAGCATCACTGAGGCAGAACTGATTGCCGCCATCCGTAAGGGTACGATCTCTATGGCCTGCACCCCGATGGTGTGCGGTTCGTCCTACAAGAACAAGGGCGTACAGCCGTTGCTCGACTATGTTTGCGCATTCCTTCCCGCTCCTGTTGACACGGAGGCCGTCATTGGCACCAACCCCAACACCGACGAGGAAGAAGGTCGCAAGCCCACTGAGGACGAGCCCACCGCAGCCCTGGCATTCAAGATTGCCACCGACCCCTATATGGGTCGTCTGGTCTTCTTCCGTGTCTATTCGGGTTCAGTCAAGGCCGGTTCCTATGTGTTTAATCCCCGTTCTGGCAAGAAGGAGCGCATCAGCCGTCTGTTCCAGATGAACTCCAACAAGGAGATTCCCATGGACTCAATCGACGCTGGCGACATCGGTGCAGGTGTAGGCTTCAAGGACATCCGCACGGGCGATACCCTCTGCGATGAGGAGAAGCCCATCGTGCTGGAGTCGATGACCTTCCCCGATACGGTGATCTCGATTGCCGTTGAGCCGAAGTCGCAGGCCGACATCGCCAAACTTGACAACGGACTGGCAAAGCTGGCCGAGGAAGACCCCACGTTCACCGTCCGCACCGACGAGCAGTCGGGCCAGACCATCATCAGTGGCATGGGTGAGCTCCACCTCGACATCATCATCGATCGTCTGAAGCGTGAGTTCAAGGTCGAGTGCAACCAGGGCAAGCCACAGGTGAACTACAAAGAGGCCATCACCAAGACCGTCGAAATCGACGAGACCTACAAGAAGCAGACCGGTGGTCGCGGTAAATATGCCAAGATGCTGGTGCAGGTGGGTCCGGTCGATGACGACTGGAATGTCAAGGAGAACGGCGGCCTGCAGTTCGTCAACGACGTCAAGGGCGGCAACATCCCCAAGGAGTTCATTCCCTCGATTCAGAAAGGCTTCGAGGCTGCCATGAAGAATGGCGTCCTCGGTGGCTATCCGCTCGATTCGCTGAAGGTTGTCGTCGTCGACGGTGCTTACCATCCTGTCGACTCCGATCAGTTGTCGTTCGAGATTGCTGCCCAGATGGCCTACAAGGAGGCTTGTGCCAAGGCCAAGCCCGTGCTGATGGAGCCCATCATGAAGCTCGAGGTGGTGACGCCCGAAGAGAACATGGGCGACGTGATTGGCGACCTCAACAAGCGTCGCGGTCAGGTCGAGGGCATGGACGAGGCACGCTCCGGCGCCCGCGTCATCAAGGCCCAGGTGCCCCTGTCGGAGATGTTCGGTTACGTGACGGCACTCCGTACGATTACCTCCGGTCGCGCCACCAGCTCGATGGAATATGATCACCACGCTCCGCTCACCAGTTCGATTGCCAAGGCCGTCCTCGAGGAAGTGAAGGGTCGCTCAGATCTCGTTTAATAAAGCAAATAGAAAAAGGATTGTGCCGCTGAGCAAATGACTCTTTAGCGGCACCTCCTCAAAAAGTTAAATAATATAATAATTAAACATTAAAGAAATGAGTCAGAAAATTCGTATTAAGCTGAAGAGCTACGACCACAAATTGGTCGACAAGTCAGCAGAGAAGATTGTGAAGGCCGTCAAGGCTACTGGTGCTGTCATCAGCGGTCCTATCCCCCTTCCCACCCACAAGCGTATCTACACCGTCAACCGCTCGACCTTCGTCAACAAGAAGGCCCGTGAGCAGTTCCAGCTGAGCGACTACAAGCGCCTCATCGACATCTACTCGTCGACAGCCAAGACCGTCGATGCCCTGATGAAGCTCGAACTCCCCAGCGGCGTGGAGGTTGAAATCAAGGTATAGTATCATCCCCTTTAGAAATTATCATAGCGTTCATCACGGGTCAGCCTTGATGAGCGCTTTTTTATGTTTTTACGGAAAACATCCGTCCTATGCCGGTTTTTCCCCGGTATTGACGGTTGTGAAACGTGATGGATAATAATTGAGACGTACTCAAAAGCGGAGTAGCGGATAAATGGCTATCTTTGCACCTGGTAAGCGAGGGGGTGACGGCGTTTCCTTCTCTTTATCCCGACCACATCGTAAATGTTTCAGTAAATGAATAAGCGAATTGGATTTTCTGTGAGCCTGTGGCGGCTTTGCTCCCTGTTGGTGATCGTACCGGCCTTTGTCTGGGCACAGCAGCTGCAGCCAAGTGTGGAGCACGGCTTTTATGACCATCCTTTCACTTTGTCGCTAACAGGTGGCGAGGGTTTTACGGTGCGTTATACCCTCGATGGCTCTGAACCCACAGCGCGGAGTGAGGTCTACGGTGCTCCGCTGACCGTCAGCGGCACCACCATCCTCCGGGCTTCAGCCTTTGATGGCGAGAAAAGGACCGGTGACATCCTGACCGCCACCTATATCTTTGTCGACGATGTGCTCAGCCAGTCGAACACGCCCGCGGGCTATCCGCAGCAGTGGGGGGAGTATACCCAGATTAGGGGCACGGCAATTGCTGACTATGAGATGGATCCCGAGATGACTTCAGACCCGCTGTTGCGACCTAAGATTGCCGACGGGTTGAAAAGCCTGGCGGTGGTGAGCATCGTCACCGACAAGGATAACCTTTTCAGCCACGACAATGATCCCGACAAAGGGGGCATTTATATTTTCACAGGACCGCCGGTGGGTGATGCCACCGGGCATGGGTGGACACGTCCGGCAAGTTTGGAAATCTTCGGGCAGGGGCACGACGACATGCCTCTGGACGTGACGGTAGGGTGTGGCCTGCGTCTGCATGGAGGACATGGTCGACTTGCAGAGAAGAATCCCAAGCATTCCTTCCGTCTGGTGTTCAAGGAGCAATATGGTCCGAAGACGCTGAAATACCCGCTGTTCGGGCCCGACGAGCCCGACAAGTACGACCAGTTGGTGCTGCGCTGCCATTTCGGCAACGCATGGCAGCACTGGGCTGAAGGCAACCGCCAGAAGGCCCAATACACTCGTGACGTGTGGGCCCGACGCATGCAGCGGCGCCTCGGTCGCACCAGCGTCAATGCGCTCTACGTCAACCTCTTCCTCAACGGCATGTACTGGGGGCTCTATAACCTGGCCGAGCGCGTTGACGACCAGTATGGCAAGGACCATCTGGGCGGCAAGAAGGAGGACATCGACGTGGTGAAGATTGAGGAGGACGGCGGCAACCATCTGGAAGCAGCCGAAGGGACACTCGATGCTTGGCAGACGATGGTGTCGCTGTGCCGAGTGGTGGGAGGCACGGCAAGCCCCGACATCACTCCCGACGAGGCCTATACCCAGCTGCAGGACTCGCTGCTCGACATCGACGCGTTCATCGACTATATGCTCATCAATCAGTATGGTGGCAATACCGACTGGGACCACCACAACTGGTATGCCCTTCGCCGGCATGGAGACGACAGCCAGGGATTCCGTTTCCTCTGCTGGGACTCGGAGATTATCATGGAGAGCGAGCGCGAGAATGTGCTGTCGAAGAACAACGGTAGCGCCTTCCCCACAGGCATCTTCCAGAATCTGCTCCACAACGATGACTTTGCCCACCGCTATGTCAGGCGCGCCAAGGAATTGCTTGCCGACGATGGCGCCCTGGGACAGGCGTCGGTCGTCGAGGTGTGGGACAGTCTCTATCTGACCATCAGCAAGGCCCTCTACGCTGAGGCTGCACGATGGGGCGACTACCGGCGCGACGTCCACCCCTGGCAGTCAAAGGGCAAGCTTTACACCGTCGACGATACCTATATGGCCGAGCGCAACCGCCTGCTCACGCAGTATTTTCCCTACCGCTCTGACTATGTGCTGCAAAGCATCCTGAACTATGTCGACATCGACGACTTCGAGCTGCCCGACGGCTGGCAACCTCTTGTGGCCACAATGTTCCATGAGTGGGACGGCGCGGGTGCCAATGCCAATCCGGAGGACAAGACCGTCAGCGTGGCGTGGCACTTTGGCGTCGAACTGCAAGGCGGAGAGACCGTGGCAGGTTTTCCCGGCGTCGATCACAATCAGTTTGCCGACCTCTCTGGCTATGAGCGGCTGATGCTGTGCGGCAATGGCGGCGGACTGCGCATCCTGACCAACCGACTCGTGGCTCATGGCGAATGGAAGCAGATCGTCGTGAACTTCAATGAAAGCGACCCCTACTGGGATGCGGACTTACAGGCCATCGTCGTGCCCCTCGATGAATTCAGGACGATGAAGACCACCAGCAACAACCAGCGCAGCGACAACTTCGTCCACCTGCATGCGTTGAAAGTGGACTGGAGTAGCACCTGCAATGTCCGCGGAGCCTATCTCCTGCCTTCTGATGACCAGCTGCATATCGAAGATGTCGGGCGCACGACAGCCGGGCACACCCGTTACTACAACCTGCAAGGCCAGCCCGTGGACCGCCCCGTGCGGGGACTGTACATCAAAGATGGAAGGAAATATGTTGTGAAATGATGCGGGTCTGACAACCCATATTGGATTTTTGTCCTACGGGCGCGGACGGTTCCCCGAATTTAGACCGTTATATGATAAAAGTGTGTGATTTTTTTGGCAGTTCGCACACTTTTTTGTAATTTTGCGGGCAATCAATCTGACCTCATTATGAAGAAAATAATACCGGTTGTTCGCTTGTTGTTGATTGCATTGTTATGGACAGGCCTCTTTACGGTTTGCACCAAATCGCGTCCGAAGTATGTGATCGGTGTCAGCCAGTGTTCACAGGATATCTGGCGCGACAAGCTGAACCGCGAACTGCAGGTGGGCACCTACTTCCACGACGGTGTCGAGCTGCGCTTTACCTCGGCCGACGACAGCGATGAGCGGCAAATCGGGCAGATCGACCAGTTTGTCAGCGACGGCATAGACCTGCTTATCGTGGCGCCCAACCAGGTGGCCACGGTGACGCCGGCCATCGACCGCGCCTTCGACCGCGGTATTCCCGTCATCGTGTTCGACCGCAAGACTAACACGGAGAAATTCACCGCCTATATCGGTGCCGACAACCGCGAGATGGGACGCATGATGGGTAAGTACGTGGCTGCGCAGCTGAAGGGTAGGGGACAGGTGCTCGAAATCATGGGGCTCCACGGCTCATCGCCGGCTATCGAGCGCCACGAGGGTTTTGTGGAAGTGCTGCACAACTATCCCGACATCCATCTCGCCGCCTCCCTGCAGGGCGACTGGACTGAGGAAAGTGGCTACGAGGCAGTGCGCCATTACGACGGCGACCTCTCGGCCATCGACTATGTCTTCGGACAGAACGACCGCATGGCCATGGGTGCTCGCCGGGCGTTTGAGGGTGCCGGACAGTCGGCGCTCTTCTGCGGCATCGACGGACTGCCCGGCGAGGGTGGCGGCATCGAACTCGTCCGCGACTCGCTGCTGACGGCCTCCTGTATCTATCCCACCCACGGCGACGAGGTGCTCCAGCTGGCCATCGACATCCTGGAGGGCCGCTCATTTGAACGCGAAGGCAGTCTGGCCACCGCCCTTGTTACACCCGACAATGCCAACGTGCTGCTGATGCAGAGCGACGAGATGGAGCGCCAGGCCACCTACCTCGACCAGCTGCATGAGCAGTCGGCAGGCTATCTGGAGCAGCTGAACGCCCAGCGCACTATCACGCTGCTTGTGCTGTGCGGCGTGGGCCTGCTACTGCTGACCATTGTCCTGTTCTACCTTTATCACCGCGGAAAGACCGATATTCAGCGCGAGCGTGTGGTTAACAATCTGTGGAATCAGGAGGCCTCAGACTCTTCGGAGTCTTCCTCTGCTTCCGGCATGACCTTCATCACACGCTTCAAGGAGGTCGTCGAGGCGCGTCTTTCCGACAGCGAACTCAGTGTAGAGGATCTGGCGTCCGACATGAACCTCTCTCGCGTGCAATTATATAGAAAGGTGAAACAATTGGCTGGCGTCTCGCCCGTCGAGCTGCTCCGCACGGCTCGCCTCAACCGCGGCTATCAGCTGCTGATCACCACCGACAAGACCATCTCCGAGGTGGCCTACGCCGTCGGTTTCACCGCCCCGAGCTATTTCACCAAATGCTTCAAGGACGAATTCGGCAAGAGCCCAACCGACATAAAACAATAATAAAAATCGTTCGTCTTCGAGTAAAAATGTTACAAAGAAACAATTTTTGACCGTGATGAACGATTTTTTCACTCTCCATACCACGAATAGCACTACCTTTGCGGCATAATTTTTTTTACTAACCGCAAAGATTTATGAAACAAACAAAGAGAATCCTACTGAGCCTTGTGCTCGCGTTTGTAGCGACACTAATGTACGCGCAAACAGAAATTATCGGCACGGTAGTCGACCCGACGGGCGAGACTATCATTGGTGCCACGGTGATGGAGAAGGGCACCTCGAACGGCACAGTGACCGACTTCGACGGCAACTTCAAACTGAAGGTGCAGCCCGGTGCCACACTGGTCTTCACCTACATCGGCTTCGAGAAGCAGGAACAGATTGCCAAGCAGGGTATGAAGGTCGTGCTGAACGACAATGCCAAGGAGCTGTCCGAGGTTGTGGTGACGGGTTACCAGGTGCAGCGCAAGGCCGACCTGACCGGTTCAGTGGCCGTCGTGAAGACCGACGAGCTGAAGACATCGAGCGACACCGACCCCATGCGCGCCCTGCAGGGTAAGGTTCCCGGCATGACAATCACGTCGAACGGCTCGCCCGTAGGTGCAGGTACGGTGCGCATCCGTGGTATCGGTTCGTTCAACTCGTCGCAGGATCCCCTCTTCATCATTGACGGTGTGCCCACGACAACCAACCTGAACACATTGAACATGAATGATATTGAGTCGATGCAGGTGTTGAAGGACGCCGCCTCGGCCTCTATCTATGGTAGTCGGGCTGCTAACGGTGTTATCATTATCACTACACGCAGCGGAAAGAAGGGCGACAAGGTGAAGGTGGACTTCTCGGCCAACCTGACCGCCCAGGTCTATAACTCGCAGTCGATGATGAAACTGGCCAACTCGGCCGAGTATGCAACTTCGATGGCCCAGGCCGCCATGAACGACGGACTGGATCCGGAGCAGTATGCCAACAACTACGGTCTGACGCTCAACGCCACGGCAGGCACACCCATCCAGGCTTACGACCCCGCCACGGGTCAGATGCGCTCATTCACCGTGAACGGCCTCTACGACGGTTATGTGAACGCGAAACGCACAATGCGCTACAGCGACACCGACTGGCTCGACGAGATCAGCCGCACAGGCTTCGCCCAGAGTTACGACTTGAGCATCTCGAACGCCACCGAGAAGTCGTCGGCACTGGTCAGCTTCGGCTATAAAAACAACAACGGTATCCTGAAGTACACCGACTTCGAGAGCTTCTCGGGCCGCATTAACACCAGCTACAAGGTGAACAAGATTGTGACCGTCGGTGAGAACGCCACCATCACTTATTCGAATCAGGTGGACTGCCAGCCTCTGGAAAACGCCCTGAAGATGTCGCCTACACTGCCCGTCTACGAAGAGGACGGCGTCACCTTCTCGGGACCCGTCGGTGGCATGAGCGACCGCCAGAACCCCCTTCGTGAACTCTATCACAACCGCGACAACCGCCTGAAGATGTGGCGCATCTTCGGTAACGGCTATGTCGACATTCAGCCGCTGAAGGGCCTTACACTGCGTTCGAACTTCGGTCTGGACTACTGGTCGGAGTTCATCCACAGCGTCACATACACTTGGCACTCTGACGTGGTGAACAACAGCACGCCATCGGCCAATTTGGGCAGTAAGACCTCCGTCAAGTGGACGTGGTCGAACACAGCCAATTATAACTTCAATATCGGTGCCGACCATCACTTCATCCTCCTGGGTGGTGTGGAACTCCACCGCGACGTAGAAGAACATTCCTCAGCCTACGCTCAGATGTATGCACTTGAGAACTACGACTATATGTGGCCCGATGCCGCCACTGGTACGCAACGTGCCGGCGGTATCCGCGAAGGTTACAACCTCGTGTCGTTCTTCGGCAAGGTCGACTACAACTGGAAAGACCTGCTGCTCGCTTCGTTCACCATCCGTCGCGACGGCAGCAGCCGTTTCGGTGAGAACAACCGCTATGGTACGTTCCCGGCCTTCACGCTCGGCTATCGTATTTCGCAGCACCTGAATCAGGAGTGGATCGACGACCTGAAAGTCCGTGCCTCTTGGGGTCAGACTGGTAACCAGGCCATTTCGAATTACGCCCGCTACGGCCTCTATGCCGCAACCTATGGTGGTGGCCGCAACGAGTCGACCGCCTACGACCTCGCCCTGCAGGGCAGCGGTGTGTTCCCCTCAGGCTTCCGAGCCACACAGTCGCAGAACAACGACCTGAAGTGGGAAACCACCGAACAGTGGAACGCCGGTCTCGACTTCAACCTCTTCCGCAACAGCGTTTACGGTACATTCGATACCTATATTAAAAAGGTGAAGGACATGCTCATCAATCCCGCCTACCTCGGCTCGATGGGTGAGGGTGGTGCCTCATGGCTCAATGGTCCCAGCCTGCAGAACTGGGGTATGGAGCTGGCTCTCGGCTATCGCCACACCACAGAGTACGGTCTGCGCTACAACGTGAACGGCAACATCGACTTCTTCCGTTCAAAGGTGACCTACCTGCCTGAGACCACCACAGGTTCCTACGTCCATACGGCCAAAGAGAACCTCGTGGAGTCGAAGAAGCCCTACGGCTCGATTGTGGGTTACGTCGTCGACGGCCTGTTCCAGAACCGTGAGGAAGTGCTGGCCAGCGGTCAGGAGAACGCCCGCATCGGTGGTCTGAAGTATGCCGACCTCGACGGTAATGGCATCATCAACGAGCAAGACCAGACGTGGATCTTCAACCCCGTTCCCAACTTCTCATGGGGTTTGAACATCGACTTAGGCTACAAAGCCTTCGACTTCTCAATGTTCTGGCAGGGCGTTGCTGGACAAGATGTCTACAACGACCAGAAATTCCAGACCGACTTCTACTCCATCACCGACGCTGGTTCAAACAAGGGTAACCGTATGCTCGATGCCTGGACAACGGCTAACACCAGTAGCACGATTCCTGCTCTCACCACTAACAACGTGGGCAATGAGAACCGCGCCTCTACCTACTTCGTCGAGAATGGTTCCTACGCTAAGCTTCGCCAGGTGCAGATTGGCTACAACCTGCCCGAGAGCCTGCTGAAGAAAGTGAATATGACGAGTGCTCGTGTTTACGTCTCCGGCCACAACCTGCTCACCATCAAGAGCAGCAGCCTGACTTGCAGCGATCCCGAGAACCCCCGCTGGATGTATCCTAACTCAACGTCGTTCTCGTTCGGCATTCAGACCTCATTCTAAATTGAACATTGAAAATTGAAGATTATGAAAACCAAATATATCAAAAAGATAGCCGCCGCTTGTTTCGTATGCTGCGGTATCACCGCAGCCCTCACGAGCTGCAACGACTTCATCGACGTTGAGCCTCAGGGCGTCATCAGTGAAGACCTCGCCATGAGCCAGCCCGACGAAATGGTCACTTCGGCCTACGCCAAGCTCGGCGACGACTGGTACACCTATCCGTTCAATCTCTGGCCCTATGGCGACCTTACCAGCGACGACGCACTGAAGGGCGGCTCGGGTACTACCGACACCAACTACCATCCGTTTGAAGTGTGGTCGACGCTTACGGCATCGACGCCCGACCACATGGACGAAATGTGGTATCACCTCTATTGCAGCATCAGCCGTTGCAACCGCGCACTGGTGTCGCTGGCCGCTCACGGTGACAAGCTCGATGAGCAGACCCGCAAGATTCGCGAGGGTGAGGTGCGCTTCCTCCGTGCCCACTTCTACTTCAAGCTCGTGCAGATTTGGAACCAGGTGCCTTGGGTCGACGAAGATGTCTATCGCAACCACACCGAGGAGCAGACTCCCAACAACGTCTTCAGCCACGAGGAACTGATGGAAAAGATTGTTGCCGACTTCAAGGCTGCCTACGACGTGCTGCCCGCACAGCAGCAGGAGGGCGGACGTGCCAACAAGATTGCCGCTGCCGCCTACCTGGCCAAGTGCTACCTGACCATGGCCTGGGGTAATGGCTATGAGGACGCCACCGGCGTAAACCACATCAACCAGCAGTACATGGAGGAAGTGGTCAAGTATACTGCTGTAGTACAGCAGTCCCAATACGGCTACCTCGAGGACTTCGGCGACATCTTCCTCCCCGAGTTCAAGAACTCTAAGGAGAGCATCTTCGCCGTGCAGCACTCCGACTATCAGGACGACAACACTCTCTATGGTCGTGCCAACTGGAGCAACATGCTCAACGGCTGTTGGGGCATGTGGTCGTGCGGCTGGGACTTCCACAAGCCCACGCAGAACCTCGTCAATGCCTTTAAGACCAAGGACGGTCTGCCCATGTTTAATAACTACAACGACGAGATTGCCTATCCCATCAACGGTGTGCCTACTGCTCAGAAGTGGGATCCACGCCTCTTCCACACCGTCGGCATGCCTACCTTCCCCTACAAGTACGAGGTGGAATACACCATGACCAAGGACAACAGCCGCACCCCCAACACCTACGGCTACTACGCCTCGCTGAAGGAGGTGCCGCAGCGCTCGAAGGGTGAGACCTACGACAATCCCTGGCAGGCCTTCGCCATGAACGACTACGTACTGCGATATACCGACGTGATGCTGATGCGCGCCGAGGCGCTCATCGAGCTCGGACAGCTAGAGGAAGCCCGCACCATCATCAACGACATCCGCCAGCGCGCAAAGAACTCGGTCGCCAAGCACATTGCCTATGCCGCCGACCAATGTGACATCGCCCTCTATCCGCAGTCTTACTTCGCCTCTAAGGAACAGGCCCGCCAGTGTCTGCAGTGGGAGCGCCGCTTGGAGCTTGCCATGGAAAACGGCCGCTACTTCGACCTGCGCCGCTGGGGCATCGCCTCGAAGACCCTCAACGCCTTCTTTGCCACCGAGCAGAATAGCATCTACGACGGTCAAACCTACGCCCAGTACTATCGTGATGCCCACTACACGCCGGGCAAGAATGAGTATTTCCCCCTGCCTTACATCCAGCTCTACTATGTGCCCGGTCTGTATACGCAGAACAAAGGCTATAATTAAGTGAAAAGTGAATAATTTGCACCGCTTTAAATAACAACAATTATGAAAAAGATATATCAATTCCTCGCCGCTTGTTCAGTTTGCTGCTGTATCACAGCAGCCATGACAAGCTGCCAAGACAAGGACTACGATCGCGAGGCCATGCACCTGCAGGCCCCCGACGTCACACAGATAACCGGCCAGCTCGATGGCGATGACTACATACTCACATGGCCTGCCCAGACGGCTGATATGCAGGTGACCATCTACCGCAACGGAACGCTCTCGTCGTCTGAGATTGTCAGCGGCAATTCGTTCACGCAGAGGGAAGTGCCCACGAACGTGCCTTTTGAGTATGTCTTCAAACTCACTGACGGCCAGAACTATTCCGCTGGCGTGGTGAAGCACTTCACCCGCGAAGGGGCTACCAGCATCAGCGGCGTGCAGATGAGCCAGGTCGACAAGGCCGGGGGCTACGATGCACTCGTCGAGTGGAACAGAGCCGTCGATGCCACTAACATCGCCTTCCATGCCACCAATGGCGTTGACGTCATCAACACGATGCTCCCCGGAACCGCCACTTCATACACCATCAGCGACGTCGAGACCGGCGACACTTGGGAGGTGACTCTCACGGCCCGCAATGACAAGGGAACCGCGCTGCCCTCTCGTTCGTCGTTGCGCATCGGCAAGACTGCCATCGGTTTCCTCAGTGTCTATGCTACCCCAGAGGAGCTGGTAGCCAATGGCGACGACGATGAGGCTTCGGCATGGCTCTGGCTGCACGAGACCTATCCCACCGCACAATACCTGTACTTCGGCAATATCAGCAAAGCTGCCGACGTGGAGCCCTTCCGCGTGCTGTTCTGGCTCCGCGACCTCGAGGGCGTCGGTGAGGATCAGGTATGGGGCATCCCCGAAGTGGTTGAAGGTGCCACACCGGTTATCAAGGAATGGTACAAGCAGGGCGGCAACCTGCTCCTCTGGAGTCACGCCACCACCTACATCGGCCATCTGGGCCGCATGAACCTCGACGACATGAAGGCCAACGACCACGCTATCGGCACGGGCGAGGGCAACATCAACAACGATGTCTGGAAGATGGGCGTACAGCTGAACCCAGGCTCGCGCTTCTCCAAGGACCACTCCACGCATCCCATCTACAAGGGCTTAGAGGTGGAGTCGACCGACCGCACGAAGCTCATCGCCTTCAAGGGCCCAGGCTGGACGGAAGACCATAACTGTCTGTTCTTCAACCTGCCAAGCCTCATGACGGGCATTGGCAATCAGGAGGAGGCTTGCTACACGCAGCTCACTCAGACCTACGGCATCTATCCGCTCGGCACTTGGGACAGCCAGATCGACTGGGTCAGCCAGCTCAATGTCTGGGAGGCTCAGCAGGGCAACACCGAGTTCCATGGCACCATCCTCTGCATCGGCAACGGCGGCTGCGAGTTCTCAATGAAGAACCCTGACGGTACACCCGACAAGAGCGCACACCCGAAGAACAATATCTATCAGGACAATGTGCTCACACTGGCTAAGAACTCTCTCGAATACCTGAAAACACGTTAGAATAGTAGTTTGTTAGTTATGAATTGTAGACATTTCTTGTCAACGTTGATGATAGTCGCCTCGGTGGCGACTATCATCTGCGGTTGCTCCGGCGATGACCCGCAGCAGGACTATAATCCCCTGATTGACGACCCGCAGCCAGAGGAGCAGCCCACTGTGCCCGACGCTTCAGCCGTCGGGAGAAACGAACAGTATCGCCCGCAAATCCACTTCACACCAGCCAAGAACTGGATGAACGACCCGAACGGGATGGTGTATCAGGACGGTGTCTATCATCTATTTTATCAATACAACCCGCAGGGCAACGACTGGGGTAATATGTCGTGGGGCCATGCCATTTCTACCGACCTGATGCACTGGACAGAGCAGTCGGTGGCACTGATGCGCGACGAACTGGGGGCTGTCTTCTCTGGCTCGGCCGTCATCGACAAGGACAACACGGCAGGCTTTGGCGCCAATGCGCTGGTAGCCCTTTTTACGTCGGCAGGCGATGACGGCAAGCAGCAGCAAAGTATTGCCTACAGCACTGACGGAGGCAAGAACTTCACCCGTTATGGAGGCAATCCCGTCATCAAAAACGATGATGACAACCTGCGCGACCCTAAAGTGTTCTGGCACGAGCAGTCGAAGCAATGGGTCATGGCGCTGGCCAAGGGTTGGAAGATGGGCGTTGAGTTCTATGGCTCCACCGACTTGAAGTCATGGCGCCACCTCAGCACGTTCTTCAAGGAACTGCCAGGGCGCCCCAGCTTGCAGTGGGAGTGCCCCGACCTGTTGCAGTTCGGCGACAAGTGGGTGCTGGTGGTCAGTGTGAACCCCGGCGGTCCCATCCTCGGCTCTGGTACCATGTATTTCATGGGCCTGTTCGACGGCACCACCTTCACGGCCGACGAGCGCGACTATCCGCTGTGGCTCGATTACGGCATGGACAACTATGCCGGTGTCACTTGGAGCAATACGGGTAACCGTCGCATCATGATTGGCTGGATGAACAACTGGAGCTACGCCGGCAACGTGCCTTGCTCGCCTTGGCGCTCGGCCATGACGCTGCCCCGCGAACTGAAGCTGGCGAACGTGCACGGTCAGGCACTGCTCACTACCGACGTGGTGACTGAGATTGAGAATATCTCAGGCGAATGGCAGACCGTGAGCAACGGCCAGAACTTCCCAGAGGCTAAGGCTTACCATCTGCAGATGACACTGCCCCTGACTCAGGCCGCTGCCATCACACTTCAGAATGGACAAGGTGAGAAACTCTCGTTCGATGTCAGCCCTTCTGAGCGCGCCATCATCGGTCACCGCACTTCTGCCAGTGGACGGACCAACTTCAACGGCACGTTCTCGGTGCCCTCAATGCGTGCACCCCTGAATGTAGAGGGCGACGAGGTGCTGCTCGACTTCTACATCGACCAGTCGTCGGTGGAGTTGCTTTCCAACCATGGTGCTATGTCGCAGACCACACTCGTCTATCCCACGAGCGTCTACAATTCTGTCAGCGTCAGCGGTCCCGCTCCCGTCACGCTTCGTGTGCGCTCCCTCAAGAGCATCTGGTAATGATTTGCCCACATCATAAAAACCGTTCATCGCTCACGAAAAATGATGCAATGAACGATTTTTCGTAGGGTTTGTAACATATTTTATTGCAGGTGTGCGCGTAAAATAGTAATTTTGCGGCAGAAATCAATAATTAAAAACCTAAAGAGAATGAAGAAACTGTTGACAATGCTTGCCATGATGGCGATGTGTATGAGCGGCGGCGCACAGGACATCCTGGGCGACAGCCATGCCATGCTCCGCTTGAAGCAGGGGCAGAAAATGTTGCTCTTGCCCGTGCAGGAGAAGGAGGAAAACGCCAATCTGGCTGTGATGGACGAAAAGAATGAGGTCGTGAAGCGACTGAACGTGCGTCTGGCCGTCGACCGGGTGGATTATTACGTGCCGCTACAGCTGACGGCCGGGATGAAGCTCATCGACATCACGTTCCACGGCGACCGCCGCCAGACAGGAGCCGTGAAGGACTTCTGCTGCTGGCGCGAGATGAAGTACAGCGACACGTTCGACACGACAAACCGCGAGCGCTTCCGTCCCGCCTACCACCACACGCCCCTCTACGGCTGGATGAACGACCCCAACGGCATGTTCTATATGCCGTCGTCGCCGTCAGGCAACGACGGTCAGGCAGGTGCTGCCGACGGCGTATGGCACCTTTACTATCAGTGGAACCCCTACGGCTCGCAGTGGGAGAACATGACGTGGGGCCACTCCACGTCGCGTGACCTCATCCACTGGGAGGCTCAGCCGCAGGCCATCGAGCCCGACGGTCTGGGCACAATCTTCAGTGGTTCGTGCGTGGTCGACGGCGATAAGGTAGTGGCCTTCTATACTTCGGCCGGACAGCAACAGACGCAATCGACGGCCGCATCGAAGGACAATGGCCTGACCTTCGAGAAATATGCCGGCAATCCCATTATCACGAGCGACAAGCCCGACTTCCGCGATCCGAAGGCTTTCTGGAACAAGGATGCCCGGCAGTGGAACCTCATCATGGCTGTCGGTCAGGAGATGTACATCTATTCGTCGAAGAATCTCAAGGACTGGAAGTTCGAGTCGGCTTTCGGTAAGGAATATGGCAATCACGGCGGCGTGTGGGAGTGCCCAGACCTGTTTAAGATTGACAACAAGTGGGTGCTCATCTGCAACATCAATCCAGGCGGACCGTTCGGCGGCTCGGCCACGCAGTATTTCGTAGGCCAGTTCGACGGTCACAAGTTCACCTGCGAGTCGATGCCGAAGGTAACGAAGTGGCTCGACTACGGCAAGGACCACTATGCCGCGGTGACGTTCGACAATGCCCCAGAAGGCCGTCGCGTGGCTCTCGCATGGATGTCCAACTGGCAGTATGCCAACCAGGTGCCCACGCAGCAGTTCCGTTCTGCCAACTCCATACCCCGCGACCTGGGCCTGTTTCAGGACGGCGAGGAGACCTATGTCAGCGTCATGCCCTCAAAGGAGATGCTGGCCGTGCGCGGTCAGAAGCTGAAGAAACCGACCGACCAGTGTGAGATCGTGGTCGACGTGAAGGGTACGTGCACCATCGAACTGTCCAACCAGAAGGGCGAGCGCGTCGTGATGACCTACGACGCCCAGCAGCAGACCTTCGCCATGGATCGCACTCAGAGCGGCGACGCCTCGTTCAGCGAAGCCTTCCCCGTGGTGACCACGGCGCCGACGCACGGCACGTTGAAGCAGTTGCGCGTGTTCATTGACCGCTGCTCCATCGAAGCTTTCGCTAGCGACGGCCGCATGGCCATGACCAACCTTGTCTTCCCCTCGGAGCCCTATAATAATATAAAGGTGAAGGGCGGCAAGGCTAACGTTTACGAAGTGAAAAGTGAAGAGTGAAAAGTGAAGAGTGAAAAATTTGCTACCGCATTAAAAGAAATAATATGAACAAGACAAGTAAATTTGCTATCGTCCCCCTGATGCTCTGCTTCTTCTGCATGGGCTTCGTAGACCTCGTAGGCATCGCCTCGAACTATGTGAAGGAAGACCTCCAGCTGAGCGACTCCGTCGCCAACATCTTCCCGTCGCTGGTATTCTTCTGGTTCCTCATCTTCAGTGTGCCCACGGGTATGCTGATGAACAAGATCGGTCGCAAAAAGACCGTCGTGCTCTCGCTGGCCGTCACGGTCTTCTCGCTGCTGCTGCCCCTGTTCGGTGAGAACTTCGGCATCATGCTCGTCGCCTTCTCGCTGCTCGGCATAGGTAACGCCCTGATGCAGACATCGCTCAACCCGCTCGTCTCGGGCGTCATTGGCGGCAAGAACCTGGCTTCGACGCTCACCTTCGGGCAGTTTGTCAAGGCCATCGCCTCGTTCTCAGCTCCTTATCTGGCCATGTGGGGCGCCACGAAAGCCATCCCTGAGTTCGGACTCGACTGGCGCGTGCTCTTTGCCATCTTCCTCGTGGTGGGCGTACTGTCGACGCTCTGGCTCTGGGTGACGCCTATCGAGGAACAGCCCATTCAAGGAAAACCCTCCACGTTTGTCGAGTGCTTCAAGCTACTGGGCACACCCATCGTCCTGCTGTCGTTCCTTGGCATTATGTGTCATGTGGGCATCGACGTGGGCACTAACACCACGGCACCGAAAATCCTGATGGAGCGCCTGGGTATGACCCTCAATGAGGCCGCCTTCGCCACGTCGCTCTACTTCATCTTCCGTACCATCGGCTGCCTGACCGGCTCGTTCTTCCTCCGCGTGATGAACAACCGTTGGTTCTTCATTATTTCCGTCGTGATGATGGCCCTGTCGATGTGCGGGCTGTTCTTCGGCACGACGAAGGCAGTGCTATACACGGCCATCGCACTCGTGGGCTACGGCAATTCAAACATCTTCTCGCTCGTCTTCGCACAGGCTCTGACGGCCATGCCGCAGAAGCAGAACGAGGTCAGCGGACTGATGATCATGGGTCTCTTTGGCGGCACCGTATTCCCCCTGCTCATGGGCTTCATGAGCGATGCTATGGGTCAGGCTGGCGCTGTGCTGGTGATGGCTGTCGGCGTGCTCTATCTGTTTACGTATATCAACAAAATCAAATAAACCATCATGGAACAGAAAAGATATGTAGTAGGACTCGGAGAGGTCCTGTGGGATGTACTTCCCGAAGGTAAGAAACTGGGTGGCGCACCCGCCAACTTCGCCTATCATGCCGGCCAGTTCCTCGGCATGGACAACACGATTGCTGTCAGTGCCCTGGGCGAAGACCGCCTGGCTGACGAGACCATCGCTTCGCTGCGCGAACACGGGCTGAACGACCTGCTGCCTCGCGTGCCTTATCCTACGGGCACGGTGCAGGTGCAGCTCGACGAGCAGGGCATCCCCACGTATGACATCAAGGAAAACGTGGCTTGGGACAACATCCCCTACGACGAGGATATTCGCCAGATTGCCCGTTCGTGCCGCGCCGTGTGCTTCGGTTCGCTGGCCCAGCGCAACGTGGTCAGCCGCACCACCATCCAGCGTTTCCTCGACGACACGCCGGAGGACTGCGTGAAGATCTTCGACATCAACCTGCGTCAGCAGTTCTACACAAAGGAGGTCATCAAGGAGAGCCTGCAACGCTGCAACATCCTGAAGATCAACGACGAGGAATTGGTGCTCATCGGCCGCATGTTCGGCTATCCCGGCCTCGACATCGAGAACAAGTGCTGGCTCATCCTGGGCAAGTATAACCTCGACATGCTCGTGCTGACCTGCGGCACCAACGGATCGTATGTCTTCACTCCGGGCCAGATGTCGTTCCAGGAGACCCCGAAGGTGCAGGTGGCCGACACAGTCGGTGCCGGCGACTCGTTCACTGGCTCCTTCTGCGCAGCCATCCTCAGCGGCAAGCCCGTCCAGGAGGCCCACAAGCTCGCAGTCAAGGTGAGCGCCTACGTCTGCACTCAGAACGGCGCCATGCCGACGCTGACCGACGAGCTGCTGAACGCATAGAAAAGGCAGACAAAATTATTTCACCGTCACTGAACACTATTTCAGTGGCGGTGAATTATTGTTCAGTGACGGTGAATACTATTTCACTGACGGTGAAATAATTTTGTCCGCTGTTTCGATAGTCTTTTTGTGTAATCCGCTTTAAGTTTTAACCCTGCTTAGGGAATAGTTATGTTAAATAAATATAAAAGTTATATATTTGAAGGACTGAAAGAGGAAAAAAGTTTGTGTATATAAAATAAAATGTGTACTTTTGCACCCGCAAAATGCGTATTGCGCTGGCCGATGAGCTATCAATACACTGACAGAGAGTGACTTAGCCTTCTCGATTAGGGAATCTAAAGAGAACAAGCAAGTCTGCATCTTTTTAAGTGTGGTTGTGTGCCCGGCAAGTGCTGGAACGCTTAAAAAGAAACAAAAGTAACAAACAAATTTATTATTAATTAAAACTGAAATGCCAGGATTATTAGGAAAGAAAATCGGAATGACTTCCGTTTTCAGTGCCGACGGTAAGAACGTACCGTGCACAGTTATCGAATGTGGTCCTTGTGTTGTGACGCAGGTCAAGACCGTTGAGAAGGATGGCTACAAGGCCCTCCAGCTCGGTTTTGGCGAGGCAAAGGAAAAGAACACGACGAAGCCCATGATGGGTGTGTTCAAGAAGGCCGGCACAACACCAAAGCGCCACTTGGCCGAGTTCAAGTTTGATGAGGACTACAACCTAGGTGATACGCTCACCGTGGAGCTCTTCGCAGATACAGAGTTCGTCGACGTTGTAGGTACATCAAAAGGTAAGGGATTCCAGGGTGTTGTGAAGCGCCATGGTTTCGGTGGCGTGGGTCAGAGCACTCACGGTCAGGACGACCGTCTGCGCAAGCCCGGTTCAATCGGTGCCTGCTCGTATCCCGCTAAGGTGTTCAAGGGCATGCGCATGGGTGGCCACATGGGTGGCGACCGCGTGACAACCCAGAACCTCCGCGTGTTAAAGGTTATCCCGGAGCACAATCTCCTTCTCGTGAAGGGCAGCGTGGCCGGATGCAATGGTTCAACCCTCTTAATCAAGAAGTAAGCTATGGAAGTGAATGTTTTGAACATCAACGGTCAGGAGACCGGACGCAAGGTAGCTCTGAATGAGGCTATCTTCGGGATTGAACCTAACGATCACGTCATCTATCTCGACGTGAAGCAGTATATGGCTAACCAGCGCCAGGGTACCGCAAAGTCGAAGGAGCGCAGCGAAATCAGCGGCTCTACTCGCAAGCTCGGTCGCCAGAAAGGCGGCGGCGGTGCTCGTCATGGTGACATCAACTCGCCCCTGCTGCGTGGTGGTGGCCGCGTGTTCGGTCCGAAGCCCCGCGACTACAGCTTCAAGCTCAACAAAAAAGTAAAGATTCTTGCTCGTAAGTCCGCTCTCAGCTACAAGGTGCAGGAGAACGCTCTTTTAGTCCTCGAGGACTTCAATTTTGAGGCTCCCAAGACAAAAGAATTCTTAAAGATTGCTAAAAATCTGAAAGTGGAAGGTAAGAAATTACTGCTCGTTTTGCCGGAAGCAAATAAAAATGTATATTTGTCGGCTCGCAACCTGCAGAAGGCTGATGTGATCGAGGCAAACAAGGTCAATACGTACAAAATTTTGAACGCTGACGTGCTCGTCATCACTGAGAAGTCGCTTGAGACCATCGACGGAATCTTAAACAAGTAAAAAGGAGACATTTAGATTATGGCATTTATCATAAAACCCCTGGTCACTGAGAAGATGACCAAGATTACGGAGAAGCAGCCTAACCGCTACGGCTTCGTTGTGCGTCCCGAGGCCAACAAGCTTGAGATTAAGAAAGAAGTTGAGGCACTCTACAATGTCACGGTTGAGGAAGTGAACACCATGCGCTATGCTGGGAAGCGTAGCCAGCGTTACACAAAGGCCGGCTTGGTGAGAGGACACAAGAGTGCCTTCAAGAAGGCTATTGTCACTCTGAAAGAGGGTGAGGAAATTGATTTTTACAGCAATATTGATTAATAAAAATGGCAGTACGTAAATTAAAGCCCGTAACTCCGGGTCAAAGACACAAAATTATTGGCACGTTCGAGGATATTACTGCATCCGTGCCAGAGAAGTCTCTCGT